>Ga0214923_10003254_pt1 | contig 20509 bp, 19 predicted proteins | sample LL1510_MetaG_FD_177993 | JGI IMG/M metagenome (GOLD analysis project Ga0214923, IMG submission 177993) | Freshwater microbial communities from Lake Lanier, Atlanta, Georgia, United States - LL-1510 | ecosystem: Environmental > Aquatic > Freshwater > Lake | place: USA: Georgia | collected...
AAATTTCTCTTGACTTTTCATCATCTTTTTGAACTCCTGTTTCCGTTTCTGTTTCTACAATTCGTTCTTTAAAACGAATAGGGTTATTATCTTTGAATATCTTAAAAATTCCTCTTTTAAAAAAGTCATTATATGGCATTAATTGATGATTTACTAATAAATATGGATTATCCTCAAACATTTTATGAATAACATTCCAACTAATATTGTTCATTTCAGAGTGAGACATATTCATCCAACTTGGTCCATCGTCAATTGATTTTTCAATATTATCCATTTATTTATGTATATATTTATTTTACATCATTGTTGCGAAGAGTATAATTATGATTAATTTTTATGCGTTTTTTTGTACGGTCGTGGTTATTAGTTGGTTGGTAAATCTTAAAAATGGTCCACGGCTCGTAAGGACGACTGAAAACATAATCTTTGTATTGTATCCATTCAATATGTTCTTTAAAAAATTTCTCATTTGAAAAGGGTATTTTACAAGAACAACCATATTTTAAACAAAAAGACATATTTTTTGCCATATCGGTGGTAATTAAATTTCCATCACAAGCTCCGCGTAATTGATATGGTAATGGTCGTGTTGGATCAGACATATACTCACGTGCATCCAACTCATAATGCGAACAAACAGTCCTAGAACAAGGATTTGTCTTTTTTGTATATACATCATAGTGATCCGACATAATAATCTTGCCTATTTCCAAATCAATTTTACCCTTGTATTTTTCCATTAATTGTGTCAATCGTACTTTTCGTGCACCTTGATGTCTACGTATATCATTAAAACCCGTATCAGAACATTCCAAATTACGTATCCTTGGATCATATGTTGCATTAAATCCTATAAAATATCCATTATGTTTTTTTTCTACATTTACATAACTTCTTCCCAATTCTACCCTCATTATTTCATTTGTATTAATATCACCAAACAACCAAGAATTTGCATAATCTCCTGAATTATGAGTTGTAAGTATTTTTACATAATCATCAAATGAATTTCCATATTGCATTGCGGTACGTATTCTACACGAGATGGGTGATTCAAATGCATAATTCTGAAACCCACCTATAGTCGTTTCTGTCCCTATAATCCCAGCACTTGTTACAAAAAAGTCTGTACCACTCCATATCCAACCAACAAATCCTTGTATTAACATACGATTGCCATTTGTAGGATTAATATCCAATACTTGTTTTCCATATTGTCCTTCTACAAAATCAGAAAAATTATTATGTCCACATACAATTTTACCATCTAATGTGTAATCTCCATTACATATAAACGCAGAACATCGCTCATTACTTTTTCCTTTATATACTACAGATCTTGGTGTGAGGTGTATATTATATTTTTTATTATATATATTTTTATACTCGGAATTAAACCAGTCAATTGTGACCGTGAAATAATTATTCCAAGCCACCATTTCATCGATTGTAATCGATCCGCCAAAATCATTTATTCCTTTTACAATATAGAATATTTCATCGTATATTTCTTTATAGTGTCTATAAATATAAGGGGTAAATAACCGCTTTGCTACAGTAATAAAATATTCCCATTCCACTCCTAAACTTTCAAAAATATGAAATCGTACCATAATTTGTATTTTTGCCATTTCTTCTACTATAGCCTTTCCATACGAATACCCTCTTTCTTGTGGAGAGCCTGATACAGAAATATATAACCATCCATTTTTTGTATAACTTGTCATATTACGATTACTATATATATAGTATCATTATTTTGTATTTGATGTTATTTTTGAATAAATAACATCAAATAATATTCAAAGGAAATATATCAGATAAATTTATCTGTTCAACAAGATAAGGAAAAAACAGAGTAGGATGATTATATAAGGAAACAAAACAAACAACCAAGCAATACCAGAATGATTTGCTCTGCACATCAAATTTAATATCCAACACCATAACATTATTCCAATAACGTGTATGGTAAGGAGTAAAATGTTGGATGGTGTTCGTATTGCACTATTTGCAATAATCATATGTTTGCAATTATTATGACTCATATTTTGAACAGTAATCAAAATTATAGCTAATACACTTACTACCAAGTAAAATAAAGAGGGTCCACATAGATTTTTCACAGGGTTGCGAAACAAACGTACTATATCCATTTATAATATATAACAATACAAAAAAAATGTTATACTTTCATAGGTGAACCTGAGAAATTATCTTGCCACGGTAGAACTCCTTTTGCAGGAGGAATTTCTTGTATATTATGGGTGAGATCATTATATCCATTTATAAGATTTCCCATAAAATTACCACCTCGATGATGGAATTTTCTTTTATTCTTTCTAGTTACACGTTTTGTTTTTTTCAATTTATGTGATTTTTTATTCCTACTTTTATTTATATCATAACAATTATTTCCAAGTAAAAAAACATTATCCGGGTTACTTGTATATTTATTATTACATTTTTTATTCAATTCGATGCGTTTATTTATCTTATTCAAATAACTATTGTATAATTTTTTCACTGTATTTTTGCGCGACATTATAATATAATATAATATGAGAAATAAGGTTTTCCATTCAATGATTTATACGTGCGTCAACATATGACGGCGACAACATATTTTCATTAACCCTAATTCATCCAATACCATTTTTTCAGGTGTTTCAATATCACTAACTTCATTTGTAAGATAAACTACATTGTCAGAACGAAATTGTTTTGACTTCTTTTTTAATTCAGGACTAACTTCCATCTTTCTCTGTCGCACTTCCTCAAGATAATATTCATATTTATCCGCAAGGATATTTCCACAGGTATAGCAACGAATAGTAATACACGACATTTAATTATATATTACCACCATAATTCTTTTATTCTATTTCATTTTATTTTGATATTTTATATTTTGATAGATGGTTTTATTTCCATTACAGTTTTTGTTTTACTATATTGATTCGTGGTTAATCGTTTTATATACATATATGTATTATAATCAACAAATCCATAATAATATATTACTTTTGTGATATAAAGTAATATTACAAAAAGAATATTATTATTTATTTTTGAACTGACATAATAATCGTGCATCAATCGACGATTTTTATATTTTATATCACATACTATCAAATCGATATTATAATGTGGAGTTAAATGGATTCGAAATAAATACTCACTTGTAATATCTTTACCATTCCCATATGTATCCATTAATAATTTTATTACCTTGTATGAATTTACTCCATCTGTCATTGTTTTCAACTTTTCTTCAATTAACGCCTTTGTTTTATCAACATTCTCGGTAAAAATAATTGAATCGACATCACTCGCCCTTTTGACAAAATCGTCCCTAATACAGCTTCCATAAAAATAAATGGGTGAATTTACATATTTACTAATAGATGAAAGAATAAAATATTGGACCTTGTCTATATTTTTACATACGCGATTATATGGTGATATTTCCATATTATATATATTGATAAACTATTATTTATACTTACCGCCTCTTTCTTCTTTTACCCTTTTTATTATTCGTATTTTCAGACATTCCTCCTTTAATATCACCATTTTCTGTTCTTGATGGTGGTTTAGATCCATTTTTATCATTTGAAACTTCTTCACCCTGTGGTTCACCCTGTGGTTCACCCTGTGGTTCACCCTGTGGTTCACCCTGTGGTTCACCCTGTGGTTCACCCTGTGGTTCACCTTGTGGTTCACCTTGTGGTTCACCCTGTGGTTCACCTTGTGGTTCACCTTGTGGTTCACCCTGTGGTTCACCTTGTTGAACAGATTGTTGGTTTTCTTGAGAACCTTCAGAATCTTCTGAATGTGCAACAAATATAGTTACATTACAGTCATCTGTTACTTGATCCTTTTTATCCATTTTAGGTTTGGAATTCAAATAATTCCCCATACTATTATTGATATTATAACAATATATATTATTTCGTATAATAATATATAATAATATATATTATATATTATATGATGTCGATACGATTAATTATTGGTTTTATACTTTTATTTACTATACCGATAGTAATTTATTATTTCATTGTTTTAGGATATTTCAATAAAAATAAAAAGATTGATACTACTAGTCAAACAGTAACAATAGCAGATGGTTCGGATGGAGCTGAAATTACATTATTTTATGCTAAATGGTGCCCTGCTTGTAAATCTATAAAATCCGGTTGGGACCAGTTCAAAAATGATTATTCGAATCAAAAAATAAATGGATATACGTTACTTGTAAAGGAAGTTGACTGTTCAGAACCAGATCCAGAGACAGAAGATATTATGAATCGTAATAATATTACAGGATTTCCTACTGTTAAATTAATATATAGCGGAAAAGTTTCCGAATTGGAAAAAAGGCCTACATATGAAAACTTGGTCGATTTCGTTAAATCAACGCTTTAAACTCCAAATGTCATTGTTACTGTAATGACTAGATGACTGTGATTCTGTAGTATTATGTTTATTTATTACATTTCCTTGTTCGTCGACCTGAATACCTGTTTTCTTTTTAAAATCGTCGCGAATATATTGTGGAACAAAAAACGCCCAAACGATAAAAAGAAGATGAGGATGAAAATATTGAACCTGAAACCCGTTATTTGTGAGTTCTCCCATTACATAGGCAATACAGTTTCCACTGTCATAATTTGTATATCCTAAAATAGTTTCAGGTATTGGAAACCAACAAAACTGTTGGTCTGTATATTTTCTACTAATTTCACGAATTTTATTATGAATTTTATTCAATATTTTTTTGTAAAGTTTCAATTCATTCAATTCTCGTTCTCTCTTTTTTTCATAAAGATCGTTAATATTTATCTTAGTATTTTCACCTTGTATTTTAGATAAAGAAAATATAGATGTCATTATATTTTCTAATCGAAAAAAAATACTATATAATTCGTATAAAAATATGAATTATATAGTAATATAAGATTCAATGACATTTAAACATTTTGTATTATCAGGTGGATACCACGTATTTATATGTATTTTAGGTTCTCTTCAATTTTTGGAAGAACAACAAATAATTAATTTATGTGATGTTGAAACCATATGGTGTGTTTCATCGGGTTCATTTACCGCAATTTCTATAGCCCTTTTAAAAGGATATAGATTGCATAATGATACAAATGATATTTTTAATTGGGAAGTTTTGAAAAACTATCTATTAGATAGACCTTGGAATTATCTTTTTAACATTCCTACAATTAATATTTATGATATATACACTAAAAATGGAGTGTATGATGAAAATATTACACTTCATATGTTAGAACCTTTACTAAAACTATTGGATTTATCTCTAGATATTACATTAAGGGAATTTTTCGAATACACAAAAGTAGAATGTCATTTTTTCTCATTTGATATATACAAGTTTCAATATATTGACATTTCTTACAAAACATTTCCTGATATGCTATTAAGAAATGTGATGTATGTTACATCTTCTATTCCGATTCTCACTAAACCTCATATAGAATATGGAAAATGTTTATTAGATGGGGGTGCATTATTTAATTATCCCATTAATTATTGTTTAAAACACGTAACAAATCCTAGTGAAATTTTAGGTTATAATACAAATTTAATTACATTTTCTAATATTGAAAATCCCAATTTTGAAAATATGAACACATTTTATTATATTTTTTCCGTATGGTCACTTCTATATAATAAAATATTCAGTTTTTTTATTTGTAGAGAAGAAAATACAAGAGGAGAAGGTGTATATCAAGATATTGAAATTTCAGATGAATCTGAAAATTATTATTCGGAAATATCCATTATAAGTGATCCTGACGATGAAATCCAATTACCCTACAAAAATTACTTATATTTAATTGAAGAATTGTATCATTTCATAACGAATACTGAAAAAAGAAGATTGTTATGGGATTATGGTAAATTAAAAACTAGTCAAATTAACACCATAATAATTAAAAAATTCTTTTATTATATTAATAAATAATGTCAGAAAATTTTTTAAAGACAAAGGAGAATGATTTGGATAAATTGTATCAAAATATTATAAATGAGGTGAGTTCTTGTACCCACGTAATAACAAATAAATTTGCAGCTTCTACTATATCTGAACAGCGCAAACATTATAATGACATAGAACACGCTACACTAGAAACCATATTGAGAGATATTAAAAAAAATAAGGAGATGGAAGGGCTTGCGAAAAATGATTACTATACGTATGTAAATGATAAATGGATCAAGTCACAAGAAAGGATAATTAACAAGGTTAAACTTCCTTTTATTAAAGTAGACACGTTTAGGGTATTTCAAACTCAAACCAATGCTACTATTCTCACGGTATTGGACAAATATATAAAGGCAAATAAAAATAAATATGTGAGTAATTTACTGAATTTTATTTATTCGTGTATAAATTGTAGATTTATTGAACCTTCTGTAAATGTATTAGAATGTTCAAAAAATATACAGAAATATATCGAAAATGATGATTTGTATGGATTATTGGGTTCAATGAATTCCAACGAATTTATAAATAATAGATGTCCAATATACTCTTTTTTGATGGCTGATTTGGATGATGCGAGTAAATACAATATGTGTATTACACTACCAAATTTATCACTACCTTCATATAGTTTTTATTATGAATATGACACAGATGATGCCAAATTAAAGCGTAGTAAAAAAAATATGATTCGTGAATATAGAAAATATATTAATAAAATATTTACAATTTGTCTGGGTGCAAAACATTCATTTGATCCGGACGATGTTATTGACGTAGAACGTACAATCGCAACAACATACTTTTTAAAAATGCCCGATACGGATGGTTATTATGCAGAAAAAATAGCAACCACGAAATCATTATCGGAAAATAATTTCGATTTTAATCGTTTTTGTAAAAATATTTACTATACAGATAAAAATATACCATCATTTTACAGAACATACAACAAGTATTATGTCAAAAATATAATGAATATTATGAACGATAATTGGAAAACAAAAAAATGGATCACCTTTTGGTATTATGTACATTTTAATAGTGTAATTCAAATGTCAAAATATAGCAATATATGGTTTAATTTTAATAAAAAATACTTAAGAAATGTCACTGAATCATTGACAATGGACAGACTTATATGTGGATTATCTTTTTCATATGATAATTTAATTACACAATTGACAAATGTAGCATTCCCCAGAACTGAAGAAATCGGTTATGTTAAAAATATGTTTTCAGATATTCAAACCATCTTTAAGGATATTATTCAACATAATAATTGGTTAAGTAAAAGTGCCAAAAGAGAAGCGTTAAAAAAATTAAATACAATTAACCTTATTGTTGGCAATACACCCATCATTGTAAAAGATCCTGAAGTAACATATTCTGATACAAATTTTTGGAAAAATATAGTGGAAACGAGCAAATATCGTGCCAGAATGTTTGCATATTTAAATGGGAAACCTGTAGCGTATGTGTCCAGTGTTAATTGGGATGACTATACATTAACTGGACAACAGTCTTATATTGTCAATGCGTTCTATACTGCAAATCAAAATTCTATATTTATCCCTCACGCAATATTGAAAGCACCTTTTGTGGATTTAACAAATAGAGGTATTGAATATAATTTAGCTTATATTGGGTTTACATTATCTCACGAAATAAGTCATTCATTGGATAGTACAGGAAGTCGATATGATTATAAGGGAAATTTAAGAAATTGGTGGAAACCTGAAGATAGACGTATATTTAATAAAAAAATACAAGGTATTATATCTCAATATAAACTATTTGCAAAAAGGGATGGTTTAGATATAGATCCAACATTAAGTGTAGGGGAAGATTTAGCTGATATTAACGGATTTCGTTTAATTGAAAATTATTTGATAAACCAACAAGTAATGCATAGAGACGTATCTATGATTAAGTTATTGTCATTTTATAGTCTCTATATTAATTATGCGATTCAATCAAGACAAGTAATTGTAAAAAAATCAATATATCTAAATTCTTTAATAAATCCTCACCCACTTGAAAAATATAGAGTAAATTGCGTATTATCTCGTTCTAAGATATTTAAAAGTTTATATAATATCGAACCAAGTGATAAAATGTATTCTAATTATAATCATTTTTGGTAATTTTTTTTCTATACTTACTTTATATAAATAGTATGCCATCTTCAAGACGAACTATGAAAAGACGTTCTGGAACAAGATCCAAGGGTAGCCGACGTGTGTCGTCTTCTGTCAAGAAGGCTGCTCAGAAGGCCCGCAAGGCTGCGAGTAAAGCAATGCAAGCCGCATCGGCTGCTTCTCGTCTTGCTCAAGGCAAGGGTCAGGCAGCAAGTGCCCGTGCTGCTGCTAAACAATCTGCAATGGCTGCAGTTTCTGCCGGAGTTGCCGCAACCCAAGCTGCTCGTGCAGCAGCCAGTGCAGGTCAGGGCCAGGGTCAGGGTCAGGGTCAGGGACAAGGCCGTGGGCAAGGTCAGGGACAGGGACAGGGCCAGGGACAGGGTGTAATGCAGACGCTGTCACAGTTGCAAAAGCAGATGCAGCAATTTGGTCAACTATAATTGTATTGTATTGTATTGTGATATGTTATTGTTTGATGTTATTTATTCAAAAATAACATCAATTAAAAAATAAGGATAAACGGGTTAATAATATATATTCTTAACCATTTATACGATTGCGATGTGAACCATGGATGTGGTAAAATTCAACGACATAATCAAATGATTTAGATTTTATTTCTTCATAACAAAGATTCATTCCATCAATACGATATTTACACGTCATTTTATCCATAGTTAAGTGTGGTATTTTATCAAAGATTTTATTATATATATTATCCACTATAGAATCGAGAGTATTGTCAACCGTTTCATTTAATTCATTATATTCAAATACAATTACATTGTCCCATAATTTATACTTAGGATCTATCAATTTATTATATTCATATCTTTCCGAACAAATAAAAAATAAGTTATATTTATCACCCCATAATTTAGTTATTTCGTCTATATTGGTATTATGTGTTTTAATAGCCATAATATTTTCATATTGAAAATAAGAATCCCAATTATTATTTGTTATATCACTAACCCATAATACTCCTTTATTATTTAACTCTGGGATTAAACCATATATAGCATTAACTAATAATGTACTTGCTGTTCGTGATTCAGAAGTTTGAATTATAAGAGTCTTCATTTATTATATTATATAAATTAAAATATAGAGTAAGACGAATTAAAGTCTTGGTGTGGGTTTGATTTGATAAGGAAACTATTATTATGAATTGTTAGATTTTCGGTAGAACAAGGATTTGTAGAACTCATAGTTTCTTCTATCAATTGATTAATTTGTTCATTTGCAGTAGAAGATAAAGGTATTTCGGTTTGTTGAGTGCGGAATTTATTCATTTCAGACATATCTAAGAATACTTGAAATGCACTCGTTCCATAATATCCCTCTTGACCTACCATCACATTTGCAGAAACACCTTTCATAAGGTCTAATTCTCCGTGTCTAGCTGCTTTCAAAAACATTTCAGGAGTTTCTTCAAATGAAGCTTTGGCGATTGGACCAATATCATCATTATTAATACCGTGGCGAAATACACTAACAATTTTATGTGAGAATGTCATTCTGTCTACAAGAAGAGACATATGATGATAATTAATATATGAACCATCAAATTCCAATACTTCTGACATTTCATTGTAAATAATTTGCCGCGTTGCCTCCATTCCTAAAATATTATGTATTTCAACAATATCATTACTAAATGTTCTTGATGCATCAATATAATCTTTTCCCAATACATCCAACAAATTTGTACCGACTGTATCCAACACCCAAATATCATTCTTTTTATACGATCCACCAATTTCATCCATATTATCTTTTAATTTACGCATCATAACGCGTTGAATATTTTTTACACCTCTTAGTACAGTATTTTCCAACATATTTTCCTGGAAATTTTTAATAATATAAATATGATCCGTCTGGTCAAGTGGTTGACTTTTATTTGTAGTATTTTTCTTAGATGTGGCAATATTCTGTAATCGGATTCTAAAAATAAGATTATCAGAATTGTAATCACTATATATACACGATATGTTGGTGTCATAAATACATTTTAAAGTAAAATCAATATCATCCATAGTGATATTTCTATCGACCATTTCCAATTCATTCATTTTTAAACGAATGATCCATTTCGATTTATCCGTTTTCTTGGTTGTTTGGATTTTTTCACTAAAGCAATCATCCATCATATTTTCAAACAAATGATATTTTTCAAGCATTTCACGATCTTCTTCAATAAGTGTATTATTATCATTGGGGTCGAAACATATTTCAACCTTCTCAACTACATCTTTTAAAATAGTATATTCCAACATAGTTTTTACTTCCACGACCTTTTCTTCATCTTGTTCTATATCTTTGTTTAGGTAAATAGTCAATGAAGGGTTTTTAGGGTTAGATGTAACAGATAATAATTCTTCGATACGTTGAACACCACGTGTTACGTTTGATTTCGAGGACACTCCTGCAAAATGAAAGGTATTCAAGGTTAATTGTGTTGTAGGTTCACCGATAGATTGAGCTGCAATCATTCCTACCATTTCTCCAGGAGAAACCAACGATTTTTTATAATGATATTGAATTTTTTCTAAAAGTACGATAAGAGATACGCGATCGAATCGTTTATTAAACAATAAATCTTTGGGAGATAAATAATAGAAATATAATATCTTGAATAACAAGGTTGGTTTAAAATAATACATTTTTTCAAGAATATTAAAGTAATGTTCTATGAGTTGATATGCCTCTAAAGGAGTAATATCAATAATAGATTTGGAATTTAAATTTTGTTGTCCTACTGTATTTTTGATTATATGTACAAAACTGACCGGGACTCGTACAATGCTTTCGTTTTTATTTTTAAAAATATGATATGCTGCCAAATTTCTCCATTCAACCATATTACTTGTATATTGTTTATGATAGTTTATCGTATCCTCTTTTTGGGTATTGAATCGTTTCAGTGCTTCGGGTGTGATAATATCTTTCAGTAAACTATGAATATCCACTTCGGGGAAATTATAATGATTGTAAATATCCTGAATACTCATATCCATTAATCGCAATTCCTGATTTTCAACTTTAATTGTATCTATTCCATCATCTCCATACGAAAATTGCACGATAAAATCTTTACTGGTTCTAACAGTTCCGTCATATCTAACCATTAAATCTTCCAGTGATTTGATAAGTCTTCTTTGAATATATCCAGTGGTGGATGTTTTTACAGCCGTATCAATCAATCCCACACGCCCACCCATAGCGTGAAAGAATAATTCTTGAGGAGATAGACCTGATATATAAGAAGATTCGACAAATCCTCGTGCATTGGGTGAATCATCATATTTTGTATAATGTGGTAATGTTCTGTGTTCAAATCCATATGGAATTCTTTTACCATCAACATTTTGTTGACCCAAACAACAAATCATTTGTGCAATATTTAATTCACTACCCTTTGAACCTGCATTTACCATAATAACAAATCTATTTGATTTATTTAAATTTTCCAATCCTATATTACCGGCTTCGGATGAGGCTTTGTTCAATATATTATTTACCTTGGTTTCAAATTCTTCATTATTCGGTTTCCCACTTGTATTTTCAAATACCCCCAACTGTGTTTGATGAATAATATCAGTAACTTCGCGTTTTTTCTCTGCTATTTTTGTTACAATTTTTTCCTTTGTTTGTGTATTGGAATATAAATCACTAATACCTACACTAAATCCAGATAAACACATATAGTCGGTAATAATAGATTGAAGATTATCGATAAATGAAGCGCATTGATTATTACCAAAATCGTTACACACACGATGGATTAATCCCTTTGTAGATGACCCGAGTGCACCCTTGTCTAATTGTCCTCTTACATATGTTCCATTGTTTATTTGGATGATGTTATTACTGTCACGACTATTTTCAGAATCCTTATATTGTTTGTTTTTTATATTTGTTGTAAATTGTGGTAATATTTGTGTCAAAATTTCAAAATTCGAAACAAATTTTGGTATATCATATATTTGTTGAACATTTACTGAAGAACAACCCATTAACAAATTCATTGCAACAAGTTTATCGAATACTACATCACTTCTTGTAAATAAATAACTACCCACCATAGAATCTTGATAAATTCCAATAATGGGAGCATTATTTGCAGGACTGATAATTTGTTGAGAGACAGCCGCCAACATTTTTAATTCCGATTCAGATTCACAGTCTTGGGGCATATGTAAATTCATTTCATCACCATCAAAATCCGCATTATAAGGTTTTGTATCGGCTACATTCATACGAAATGTATCACCTTGTTTCATTACTCGTGCAATATGACCCATCATACTCATCCTGTGTAATGTAGGTTGACGATTGAAAATAACCATATCACCATCCATAATATGTCTGTGAATTATGTCACCTGGATATAAAACGATTGATTTTCTATCGTCATATTTTAATGTTATTGTTTCACCTGTTTTTCTTTCAAGTATCTTTGCCCCTGGGTATACATCGGGACCATTTGCAACTAGTTGATATAAAAACCGAATATTACGTTCATTTACAGTAACAGGTTTTGTAATATTTTTTGCAATTTTCATTGGAATACCCAATTCATTGATTGAAATATTCGGATCTGCTGTAATGACAGATCTTGCACTAAAATCAACACGTTTTGCCATTAAGTTGCTTCTCATTCGACCACTTTTTCCATTTAATCTATCTTTTAAAGATTTTAATGGTCTCCCCGATCTTTGCTGAACTGGCATTGCTCCAGGCATTTTATTGTCAATTTGACTTGCAATATAATATTGCAAAATAATAGTCCAATCATCAATAATATTTTCGGGAGCATTGTTTTGTATTTTTTCTTGAAGTGTTTTATTTGTCTTGATAATATTGATAAGGATATAACTTAAATCATCTTCACTACGTTGTTGAGCATCGTGTTTTACAGATGGACGCACGGCTGGTGGAGGAACTGCTAAAACTTGACATACCATCCATTCGGGTCTAGACCAAATAGAACTGAATCCCATAAAATCGACATCTTCATCTGATATACGTTTGAATATCTTGATGGTCATTTCAGGAGTTATTTTAATACTAATATCCTGACCCGATTTTTCTCCTTCATCTACATTTCCAACTGTTTTCCAATCAGCATATATTGTAGCGAGGCCTTCTTTTCTTATTCTATATGGTTGTAGACAACCGCAGCCATTTATAATATCTTCACCACAACGTCTTATTTTATAGATAAATTAAATACATATTTCCATCGTTGCTCATTTGTCATAGATATTATGAATTTATATTTTTCTTTACTGATGAGTAATTTCGAACATTTGAAACAAACACATTTCAATATTTTTTGAATTGTATTTAAAAATTGAATGTAAAATACAGGTCTTGCTAAATGAATATGGCCAAAATATCCAGGCGTTTGAATATTATTTAATCCATCTGTTGGACATAAAATATTACCTTCTAATACACCCATTCGGGGATCGAATATACCACCAATTGCGGGTAAGTTTCCATTATATGTATCACGAGACACTATTTCAACAACAGAACCATTTACTATTTCTTCAGGAGAAAGAATACTAAATTGTATGGCAATAATCTTAGATACATTCTTTTTTGATACAGTATTATTGGTTGACTTCATTGTTCTTAATGTAAGAATATATTAATAATCTTTAATTAAATCATTTTATTTTTACTATTGTAGGTGTAACACAAATATAAACATATACACATAGACCATATATCATAATGAATAATAAAAATAAAGAATTATCTAAGAAATCAAAAAATACAAAAAAGGTAAAGGAAGTAAAAGAGACAAAGGATGTGTCTAAAAAATATAAAAAAATGTGTGATTCTGAAAGTAGTGATAGTGAATATTATTCAACAGATTATAGTTCATCCGATGATGATGATAGTGATAGTGATTATTATCCATCCATAAATTCATCTCGTTCACAAAGTAGTGATGATGAAGATGACGATGATGATATAGAAAATACCCCATCATTTCGTAAAAATAAAAAGGTTAAAAATAATAAGAATAAAGTTTCCAATACAAAACAATCCATAAAACCAAACACAAATAATATAATTATTTTGTCGAATTACCCGAATGAAAATTATGATGAATTAGGATATAATGATGACGAAGAAGATGGTTACAGTTCAAGTGAAAGTGAAATTGAAGATGAAGATGAAGAGGTTAGTGATAGTTCTTCGGAAGAAGAAGATGACAACGATGATGATAAAGATGTAGATGATAATAGTTATGTTAGTGAAGTTACACCTCCACAAAAGAAAAGAAAAATTAATAATAATAAAAGTGTTGGAATTGTAAAAAATAAGGTGAAAAAAACGAGTACAGACCAATTAAAACAAGAAAAAGCTGCAAAGGATGATATAGAAACCAATAATATTTCAAATATGATTGGAAAAGATTTCAAATTAAGTATGGATTCACTTGTAACACAAAATGAAGAAAGTGTCAGAAATACAATTTTGAATCATTTTAAGGAAATAAATAAAGTAGTGAAGGATAAGATGGTTGATGAACAAATCCAAATCTATGAAAAATCAATGAAAAAATATAATGAAAAAAGAGAGCGTAGAAATAAAAAAATTTCTGATAAGCATACACGTATATTTTCAAAATTAATAAAAACAAAAACGCATACAGATGATGCAAAGTTTTATAAAAATTACCCTATAGAAAAACAATATGAAGTTATTAAACGTCTAAGAGAGATTTCTAAAGTGTCTATTGTCGAAAAACCTTATCGTTTACAATTAATCGAATCCAATATACCAGTTGTTTATAAAAGTGCAGCTATAAATAAAATTAATCAACTGAAATTTATGGATCCAAGTAGTGGTGAATATTGCAAATTAAAAAATTGGATTGATTTGTTTATGAATATCCCGTTTGATAAATATAGTACTTTGGATGTAACTCGTGAAAATAGTCACGATTTTTTGGAAAAATCATATGCAATATTAAATAATGCAGTATATGGATTAGATGATGCTAAAATACAGTTAATGCAATTAATGGGTCAATTAATTGTTAATCCATCATCAATTGGATGTTCCATTGCAATTAATGGCCCCCCTGGAACCGGAAAAACGTCATTAATTAAAGATGGTGTCAGTAAAATATTAAATCGCCCCTTTATTTTTATACCATTGGGTGGGGCAACAGATGCTTCTTTCTTAGAAGGTCATAGTTATACATATGAAGGAAGTATGTGTGGAAAAATAATTCAATCAATTGTTGACTGTAAATGTATGAATCCAGTTATTTATTTTGATGAATTGGATAAAATTAGTGACAGTCCTAGAGGTGCAGAAATATTGAATTTATTAGTTCATATAACGGATACAACCCAAAATTGTCAATTTCACGATAAATATTTTAGAGAATTGGAATTCGATTTGAGTAAATGCTTATTTATATTTAGTTACAATGAAGAAAGTAATATTAATCCAATTCTCTTAGATAGAATGTATAAAATAAAAACAAATGGATATTCTCCAAAGGAAAAAATACATATTGTTCAAAATTATTTAACTCCGTCTATTGAAAAACAATTAGCATTTACCAATGGTGATATTATCATTAAAGACGATATTTTATTATATATCATCGAAAAATTTACACTGGAAGAAAAAGGCGTTAGAAATATCAAACGATGTATAGAGATTATTTATTCCAAATTGAATCTTTTCAGATTAATGAAACCTGAGAATAATATTTTTAAATCACAAATTGATGTAAATGTTTCATTTCCCATTGAAATTACAAAATCACATATCGATAAATTAATAAAAATTAATGTGTCACAACCTCTTTATAAGAGTATGTATATTTAAGGTTCAAAAAATGAAAATATATTTTTGTGTATTGATATGATTTAATAATATTTTATTACTTGTAATAAAACAATTCATATGGATGAATTATTTTATTATACCGAAATGAAAACAAAATACCAAGCGCTGATTGATTCATATCGTTCAATCATTAAAACATATAACGATATTATTGTTGACAATGAATCCTTTTTGAATTTAAAAATTCAAAAAACCACATCCATTAGCTATATTGGTAATGTAAAAGATAATATATTATTTCAACATATAATTGCTGATTATTTACGTACTATAAATGGTTTGGAATCTTATCTAATCGTTTTAGATGCAAAAATAGACGAATTAACAGAATTGATAAATGAATAATTTATATATGTTTAAAATAGAATAAAATAAATTATTGTTATAATAACATTCGATGGATGAAAACACAAAATGTTATTATATAGAAACTATTAAGCATAAAAATACCGTGATTATGGTAGAACCGCGCAGAATAATGTACGTTTTTCCTACATTAAAAAATGCTTACGATGTATTAGGTGACAACTGGAATTATATCTTTTTCTGTGGCAAAAGTGTATATAATGAATGGAAAACATTGATTCCTTCTTATGTTAAATTAGTAGCTTTAGATTGTGATAATCTTACTCCCGATGAATATAACCATCTTTTTAAACAACGAAAATTTTGGGAACAATTGCAAGGTGAATTTATACTAACAATACAAGTAGATGCATGGTTGGTGAATGAATATCCATATACAATTGATTATTTTATAAAACAAGATAGAAGTTTCATAGGTGGTTGTATGCCGTATAGTTGGGACGAATTTAAAGAAAATGGTATAAATCTTCCATATAATAATTTGAATGGTGGACTTTCTCTAAGAAAAAGATGTGATATGATAAAGGCAATTGATTATATGAATTCATTAAACAATGATGTTATTAATTCATACGGAGAAGATGTATATTTATCAATGGGATGTTATAAGTTAAATATGAAAATAGGTGATGATGAATCGACGTGTCACTTTGCTGTTCATAATGATTACAGTAAATATTCATTTGGACTTCATAATGTTCGATATATGGATATACAAGTTAAAATATGGCACCGGTACCCATTATTGTTTTATTCAAACCCTTATATATTTTTCACACATAATGAATTATCAGAATATGCAAAAGAATATTGTAATGATATAAATATTACAAAAATGGGTATTTGGCAATCATATAATGGTAATATTTCATTACAAAATATGATGAATTATAAATACATTTCCCAATGATATTAAGGTTAAAAAATATCAGATAATAGCAGATGGATTCATATTATTACCCCCTCTACCTTCTGTTATAAAATAAGCATCTTTATTTGATAAACATACACAACCCATAGATGTGGACAATCCACTACTAGGTCCCTTTGCACAACATCCGGGAGAATAATGAGCGGATTTAAACATATCTAAATTATTAAGTGCCAATGGCGCTGAATCTAATTCAGCTGTATTTAGTGGTGGCGACCATGCACTTGGATTTATCACACTTCCTGGAAATGAAGCAGGAGTGTCTCTAAAAGACATATCACTTACAAAACTTTCCGTTGTTCCTGTAGTAGATGACGAAGCAGTCGAAGCAACAGTTGATAGTTTGTCTGCAACAGTTCCAGGAGGCGTCGCTCCTGATGTTGCTAATTTATTTGCAGCTTCGTCACGTTTCTCTTGTGGAATTGCATTTGCAATATTTTCTAATGCTTCATGGAACGAAACGGATGAACAAGACACCGATAGAATAAAAATAGCAGCTAATAAAATAACAGATGTCACAATATATGCGGTCTTGGGAATTTTTCCTCTCATATTAAATTTAGGCATTCTAATTTTTGAGAACTTCATTTCGTATCTATTATATAATATAACAAAATATCTTTTATTATAGGTAATAGTTTTTCAAATTAGAATAATCATTTACATAATGTTCATTATCTTGTAAATAAAATATCGAAGAAGTTGTAATAAGATGGAAGTTATATAACTCTTTATAATTGTCTATATCCTCATCCCATAAACACCCCCCTTTGAATTTCTTCGATTGTCCTTTATCAATTATAACAATACCTAAGACATTTCCATTTGGAAATATCTCATCACCGAGCTTTATATTGGATATGAATTCACATTCTCCGTTTTTCATAATAATATTCGTATTCCATAAATACCCATTTATCTGTATCAAATCATCAATTACAACACGTTCAACTTCATCCCAATCCATATACTCATTAATATGAGTTCGAATTGTTTTATGACTTGTATTTAGACAATAAACATTTTCTGGATGATAATCATACATTTCCACACTATTAGGATGGTCTTTTACATATATCCATTCACCACCATTTGTATGATAATAAACTTTATGAAAACTGGTAATTAAATCATTATTTAGATAAAACATTTTTTGATTTTTAGTCATACTACATTTTAAAATAGATTCTACGCGATTATTATCATATAATATATCCCCTGGTTTTATGTTACATATGGGTATAAAAACAGTATCGTTTACTTTGATATTTGTATCTTTATCGAAACAAGTGGGTAGTGATGGGAATGCCTTTGATTGCATTTTCATATAATCCATACAAAATACAACGATTATTAAAGATGGAATTGATATAGATAAAAATAAAATAACATATACCATAATCATTGTCATCAAAATAGGCATCATTACAGCTGCAAATGGATTTATAAATGCGGTGGCAGCAAGAACACCATATGTGGTTATTAAACCTGCCAATAGTACTGAAAGGGCGACTAGAATCCCAATAATAAAATCCAAAATTACCCCCATAGTTGATTTAATGGTGTAATATACTCCCAATATAGAGTACATAAATGCAGAGAGTATTCCTTTCATTTTACCCATTATATCGGAAAATTTAAGAAATATAATTTGAAATGGAATCATAACATTTACGATTCGATTGTAAATTTCATTGACAAGGTTGGTTATTCGTTGCTTTAATACATCAATATAATTTCTAAGATTATCTACAACAGCTGCTAATTGTGTAAAAAATATAGTGACTGTCGATATTATAAAATGTACAGGTAATAATAGAATTTCTGTAAACTTTTTTACCATATTTTGGACACAGTATGTGAAGTTTTCAGTTGTATAGTCGTGAATACTTGTTCCTTCAGGAGCATTAATTAAACCTGCAAAGGGTATAATATACATTTTACATCGATTATCCAACCAATTGTTTCGAATACTTTCGACATTTGTTAAATAATACAAATAACTACAAATTCCAAAAAGAATTAGCCAATATATTATAAACATAAATATCACGTGTTTGTTTTCTTGAAAATAATTAGGTTCCCCATATATTTTTGACAATGCTATAAAGAGTTTGTCTTCATTCATCGTGAAATTTATATAATAATTTGTAACTATATTAAAATAACATAATTCTATATGCCTTCTTTTCGAGATTGGTCGTTATTTTCATATATAACTTTAGGATTTATAATCCAATATGGAATTATTTTTTATTTAACAACACTTACATCTATAAAAGATAATTGGTTACAGAATCGTTGTAATCCAATGTATATGCCATTTGCTGATGACATACAAACGAACTTTATATACTGTATACAAAATGTTCAAAGTAATTTGATGCCCTTTTTATTAGAGCCTATTCATTTCATATTATCCCTTCTTACTGATTTTGGAGGAGGTATTTCGGATAGTGTAAATTCTTTACGTGAATGGATGAATTCATTCGTTGGTAATGCTACAAATATCTTTGTAAATATTTATGGTGCATTTATGGGTTTAATAATAGCATTTCAACGCATTGTATTGGGAATACAGGATATGATTAATAAAATGGTGGGTATAGTTACTACTTTATTATATATTTTAGAAGGAACAATGGACAGTATGTCAAGCGCCTGGTCAGGTCCTCCAGGACAATTAGTTCGAGCATTATGTTTTCATCCTCAAACACAACTAAAAAAATATGATAGTACATATTATCCTATTTGTGATTGTAAAATTGGCGATGTTTTGTATGACGGAACGGTTATAACAAAAGTATATTGTTTCCATCATTGTCAAGATGAATTATTATATAATGTTGATGAATCTATAAAAGTAACGGGTAATCATTTCATTTATTATAAAGATAGATGGATAATGGTAAAAGATATACCAAATATTACCATTTCACCATATACAAGTGATGTATTATATTGTTTAGAAACGACGAGTCAAAATATTATTATAGGTGATTATATATTTTGGGATTGGAACGATGATCATCTTCAAAAAAAATATCTATAAAGTTACATCAAATTTTTATGTAATCCATACATTTAAATTTAGTCTTGGAATTAATACCAGGTAATTCGTTTTTAGGTGTAGTTGCTATATAACGA
>Ga0214923_10003255_pt1 | contig 20501 bp, 32 predicted proteins | sample LL1510_MetaG_FD_177993 | JGI IMG/M metagenome (GOLD analysis project Ga0214923, IMG submission 177993) | Freshwater microbial communities from Lake Lanier, Atlanta, Georgia, United States - LL-1510 | ecosystem: Environmental > Aquatic > Freshwater > Lake | place: USA: Georgia | collected...
CACAGGATCGGCGGCACGGGACACTTGATGCATCGGCGGCAGACGGTACTGCCCACGACCGGCGCGATAGGCGGGATCGTTCGTCAGCCACGCGGGGTTCGGCACACCGGCTTTCGCGGCGGCTTCCAAAACTTGCGGGCGGGTGATGACAGGCTCGCCACCAGTCAAGGTATAGGCGGCGGTCAGGAAGGCGTTACGGGTCTGTTCACGGGTCATGCTCATGCCTCAATTATAACCAATGGCTAGGGGAAGTCAACCCCTTTGGTAAAATTCTGGCAGGGTTTCTTCAAAAAGATTCTGAGAAATATTTGGAAATAATCTGCGGTCGGACCTTGACAACAGAAAATTTCTAGAATCTTTCAAGATTTCTGCCGCGCCCCCTTGACAACGCGATATACCTACCGCTAACACGAACACGATTTTTATTATTCCCCCATGTGTTTTTAGTGGGGGGAAGTGGGGTATAGTGGGGAAGTGTGGGATTCAGGTATTCGAACCGCCCTAATATCACCAATAAACCTATCGAAAGAGTAAGTTTCCGATAGTTCCCCATGAGTGTTCAACCCCCTAGTAAACAGGGGGCAGAAGAAATCATAGACTCCATCCTCAATCAACCTATCAAATACATCTATCGCTCTCTTGATTACGCTATTATCATTTGACTTATGTTCCCTGATTACAAAAACCATCAGATAGCCCAACCTATAATTTGAATCTTTCTGTTTGAGATCAAATGCCGAACCGATAGCCTCTTCTAGACGATGCCCTAATGAATTTCCTAGACTCCCCCCACTAGTTCCATTCTTACTGAACGAAGATAGGGTCTTGTATTCGATGGCTACCTTCTTCTCAGGAAAGTGCATATCCCATCGTTTGATTCCCCTGTACTTTGTTGGTATTCGGTCTTCTCTTATTCCTATCCCCGATATCTGTTCTGTCAGTAGTTCATCCAATTTTAAGAAATGACGGCTCTTCGATATGCCGCTAAAAGAATCGCAGGTCTCCCAATACAAATTTAGAAAGTCTAGGTTGCTCACTTTATTTCAAAAAGCGGCAAAGCATTCCTAGAAGTAGCCACCCTTGCCCTTTCCTCTAGTATCGCCAACTCCCTCTTCCAATCGTCTATCCATCGGTACATGGCATCTCTAATAAACCTGTGAGGATTGGCGTTTGCAATTTCAATAACATACGGGATAGCCTCTCGCATGGCTACAAACTCTGCTTCCTCTTTGGTTGAGAAGTAACCTTGGTATTTAACTACCCCAAATTCAGTCCGACTACACCAAGGGTTACGGCGGCGGTGCGAGTGGTTAAGAAAAACACATCCTAGTTTAGTTGAAAGTCGTGGGCTAAAAATAAGATTCTCCCGATTAGTCAAAAAGCAACAGGTATCGGGACCGTAAACCTTGTTGCCCTTTACCAACAGGTCTTTGTCAATTTGAAGTTCTTGCCAATTGTTTTGAGGTTGGCTATTCAACCATTCATTAAACTTTGAACGGTAAATCCAATCGGGATGAACCGTGACTCCTTTGTACGGTAGCACGGATCTCTTCTCTGGGCGATAGCATCTTCTAAGCATACCCTCCCATAACCGCCATTTTGGACAGCGTATCACTTTGCCGTTCACTATCCACCTAGTGGGTTCATTCGGTAGGTCATTAATACCTACCCCATAAACCAAATGATTCTTACCTTTGTACTTGCTAGCCATAGTGTATCTCCATGTTCGTTGTGTACGCTGTGTGCGAAGTATACCCGTATTTAGAACGGGGGCCAAGAAAAAAGGCCGTAAAAATCCAAGTGTTCTGGTCCCCTCGTTACGGGCTTTACTTCAAATCTCCATAGTCAGGGCGTGATGCACCCCGTTGTCAATTGTTGGATGACACAGGCTGTTCCACAATGCCCTAGCCATGTCCACTCTAAACATATGACAAGTATCCCTATGAACCCTTGTGTCTTTCCCAAAGGTTTTAGCCACTAGCGTTTGGTTGGTAAAGTTGTGGACCCATATCTGGTCTGAAGCCTCTTCACGGGATTCAAACATTACAAATCCCGAAAGATTGTTCTTAAAAACCAGAAAGTGGCGGGTGTACTTCCCACTAGCGGGCATGGCAGAGAAATAGGTCATTGACGGTGGTATCCTTCCCCAACAAGCCAGTCCCAAAGAATTCGTGCATCTTCCTCTTTGTACTCTATGGTGGTGTTTGAACGGTGTGGGTAGTCTTTGTGGATGTTGGGAAGAAACACGCTCAGGTCGCTATTGTTCTCAACCCAAACTCGGATTCCAAGTGGAGTTTCAACCTTCTCAAACTCCCAACAGTCCCTTACATGCGACTGATGCTTGATTGAACTAGACAAGGGAAGCGGTCTTTGTCGTGCCAAACTAAAAGCCTCAAGACGCTTGATGTTCTCAGATGTTGGAATGCTCTTAATCAAGGCAAGTCCCTTTCAAAAACGCCCTCAAGTGCGAGAGCAGCCATGTAAATTTCGTGATCCCTGTTCATGATGTTGGTACGCCTAACCTCTCTGTCCATCATCGGCTCTCCCGAACTATCACAAAGAAAGACAACAGTCTCGGGGGGGTTGGATACCCTGCTAGTGCTGCACAGGAGAAAAACATTCTGCTCCAGCCCCTGCCAATGCCAAGTTGTTTGGCGGGTAACAAGAGGGTTTGCCATGTACTTCTCTTCCTTGATGAGTTTCAGTTTCGGAACGCTCATGGCTTGACATACCTCCAACCGTCCTCAACCATGCAGTCCCAAATCTCCCTAGCATAGGAGACAACGAAGTTCTCCAAGGAATCGGACTCAAACACGCGGTGGTGCTTCCAAGTCTTGCCCTTCACTTTCACATCGGTGTCGGTGGACATATTCTCAATCCACACATACTCAGGATGGGTGACAAACCGCATCGTAAGCGTAGTGCCATCGTTGCAAGTCTTCTGAATGTAGAAGATACCCGCGTTGGGAAGGTTTGATGGGTGCGAAGTGCTCACGATATTGTAATCCGATGCAGAAAGTTTGGAGTACAAGTCACATGCTCCAATAGGACTCAGAACTCGGAGAGCAGAAGTCGGGCGTATCCCACGCCTCGTAGAACTCCTTGCCACTCAGCAGGTTCTTGCGGACCACCCACTTCTGATGGCATTCCACTCGCTCACCAACCTTCTTGGGCAGACGCTCAAAGTAGGTCTGAGCATCCTCGGCAGTCGCAAACACCTTGGTGTATCTGTCCACCAACTTCTCGCCCTTCTTCGTGCGGCGGTCGGTCTTGAAGGTCAGGAATTCGTATTCGTTTGGGTTCTTGGTCATGGTCTCTTGTCCTTTCTTTACACCTTCAGTATAGCGACGGTTTGTAAAAAGTCAAGCCCTCAATCTTCGCCGCGCCAATTGCTCGCCCAAACCTCTTCCTGATAACTTTCAAGGTTTCGCACCTCCTCCTGAAGGCTTGCGATCTCGGTAGCGGCTCGATCAAGCAACCACTCAATTCCCTTCTTTCCGCGATACCATGCGGCGGCTTCACGCAACTCCTGCACGATATCGGTGGTTTCCTCAACGGGAGTCTTGCGAGCAGTCTTCTTCTTGGTCTTCTTGGTCTTGGGCATGGCTTCTTGTCCTTTCTTTACATTTCTAATATAACAGGTTTGGACAGGAAGTCAAGGTCCGTTTTTAGTTATTCTAGACCATGCATTCGGTCAAACTCAGCCAACCTCTCCATAGCCTCCTGCGACTTCTTCCACTCTGCACCGAAACAGTCCCATTGATATTCATCTGCTACCTTTTCGGGGGTGCAGGCCGTATCGTTATGACCATAACGACGCTTCATCCAAATTTCGTTACACAGAAGCCTGCGGGCAACATCTCGCTCGGTTTTTAGTTGCTTAATGTTTGCCATCTCCTCCATAGGTTCAATCTCACCGCCACCAAAGCAATACCAACCACGGCTTCGTGCGTATTCGATAGCATCAGGGGAAACGCTAGAACTTCTGCCACCCTTGCCAGATGCCATCATGGAAATCTCTCGTCTGGCAGCATCCAACTGATGCTTCAAATATTCGTTCTCGCCTGCACAACTACTAAGTAGATCATCACTCATCGGTTTTCTCCTTACTGCACATGATATAGTCATTCTTCTCTGCACACTCGGGGCACAGAGTTAGCATCCAAAAGCCTCCGCTACTCTTCTTATGTAGAGACCCTTCCTTGCCACAAAGCATACAGGTCTTCTCGGATTCTTCCTGAGCATCATGAATAATGTTGGGAATCACATCATCGTACACAGTAGCATACCATCGCAGAACGCCAAACTTCTCCTTCATTTGGTCTATCTGAAAGGTACGCTCTTCATCTTGCGGTATTGTTGCTAGGTGTGCTTCAATCTTGGTCAAAGCCTTCTCCACGATCTTGTTCCATCCTGATTCAAAACTTAGACCGTGATACATGCAGCAACCCTCCTTCTTGAAACACAGAGAGAATCGCTTCTTCCAATCTTCGTAGACTTGATCTTGTGTCATGGCTCTTCAATTTCTTTATGGGTCATTATGTAATGAATGTTATGTTCAACAACTCTGCCCGTTATAAAATCTTCTTTGGTGGTTCTCACTAACCAATTCAAACACTTACGGTAAAATGTTAAACTGTTTGCAAGTATTCTTTCTTTTGTTACCACAAATTGAGTGCAACAAGTAAACTCCATCCTGCTTGGAATTGGGAAGTTTGGGTCAATTTCCTTTAGACCATCCCTAGCCCAATTCCAATTTAATTCTGCACTACCCCAAGAATGCTCAGGCACTTGCCCACAACCATCATAAAATGTGTTCCGTTGTTTTTTATCGTTTAGACTGAAGTAATCTTTTCCATCATATTCCCGTAATGCGGTCATTATATCACGGTCTTGATGCCACCCATTTAGATGTCCATGAATAAAGGCTACATGAGATGGCAGATTATGATAATTGTCTATTATGTAGGTGAGTAATCCAAAAGCATCATACCCCTTGTTTGGAATCCAAATTACTTTATCCTTTGGTATGTAATTTGGTGGGTCATACATGGGGCTATAAACAACATAGTCAAATTCCTTTTGATCTACGAGCCACCTAACACTTTCGGGTTCTTTTTTATACCCAGAAGAAGTTGTGGCATTTTGGTGTTCGAAGTATGATGTTACAACGACAAAAGGCTTACTCATATGGTCACTTCCCCACAGATCGTGAAACAATCCTGCCGTATGGGGTCAGGCGATAGTTGGGCGAACCCTCCTCGTCCCACACAACCTCAAGAATGTTCAACTTCACGAAGTACTCAACCCACATCTCCAACTCACGGTCGGAGAAATCAAGCGTTGGTTCGATCTCTCGCAAGAAATCGTTCATCTCGGGCATGGTCCAAGAGGTGCGTTCGGTGTTGTCGTTGCTTTCAAAGTAGATCATGGTGTCCTCAGTAGTAGTTAGGGTAGTTGGGGTTCTCGGAAAGTCCTTCGTTCAGTCGGTAAATCATTTTGCGGAAACGGGTCTCATCGTCTTTGTACTCGTTGCTGTAGTAGATTCCCCACACGCTTTGCATCAGTTGCCGCAGACGCAGAATCTCACTACCCGCAGCCCGTGACAGTTCATCACCACGATAAAACAGATTGTACACTATGTCTTGTTTGATCGGCCTCGGGTTCATTGTCCCACCAATTGTTTGAGTAATATGGGGATCCATTGTAATTGTATCCTTCAGCAATCAGAGTATCCCACTTCTTTCTGGCGTGTTCGGTGAAATACACATCGGGTATTCCGGTCTTGGAGGCATAGAAATAGTAGAAATTCTCCCTGTTGTTCTTGACAATCTTATACTGCCCCTTTTGTGGGTGATTCAGGAAATAGATTGTGAAGTGAAATTGCATACTACAAGTATACCTTCCGAATAGCCTGTGTCAAGAGGAAAAATCCCAAAAGGGCTATTGACTTTTTGTAGTCGGGGGCTATACTGATTGAAATGAAGAAGAAGAGCAAGCCCAAGCACGCGCCACGCGGTCCCGAATATCAAAGGGTCAAGTCGTGGAGTAAGAAGTCTGACGAGACCGATCCCCGCCGATTGCGTAAGCGGTGGAAGTCGGATCGTTACGAGGTCTGACCGCAGTAGCCGTGACCACATTCTCTCATCTCTTTGAGGATGGGAGAGTGAAAGAAGTCGCACCCGCTGTTTTGCTGTATGTTGCGGACCACTTGTTCTTCATTTGGAATAATACCTGTACCCTCAAATATAAACCACGCTCTGCATAAACAGCAGGTCGGTTCATAGTCGGGGCACTTGCTGCCCCATTTTGCAACCATTTGTTCAAACAGGCTCATGGTGTTTCATCTGGATAATCAAACTTTGCTTCGTGCCAACTCTTGTGAACAAGCAGACCGTCCCACGAAGGACTCCAATACCAACCCACACGAAGTTCCCCTTCTGTTAAACGAAGTTCAGGATTATTCATCAACTCATCATATCTTTCAATCGTCATACCGTTACGGTCAAATACATCTTGGGTGTTATCTTCTGATGCTCCGTCTGCGCGAAGATTTTTAAAGTAATCTATTGGGTCTTGGCCATTAGACATATTATCTCCTTCTTCGTCGGACTGAGATTGCCGAACAAATCAAGATGGAGGCAGGTGCAGGAGCGGGAACACTAGCAACTTCAAAAGTTCCCGCGATAGCAACTTGGTCGCCCGCAGACAGACGGAAATTCCATCGCATTTCAATGCTGTTAATGATTCCAAGCGAAGGTGACATCGGCTCCAAAACTGATGTGCCGAAATAGTTATCTGATGAGGCCATTCCGCGAGGAAGTGCAGTTAGCAGAAATCCGCTCGGCGGAACAAACGCAGACCGAACTAGGGTAGAGTTTGCCCATCCTGTATACAATCTTCCACCATCCGACTGAAAGGTAGCACCATCTCGGTTGAAATCAGTAAGCACAATACTCAACGAGCCACGCATACCTGCTGTAGCAGAATTGATTGCTGTGGGTGTGGATTGAATAATTTCATAACTTTGAGTGCTTGCAGTATTGTTTGTAATAATCTGCGAGAACGAAATCAGGGTGGCTTCAGATACATTCGTTATTGCAAGAGCAAACGCGGCAGAGGCAAGTAGTGAATTACGCATTATTGTGGTTCCTTTTTATGAAAAAGAGGGCAGAACAAATCAAAACGGCAACAGAGGCGGGAGAGGGTACGGGAGTTACCAATTGCTCGGACACAAACGCGGCAGATGGAGTCAAAGAAACCCCCATACAGACACCTTCCACCCTGTCAAACTCAATAGGAATGCAGAATGCTTGGTCTTTAAACTGATAGGTGGCTACAAGTTCACCTTTCAAAAACACTCGGTAAATCCAAAGTCCTTCTGCAAATCCATTGAACACGCTACCATTGAACTCGGCGAGTGGTTGAGTGTGTGTAGCACCATTAATACTTGAAGCAAACTCCGTGGTCATGGTGTTTGCAAGTTTCCATTGGGGTGGTTCGCAGTAAGTTTGTGTGGTGTAAGTTGACCCACCGTCATACGAAATGGAATAGGGCTTATTGCCCTGACCATACAACATTGATATAAACGACATGATTATTTCCTTTGGGTTATCACATACTGTTTCGCTGCGTTCAGACCCTCAACTAACTTGAAGAGTTCTGAACCTTTGCTCATTGATTCTTGAAGATACAAAACGGCATCATCGTCATCATTCTGTATTCCATTAGCAATAGTCGCTAGGATTTGTGAGATGCGATTGCTCATCTCCTGAACGGTAGTTGTACCTACACCCTCAACAACAAGCATAGTGTGCTTTGTTGGTCTGGCTATTGCAGGATTCTTTACAGATATCTTTGCCATTACTTCCAAATAAAGGTCTTGACCTTCTTGAGAAGACTGACGAGCCACTTGCCAAATCCACTCAACCCTCCCGTTGGTGCGGGCTTGAGATACATGAATTCAACTTCGTATGGGGTGTCCTTGTTGAGTCGGGCACGAACATAGTTCTTGGTTATTCTGCTCAACTTGGTCTTCTTCTTGGTGTTCTTCTTCTTTGCCATTGTGTTCTCCTTGAATTAGTATCTATTCATCGTCTTGGGACGATTGTTGCATTCTTGGTCTGCATCCACTCTCCCCTACGGTGATCGTGTACGGGAGGAAAATCAGTATCCTTCAATATTGGCTTGTTTAGGGCATCCTTGAAATCGTTGATGCCCGCCAAAATATCTTCCATGTCTCCAAACAGACCAACAGGAGCAACGCTGTGGTCTATGGGTTTATCGTTGTGATAGTAAACCTCGTAGACCCCATACCACGGAATGTTCTTCTCGGTGATGTGTATGATTCGGTAATCGCTAGTCACTTTATCCATTCTGAATTCCCTTTTCTCTTACCTTCTTGTAGGAAGTCATTCGTCGCAGGTTCTTCTTAAGCCAATCATAAAGTCTGCCGGTTTGCTGACGATCAAGATACACCCAATTCTTGCCAATGATGCATAGATGGTTGCTCTCCTCGTCATGTTCGATCTCTAACGATGCTCCCTGCTCGTCAACACAAAATCTACCTTTGGTTTCCTTGATTCGTGCCATCATCAACCTCCAATTGGGGAATATATCTTGTTCTAGTAAGTCTGCTTCTTCTTCGTCCGTTGGTATACAGTTCTGGTGGAATGTATCGGGTGAATCCCAAATCAATCAACTCATCCCACGCCTTTCGTGCAGTTTCTAGTGAGACTACAACCATGTTCAAGCCAACGCTTTCGTCAAACAAGACACCCGCCTTGAACAAATCTAATCTGTCACAGTTAGCAGCCTGAATACAGATGGAATTTGTTTCGGGTTCTCGGTTGAAGAAATCAACCCACCGTTCCTTTGAGTCTCGCAGAGTCCATTGCGTCCATTTCTTCATGCTGCCCCCATAGGTTGATAGTTTGGTGCTGCGACTTCTCCTTGGGCAATAAGAATCCACCCTTGGTTGGTCATGGAGTTCCACAGCATACGCGATCTTTCGGCAGGTAGCGATATAGGTACAGCCTGCTTGACCTCAAACCAACTTGCTCCTCCCGAAATCACAGAGACAACATCGCCCTTGCGAGGGTAATCCTGCTTCTTGATCTTACGCATGAAGCGTTCTACGAGAGACCACGAATATGGCTTGGGAGACCAACAGACTACTGCGGTTGTGTTTTTGAGTACTGGTGGGGAATCTAGACCTATTTCCAAGAACATGGCATATACCACAGGGGTATCTCTGCCCTTGGAAAAATCCTGAAGCATCCACCACTTGTGCCTACGCAGTTCATTTATGATACGCGGCTTTAGTTTTGTTGCTTTAGCAATGGTCCACAGACACAGAGATTCCATGTCTTTGCAGCCATCGGGTAATAGAGGCATCTCGGATACCATTTCAATAAGTATACCACACCCAAGGGATAAGTCAAGCGTCTTTTATGGAGTAGTTTTTCCTTGGGTCAAAGTGCTTGTTGCCCCGCATGAAAAGCCCCGAATAGAGGAACCCATGAATTCCGGGCGTGTTGCTTCTCATTTTCTCAATTGCGGTGTTGAACTCTTGAATGCTCGGAGACTTTCCGTTTGCCATGTCGTTTTCATAATCTTTGACGATGGCTTTGATATCCTGACTTGTGGAGTACAGGCGATTCATAAATTTACGCTTGAGTCTTGGATTGTTAAAGACTGCCATGATCCACGCCGAATTGGCATATGCGAACAGAGTCTTGCTAACCAACTTCATGTATATCTCAGATACGCTTCCGAAGTTTGCATCGTAGATGACTTTCAAATCGCCTGTGATTCGGTAATCCATGCTATCTTTGCCATTCGTAACACTACGAAGTATTCTGTTGAAATCAGCAAGCACAACTCTAGAAATTAGTCGGCATCTCTCCTTGACAGACTTCTTATTGAACTCGTCTATCGTGATTGGAGGCATGGTGAGAGTCATGGTCTGTCCGTCAACCAAGATAATCAACGCTCTTGTATTAGTCGCTGCGGTCAACCACTTCTGTACTGCATCTTGAAGATTACCCATAGTCTCCTGATAGTAGGCATTTAGTTCAGCATCATCAGTAAAGTACTCATTATACTTTGCGATTACCTGATCTTTGGTTAGGTTGGGGGCTTCTGCGTCTTGGAATGCTTTGATGCCTCGCTCAATACTCTTTGGTCTCTCGCCAACTGCTACTTTGTATCGCAATTGGTCAAGGTGGTGTATATACTCATGAATGTAGGTACTACGCTTAGATTCTACCTGCTTCATGAACTCTTCTAGCCATGCGTTGTAAATTCGGGATGCTTTATTGTCCACTCTTTTGGAAGCACCAGAATAGGTCTTGTAACAGTCGTGAAGCATCTTGCAAATATCGGTTTGATTGATCGCAGATACTCGCGGCAACCATATGCTCATCATGCTGTATTGCCCGCCTACATTTGCACCTATACTCGCACTCGTCAGTTTTACATGAAACTTCCAATCCTTGTGTGGCTTGATAAAGTCAGGGTAAACTTCAAACCCTGCTGACTTGACCGAACCCAACTTCTCTGCCTTGAAGGTTATTACGATATCATCCGGCTTACCTCCACCCAATGTCGCAAACCTCATAAGATATTGGCTTGTGTATTTGCTAAACGCTGCCTTGAACGCAAACCATAACTTTGGGTATATCGTGTAAATATCGTTATCGGGGATCACATTCTTAATATCTTTATGCACAAAGTAGACCTCATCCAAGACCTTCTTGGTGTCAAAAATGACCCCAACAGTCTTCTTAAATTTCTCAAAGGACTTGACAGCAGCATCCCGATTTGCCCTATCATACTCTCGCTCAAAGAGTAGCCACTCACCTAGATCAAAGATTGGTTCCATAAGGGTATTTATAAATACACAGGAGGCACACAAATGGACAGACTCAACAGACTGATTTCGGAAGCACTCGGGCAAGGCAAGGTTTACCCCAAGGTTCCAACCGAAGCACTCGGCTATTTGGATTTCAGTAGCAACCCCGAAGACCCCGAACTCCACATCAAGGGTTATGCTGTTGTTCGTATGTCCACCTTGGCTAAAACTATTGCACAAGACATGAAGAGTCTTGCTGACAGAATCGCAGTCGATCCGGTCATGGTGTTTGACAATCTAGTTCCTGCCACAGGAAAGCATCTGCCAAACCTGACCTACAAGTTGAAGGCTATGGCGGAAGCAAAGGCTCTCATGTCAACACCCCTCGCCAAGAGAACTATTACGATGCTTTCTCGTCGGGCTTGATAGTTAACTCGGCTATTCGCTCTTCAGACCACATATACCCATCTAGACTTAATCCCTTTCTGTAGGAATCCATCAGATCCATCAGGAAGGTAGTGCTGTATTCATCTCCTGCCACCAAAATGTGGTCGTGCAGGATATTGAACAGCCTCTCATAGTCCTCGGGCTTTATCTTTGTCCTATCCATCTTTGTATTATACCACTTATATGCAAGTGGTCAAATCAAAAGCCAATCGCTCGGGCTATGATAACGCCCACAAGAAAAGAGCAAGCACAAACTAATACCTTTTGAAGTTTGCTCATACGACACTCCTCCGTAAGAACATCATTATTTAGCAAAAAAGGGACTTGACAGGCAGTAGTTTCCGGACTATACTGTAGGTATGAAGATTCTAGTCCTAGACGATGATGCATACCGACATGAGGCGTTCAAGGTGAATAACGCATCGCACACCATTGATTCTGTCTATACATGGCAGGATGCTGTGGAGATGGCGAGCAACAACACCTACGATTTCATCTGCATCGACCACGATTTGGGATGGGATCGTGCTACGGGATCTCTGACGAGCATACCGTTCGTTCGTGTCCTTCGGCAGATGATTGATGATGGCAAGATTGGATGGGACACCAAGATGGTTGTCCATAGTTCCAATCCTGTTGGCGCACAAGACATCCTCTCCTACTTTGCTAGAGCAGAGGTTCATGCCTACAAGATTCCGTTTGCTTGGGCTGTGGACAATCTGTTCTCTGCTATTGACACAGAGCAGGCGAAGTTCCCACACCCATAAAAGAAAACACCCCGCATTTCTGCGGGGTGTTTGTGTGTGAATAAAGTTGCTGTTATGGTTATGCTTGTGCTTCAATCGGATTGTCATCAAACGATCCAAATTCCGTACCAAGGATATTCTTTCTGCCTCTAGTCAAATCTGCCTGAACATACTCATCCGTTCTTCTACCTGTGGACTGAGGCAACCCTGATGGATCAAGTACTGACGGGAAGTTGCCGTTTAGAGCCAACTCACCATCATTTGAATATGATGCAACATATGTGTTATCCATAGTTGGTTGACGAACATCTAGTACGCCACCATCTATTCTGCTTACCCAAAATCTCGCTCCTTCGGGAGGAAGTATAATTTGATTCTCCTCGTTGTTGAATACCAATCCACCATAAACTGCACCGGTTCCTCCGGTTGATCCTGCGTTCAATACTCTTCCGAAACGCAAGTATCCCCCGTCATCTTCAGTAAAGTTAATTGAAACAGAATTTTTCAACATTGCTCTGTCTATTGTCTTATTTCCATACTTGCTTTCGTCTTCTCCTAAAATTCGATCAGGAGAGATGAAAAGTAAATCTGTGTTGTCCAAAGACAAATCTGCAATAGAAGAGTTTAATATCGGTGTAAAGAAAGCAGTTTTGTATGATTGTGTCGTGGTTTGTATTCCCCCTGTTGATGACATGGGTTTGCTGAAAGACTTCATTTCTATGAAAGGAGCATAGTAATTTGTTCCTGTTAGTGAAGAACCATAAGCAAATTTGCCACTAAACTCAGTAGAACCGTCCCATTCGCCATATCTGTTTGGCCAAACATAAGGATAGCCATGCGTAACATAAATGTCACCCATGTACTTCCTGTAGTCAATAGCGGAGGGGTTGCTTCCCGTTATTGTCATGCCCATATACTCAACTGTGTCTAGGCTCGACAAAAATATTCTTGAAACTCCGACTTGTGTCATTGGATTTACTGTGGTGGATACACCTAAAGAATTCAATATGTTTATTCTTGATGTTGCTTCTGATGGGGTTTTACCTCCAACAAAGAATACACCATTTTGCGGAATAAATGGATTTGCGGGATTCTGTCCTTGACTATATTTTGTGGCTGAAGTATACGATGTCTTTTCTCCAAGTTCCAAATTATTTAAGGGGTAAAAGGCATATAGTCTGAATGGGGTAGATTGGTTTTCGAATTCAACAATTGGGTTCGTGGGATCGGTCATCATTTCGCCACCCAAGAATTGACCAATTCCCTCTCCATATTCATTTAGAATCGCTGCGTTTGGAACTCCAAGATTCATCTCTTGAACCTTTCCATATGTCATATTGAATTGACCAAAACGCATATCTGCAAACACAAGGGTTCTCAAATATTCTGACCCTGTTGTTGCCCCAGTTGCAGAGTTTGTCCAGTCAATAAAATCTGCTAATCTAATTTCAACATACTTGTCAGAGTTATTTTTGCCCGCATCACTCCATATTCCGTTTGATCTGTCAGCATTCGGCCCTACCACAGTATGATCCGTCCCAACAACCAACGATCTTGCCCATGTTTCACCATACTCATTTGTGTTGAAGCGAGAGGAGTAGGGGGGGTAACTTTCGTTGTACGAAAATGAACCCGAGGCGTTATTACCTGCGTATTTATTGTATTCCATAGGAGTACGAACATATACTTCAGAAGTCTTTACAAACACTCCATTTCCTCTATAACCTACCGCAGTCAGACCTCCAGCAATCATATATGCCAATGTATTTTGTCTTGTGGTCCATGATGCAGCGGTTAATCCTATGTTGCAGTTATAGCATCCAGAACCGGCATAGGTTGTAGAAAATCCTCCTGTAGGACCGGCACAAATTGGTTCCTTCAATCCATCTATTACTCTAACAGACTCTTCTCCAAATAAACCATCACCCACAGACTTGAAGGGATATGGATCATAAAATACTGCGGAATTGATGTATGTCGAAGAAAAAGTTCCGGTTCCTCCGCTCATTCCAGATCCGACTGCGATGTAATTCTTTCTACCCAAAACAGTATCGGAATATACGATGATGTTTAGTTTATCTAGACCCTGATAGCGAGAAGCAATAAAATCTATTCCTCCAGCGCCCGCGTTAGGCCAGAATGTATTTCCTGATCCTCCAGATATTCCGTATGCAGATGTGATTCCTGTAGTCCCCGCAACACAACCACCCCACAGCAAAGGAGCAGATGCTTGGCTAGGAAGATTGACAAATTCTGGCAGAGTGGCGAAAGAAAGAGTTTGCCGTGTTCTATATCTGTTTCTGTTGTTCATCAAGAAATCTATACTTGATTTGATCTTTGTTGTCTCTGACAAGATTTCTGAGGGCTGCTGATTAGGATTGACCCATGTTGATGGACCATCCCACCATTCTGCATAATTTGTATAAACTTTTCCAAAATTTGTAAGACTTGTTGTATTTGTTGCGTAAAACTTTTTGTACTTAATATCCGTCGATGTTCCATACATTGCGGTGGGAACAGTAAGAGGTACAACTTTTCCGTTTGTTTGGTTTATTGGTCTGTACAAAACCTGAAGTACTGATGGTCTAGCAAGATTTGAAGATAGCGGGCTTGACAAACTTTCAACAAGACCGTTAGACAGTCCCCATAACTGCGAATTATTGAAATTTGTATTTGCTGCAACTACGGGAACATCCACTTGGGCGCGATCACCACCACTATAAAATTCCGGATTGCCGCTTTGAGATGTGTTGGTATAATTCTTTAGCCAAGGATAATGGCCAACATAAACAGTATCTCCGGGGCCGGGACATCTATTTGGTACACCATAAACTTCTGTTATGGTTGATAGTTTTGCATACATGCTGGTTGAATTCGGACCACTCAATCCCGCGTCTTTAGGATCCAAATAATTGTAGTGTACACTATGTGCAACTATCCAATTGTTTGGGGTATTCCAATCGTATTCACTGGTTCCCCACAAATGAGATGTTGTTGGTGTTCCGTCTTTTGGACAACCCTTACCTACCCAATAAAATGTTGGCATTTGTTATACCCTCTACCTTTGATTAGATCTGTGCTGTAGTTACCGAACCTTGTATATCCAAAACATTATAATCAATTTCACCTGTGTTGCTATCAATATTCTTGTCTTTGTTTAAGAAAGTATTTGCGGCTACTATTCCGCGACTTCCGTAAATAATTCCTGTTGAGTCCAAGAAAGTCAATCCGCCTCTAAATTTATCCGTAAGTTGACCCATGTACCAAATGTCTTGATCTCCCGCATCAACTATTGGGCAATTTTTTGTGAAGGTGATTTCACTTTGATTGTACATATCTACTGTTCCTATTTTTATCTTCGTATTCAATGGAGCATATCTACTAGTTTTTAGTATTCCAAAAGTAGATTTCATGTAGTTGATGTTTGTGCTTCCCTTGAATTGAATGTGCCATCTTCCATTTAGGAAGGATGTCAAATCTTCATTTTTACCTGTGACAGTAAAATAAGGAATCTTTTGGAAAGAATCTGTGTCCTCCAATAGAGTCACACCAATCTCACTACCTACAATTAAGGTTGGTGGTGTACGAACATTGTATTTTGTATTCGCTAGTCTTGCATCTTGTGTACTGCTATTTGGGTGTATGAACGCGCAAGGACCGACTTTCAGACTAGAGTGATCTGCTGGAAGAAGACCAACATACCCCAAAGTAGTTCTTACATTAGAACCCACAAATGAAGACTCAATAATAAAAGTCTGAAGTACTTCATCTATATCTCCCATCCACATAGTATCATTTAGTTCCATCTTATTGATTTTGCTATTTTGGTCTAGGTATAAAGAACCCGGGTAATCGTTTACATAAACTTCATTGAGTATACACTCTGCGGTTGAGATGTATCTTGTAGCGGGCGAACCCTTTGGTTCCTTTATGGTAACTATATCAAAAGCCCCACGGAAAAGACCGAGTGCTATGTGAGAACTTGTATCCGTGTATTTTGTCTTGACAACATTTATTGCTCCTGAAGGAGAAGCAACTCTTGTTTTTACTCCACCTTTGAATAGCAAAGATACCTTCAATGGGGCGTTCTTTGTGGTGTCAAAAGAAACCATACACTCTGTCTTTACCTCATCCTTAACCAATACTCTAAGATCTGATGTGTTTAAAGATGAGTACGAAAGTATGTCTTCCGATGGGTGCTTATTTTTTAGCCAGTTTACAACATCGACATTACCTGATGTTATACCACCGCCAACCCATTCAAACGGATAAACTGGAGTGGTAGTATTTGGAAGATAGTTGTTCTTTATGGTTAGAGTAGATAGACCAATATTTGTTCCTGTACCTGAAGCAACTGATGCCCCCGACCAAGTTGCATATGGCGTACTTCCTGTCCATCCTGCTGCTGAAGTTACTCCACAGCCTCCGAATAGTAAAGGAGCCTGTACTGTAGTTGGTGTATTATTACCTATAGATGGTAGTTCCCCGATTATGACAACATCGCCTATACCGGGGCAGGTTAGACTAACATCTGTTATAGCACCCAAAGTGCCTGTAGACACATTAAAACGATTTGCTGGGTTGCTTGATGATGTTGTAGTAGAGGTGTTTGTACCTTGATTCAATTGAGAGACTCCCAACCCACCACCGAAGGTTGAATTTTGGACAATCCAGTTCTTTGGATTGTTCCAATTATAAGCCTCTAGAACATTGGCTCCTGTTGCTCCACCGACCCAATAGAATGTTTTTGCCATTTGATGCCCCTATGATACTTGGACTGTGGTTATTTAGTATTTCTGCACACTCCATAGCATACATACGGATATATGGGGCTAAAATCCTTCAAAGAGCAACTTGAAACGGACCTCCAATATGATAGGGAGATTAGTCAGTTTTCAATTTTAACAAAGGATACCCACGAAATTAGAATCTTAGGAACGGTAGACTCCAAGAGCATCTACCTCTTTGAAGCCAAGAATCCAAATGGAGTTCTAATGACCGCAGGTTGGCAGGGTGATGAGCCTGCGGGGTGGGAGGCGTGTAAGATATTGTGCAAGGAAGCCCCCGAGTGTTCTTTCGTTCCGTTTGTGTCTCCGTCTTGTTTTGTGTCTAGGCAACACCGAAACGATTATGGGCAGAATGTAGATAGGGGATGGCCAAGTCCAACTACAGCAGAGGGAAAGATTCTAAAGAACAATATGCAAGATCTCATGCCTTTAGGGAAAGAGTGTCTGCTATCTTTGCAGGAAGACCCCCACAGACCTTTCTCGTACTTCTACTCTTGGAATACTCCTGCTAACATCAAAGCAGCAACAAGAGAAACCATGAGTGACTACTTCCCTCTTTGGGAAGGTGGAATACAAAGTCCTCCGAAAGAAGGTATGTTTGCCAACTACTTTGTAAAGGCGGGCTGTAAGATGGCTATTCAATTAGAGACACCCGCAGATGGTACTAGAACTGTAGCCTTGAGGACCGCCTGTCAAGTTGACTGCTGCAAGGCTATCCTAGCACTAATTTAAGGGCGAACGAAAGTATTCTTATCGTTCGGATCTATGCCGAGATTTGTCAGGTGCTTGTTGAGCCTATGATCTATCGGCTTATATTTGCCTAGCGGACGATTCAGGTCTTTCATTTTAACCATGATCTTGCAAGTGAATGGTTCGTTGGAGATTCGAACAATCTCAAATTCATTGCGAATGCCCAAGCCTGCCTTGGCTTTGAATCGCTCAATAAAATCGCTTGAGAATAGCAGGTCATTCTTGTTTACCGCACCCATGAAAACACAAGGGTAGTACCCACCCTCGACAATCTCGCCCTGCTGAAACTTCTTGGCTACAGCACCGCTACTCGCAAATCCCCAAGCAATCATGCTGTTAGTTGTCCAAGACTGAATTGGATAACGAGATTCGTACTTCACAGTACCAACAATCATCTCTTTAGTCTGATCCACATACTTCCAATCCTTTACCTTGATTAGATCGGTAGCGGTTCTGCGTACACCGCGATAGATGATTCCCGTATTTGGAGAGAGTTCTTTGGGGAAATGACTTGTGCATTTCTTGAGTTCACGGAAAGCGTCAACTAATTTATCCCTCTCCGAGAACTGTCCTTGTAGCCCAAAGAATAGGCGCAATTTGTTACTCAAAGCCTTCTCATATGGCGTATCTTTCTCACCGCCAAACACATCACCAAACAACACCTTGCCAAACTTCTGTAGGCACACATCCTCTGCCAACAGGTGTTCAGCAATAGACTTCACGAATCACTTCTTTCCTGCGGCTTTGATCCCCAGCATACCTGCGAGTTTAGGAAACTTCTTGGGATCTTTTTCTACAACCTTCTTGAGCATAGCAACGGCTGCGTTTTGAATAGCAGATGATGATGCTTCAGGCTTCTTGCTCTTCTCGCCTTCACCATCCTCTTCCTTGATCTTCTTGGGTAGTTCGTCTACCACGATGAACGGAGATAGGATAGTGGAACCCGTAACAGGGTCTAGCACCATCACATGGGTGTTTGTGGCATTCTGCATTCTACGCTTACGCTTGAGTTCGTCAGGAAGAATTCGGTATTTCCCCGACCCCGGCTTGCTGCCTGTCCATCTTGCAGGATCGGCAGAGCCGGTGCTTTCGTTTAGGTCTGTTGATTGTGATAGGGCTTCCTCCAAATATGGAGCCAAATCAACGATAGATTCAATAACCACCCATCCATCTTTCTTATAACTATCCACCTGATTGGCGGGAATAGCATCCAAGTCTCCATCTTCCTTGCCGTACATGATCTTGCTACCGGCAGGCATCTTGGCAACCTTCTGCTTTAGGTATGGGAAGTTTACCGCTAGGGTGTAGGGTACTCCATATCGGATTAGCGGGTTTCTATCCATACCACTCTGAACCTTGGCTGTTTTTTGGGGGACAACCTGTGTCTTGCGGGTTAAGGTTGGGGGAGAGATTGGCTTTAGAGCAGCAGAGGATGATTGTGGCTTTACTGCCGAACCCTTGAATCTACCGAGAACCGATGTGATTATGTTGTCCTCACCCATCACAAGAGAACCGCGATTCTCTAGGATGATGTCTGCGGCTACATTATCAACCCTGCTACGAACCTTGACAAAATCAGAATTGGGACAGGAGGCTTCAAGACCCTCTCTAACTAGGCATTCGGCCACAAAACGGGCGTGGGTTGAGGTGGGAAACTTAAAAATTGACTCTTTCATCGGGTTCTCCTGCGATACTTTCGTATTTAGGTTTTTAGACCCTCGCACTAAAGTTCCCCTTTTTGGCGAATTGAATGTGCCTTTGGAATTTGCTCTCTAGGAGTTCCTTCGGCTTGTGGCTAATGACGAAAATGTTGATAGCCGAGTTCATATTCTTCAGGATGTCTAGGAAAGACTCCACCGAAGAATCGTCTAGGCTGCCATCAAGCACCTCATCCATGATAAGCAGATTGGTGTTGATGCTATTCTTGATTCCGGCAATAGCCCTCCAAGCGAATAGTAAAGACAGGTCAATCTTACGCTTCTCTCCCTCACTAAACGAGGCATAAGTGAATGTGTCTCTATGACGGCTCTTGATAGTCTCCTTGAACTCTTCGTCAAGGTTGAAAGATACAAACAGACCCATCTGATTGAGATATCTGTTAATGATCTGATTGATGATGGGGATGTAGTGCTTGATGATGCGACTCTTGATGCCGCTATCCTTCAGGAGATTGGCTGCTACCCCGTAGTAGTATTGATTGTCTACCATCTCCTTGCGTTCGGATTCCATCTCTTCAAGTTGCTTTCGTAGTTCAACAAGTGCATTTTCTTCACTCTTGTCTTCTGCTGCTTTGCTTGTCTCGCTTTCGGTCAGTAGCCGCTCAAACTTCTTGCGTGTAACTTCCGTACTGCGTAGACTCGCGGACATATCTGATACCTTGCCCTCCAAGGACTTGATCTTGGCAGAGATAGCCTGAATCTCTTGAAGTCTTTTGCTTGTGCTCTCCGACTGCTCTACTATATCTTCCACCGCTTTGCCAACCTCGTTCATCTTGATGGTCTTCGTGGCAATGATATTCTTACGGAAGGTATCATCAATCTTCTGTATACAGGTCGGGCAGGTATCATTCTTATTGTAGAAGTCAACCTCGCTTTCAAGAGTCTTGATCTTGGTCTTCAACTGACGGTTGATTGACGATAGATCGTAGATAGTCTTATTCACCGTATCTGTATCGGTGATAGTCTCAACTAAGGCAGATATCTCTTCTCGTAGAGTTTGGATATCTGCCAACAAACGAGTCTCATCTTCCTTGCACCGTGTAATCTCTTCCTTGTACTCGTCAATCTTGTGGTCAGTATCCTTCTCGCGGCTCTGTAGATACTTTTCATTCAACTTGATCTTCTCACGAAGAACGGTCAAGTCTGCTTCCATGATCGTCAGTTCTTCCTTGACCTGTGATTGCTTGGTCTTTAGAAG
>Ga0214923_10003256_pt1 | contig 20501 bp, 21 predicted proteins | sample LL1510_MetaG_FD_177993 | JGI IMG/M metagenome (GOLD analysis project Ga0214923, IMG submission 177993) | Freshwater microbial communities from Lake Lanier, Atlanta, Georgia, United States - LL-1510 | ecosystem: Environmental > Aquatic > Freshwater > Lake | place: USA: Georgia | collected...
CATCTGTTTTAAGCTTCAACAAATGTATCAATAGTTCCAATTGCTTTGCGCATCGCGCATCTTGTTCAAGTTTTGAAATGGCTTCACTTAGTTTATTTTCATCCAGTAATTCATCTGACAACATGATACACGTGACTGTTTTTGGAGTGTATCTGTCTTGAATCGATTCGTGCGTAGTGACAATATTTCGCTCAATCAAGCGTTTGATCATCGCGTGTATAGACTTCATTCCAAGTAACGAAGAGAGTTCTTTGAGATCACATTCATCTCGATTTTCTAGTATAGAAATCAATTCTTCTTCTTTTTCAGAAACATAATCTAGTTCTCTAATATAACTTGGATGCAATAGAATTTTTGTTTCGCTTGCCAATTTAAAATTAGCCGGAAGTGCTGCGTTCATAACATCACCGATCGGTGCCATGTAGTAGGAAGAAATCCATTGCCAGAAAGTATATTGTAAGGAAGAAATTATCGGTGTTTCATCGAGAAGATGTTCAATATATTTAGCCTGATACAGGGACGGCACTTCTTGGTGAATCCTCGTGATAATTCCTGTTTGTAACTTGTTCTTTCCAAAAGGTACAATAACCCTGAGGCCAAATTGAATTTTATCATTTAATTCAAAAGGGACACGATACGTAAATTCTTGATGTATGGGAACAGGAAGAATGACATCCACAAAGAAGGTAATACGCTCGCTCATGTAAGAATTACCCTTTTTATCTATTATTGGCAAGCGAACGCTTCCTCTTGGTTCACAACGTTATCACCTGGATGGTTAGAACAAAATAATAACAATCCAGTTTTTGGCCCTTGACATAGTTCCCGTGTACTTTTCTTATCTATTGCGCGTATGTAAGCTTGCTGAGGTGATGTGTAAAAAGGTTTGTATACTCTTAGCGTTTGACGAGAAGAAAAAATCCCGATAACATTACCTCCATTATTAATGGTCAAATTGGTGTACGAGGGTTTTGATTGTGCTAAACTAGAACTTGGTCTATTTACGACAATGTAATTGTATAAATCCTCTGATCCACCGGTGAATGTTATCCACATACCTTTGAATGTGCGCTTATCTATGGAAGGGTTCGAAGTTTTATTTGCTGCAATGAGGTCGTAGAAAGTCGCTCCAAGTGCAGAGAATGTTTTGCTGCTGTTTGGTAATACATCTGCCTCACCTAAAAGCCAATTAAAGGATTTCACTGAAACATTGGTTCCCTCATGCTCATAAAATTCAACATCCAAATTTGCGTTTAAAACAAATGAGTTTCCTGTATTCGATGCAGAAACTGGTGTTGAAATATATTCAGCTGGATCATCTGCAAATTTAAAAGTAAAGTTTTGCGATGTAACAGGACTTGTAATTCCTCTAACCAGTTCTGTTTGACCATTCACGGTATATTTTCCTCCATCCACTACAACGGATAATTTGTAAATTCCGAATCGATTTAATGAAGATTGTTGTGGATCTGTTGATGTTTGAATGGATTCATTTATTCCTGTTGGTAATGTTTTGAAGTAATAAACTTTTTCTTGAGGTGCATAAAATGCACCATTTGTATCTTTCGTATTTACCAAGGTGTCTCTTAAAATCCAAGTTCTACTTAAATTTCCGTCAAGATACTCACTAACCGTAACTTCAACCTCGTCAAAATAATTGGAATCTGGAATTTGAGCAATGTCCAAGGCATTTCCTGGACCAATGAATGCTCTGTTCACTTTTATATAGTGGAGAGAATCTGCCTGATCAAGTAAACCATATACAACGACAGTTTCTTTAAATGCACCCTGAAAATCAATTTTTTCGTTGCAGCTACTTAAAGCAACTAACCCAACAAATAAGCATTGGAGTATTTTCATATTATTTTTCAATTGCTAGAAGTTCTACTTCAAATACTAAAGGCATGTAGGGCTTAATAGCGCTCCCAGGTTGCGGATTTGCTCCATATGCAAGTTCTTGAGGAACATAAAATTTGTATTTAGAACCAACCGACATCAATTGAAGCCCTTCTGTCCATCCCGAGATAACTTGATTTAATCCGAAAGTAGCAGGTTCGCCACGTTTTACGGATGAATCGAATACCTCACCTTGTGGTGTCGTTCCATGATAGTGCACTTTAACGCGCGATGTTGCGTTTGGTTTAGGACCTTTACCTTCCTTCATCACTTCGTATTGTAATCCTGTTGCTGTTACCTTAACTTTTGGATTTTTCTTATTGTTCTCTAGGAAAGCAACGCCATCTTTCATTTGTTTTTCAACGTAAACCTTTCCCATCATTTCGTAAAGTTTTTCACGGAGTTCTGTCTTCTTTCCTTCACTGATTCCTGATTTACCCTTGATGGCATCGGCAAAACCGTTTTCGACCATTTTCAAATTAAAAAAATCTTCTAATCCAAATTCTTTTAATTCAACAATCAACATATATTTATGGAACTTACCTATGTAAAATGATCCAGAATCAACAAATGAAACATTGAAGTCTCTGCCTTGCTCACCAACCATTTTAACAATATTTGAATTAATTGCTTTAACTACACTAGAGTCTATGATGATTTTTTCCTTGAAGCCTTTAATCAGCATTTCTTTATTCAATTCATCGTAAAATTGTGCTTTTTTTATTTGTTCAACGTGCGTTGAACCATAAAAGTAAGACATTTCATCTTTTTCGTTATCAAACTTCACGCCTGCTGCTGGGCTGCTGTTCTCTTTTTCCTCAGAATTTCCACATGAGGTTAAAATGATTCCGATACTTAAAAAAGAGACTATAAAAAATTTATTCATGACTAATTAACAGATAATAATTCAACATCAAATATAAGTGCGCTATATGGTTTTATTGGACCTCCCGGATGCGGAGTTGCTCCGTACGCTAATTCTTGAGGAATATAAAGTCGGTACTTGGAACCTGTGGACATCAATTGTAGCGCTTCTGTCCATCCCGCTATTACCTGTTGCACACCAAAGGTAGCAGGTTGACCTCGTTGAACTGAACTATCGAAAACAGTTCCGTCAATGAGTGTTCCATGATAATGCACGCTGACGTTATCGCTTTTTGTTGGCTTTACACCTTCGCCTTCAACGATCACCTCATATTGTAAGCCAGAAGAAGTAGTATTAACGCCTGATTTACTTGCATTTTTCTGTAAAAACAATTCACCTTCTTCTTTTGTCACTTTATGGAATTTTTCTTTTTGCAGATTTACGTACTCTTGAATAGCTGCATTTGCCTCTTGTTCTGAAAAATTTAGCTCTTGATTAGCAAATACGTGCATAATTCCTTTAAGTAAAAGGTTGGTGTCCAATTCAGACAGGTCTTGAGATTTTAGACTTTGACCAATACTTACGCCTATTGCCAAGCTAGCTTTTTCGTGAAGGTTTAAATTTGAAAATTCCATAGGCTACGAATTTACGGATTTATTCTTGTTTCATTGATCAAAATTCAAACTTGTAACCTATATTTTTACCTTGCGTATGCATTTTTAATGGAATTTTCATTTAAGTACGCACAGTACAGTCATTTTAATTTATTGTCTAAAAATGATCAGAAGCTCGTAGACGCTGCATTTGAGGCTATGAATAATGCATACGCACCATATAGTGAATTTCAAGTTGGGGCTAGTGTTTTATTAGGAAATGGTCATGTTGTATTAGGGAATAATCAAGAAAATTTGGCATATCCATCAGGATTGTGTGCGGAACGCGTGGCTTTGTTCTATGCAGGAGCAAATTATCCGAATGAAGTTATTGATACCATTTGCATTGTAGCCAAGGGGACACTCGTTTCTAAAGAATTGATTTTAGCTCCATGTGGATCTTGTAGACAAGTTATGATCGAAAGTTCTATGCGACAATCCACTCCGATTCGAATTATCATGGTAAATCAAGACAACCGAACATTGGTAATTGATAAAGTTGAAGATCTATTGCCTTTCGCTTTTTCGAAATAAGTTTTCTTTTCAACAATTGTATAAAAAAGGAATTGTGGCACTTATATTTGTAGCCTAATTTTTTTTACAAATGAATTCTTGGTTTACAGTTAAAGTAAAATACACAAAGCAATTAGAAAATGGTACGTTTAAAAGAGTATCAGAACCATACATGTTGGCAGCAATGACCTTTACAGATGCTGAAGCTCGTATTTACGAAGAGTTGGGTTCTTCTATCAGAGGAGAGTTTTTAGTAACAGGAATCGCACGCACAGATATTCACGATATTTTTCAATATGACGACTCAGAAACTTGGTTCAAATGCAAGGTGTCTTATGATAAAGTGGACGATGAAGCCGATAAGAAGAAAACCATTACCCAGAATTTCTTAGTTTCTGCCGATACGGTCAAAGTAGCGTATGAGCGTGTACAAGAAAGTTTAGGTACTCTGATGATAGACTTTAATATAACGGCCATTGCGGCATCTCCGATTGTCGAAATTTTTCCTTACCGTGAAGAAGATGTGGCATCACCCGCAAAGAAAATAAATCAAGTTATTGAAGAAGTGTATGAAAATCCAACTCCTAAAGGCATAGTATTTAGCGCATCCGGGTCAGATGAAGACGATGAATTCGAAGATGAAGCCATAGATAGCGAAAGCGAGATTGAAGATAACTTCACGCAAGAAGAAGAATGAGTGAAGAATTAAAAAAACTCAGAGACAATCACAAAGATTTCTCAAATGATAGGCTTATTGAACCTACTGTTTCTCCTTTTGAATTGTTTTCCACATGGTTTGATGAAGCAGTAAAAAATAATGAATTAGAATCAAATGCATTGTGCTTGTCCACGGTGAATAGCAATGGAATTCCTTCCTCGAGAATAGTTTATTTAAAAGAACTTGTGGAGGAGTCATTTGTGTTTTATACCAACTACGCCAGTCAAAAAGGCGAAGAACTTTCACTAAACCCAATTGCTTCCATGTTATTCTTTTGGCCGAAACTTCAACGACAAGTGCGCATTACAGGTTCGGTTTCAAAAATTTCTGAAGAGAACAGTGATGCCTACTTTGCCTCCCGGCCGCGTGAAAGCCAACTAGGTGCTTGGGCATCCTATCAGTCTGAAATATTAGCAGACAGAAATGAACTTTTTTCTAGGATTACCAATTTAGAACAACAGTTTAAAGATTCCGTTCCTCGTCCACCACATTGGGGAGGATATGCATTAATGCCAAGTGAACTTGAGTTTTGGCAAGGTCAACCGTCGCGATTACATGACCGATTGGTTTACATAAAAATATCAGATTCATGGAAAGTTCAACGTAAAAATCCTTGATGAGAAAAGAACCTATTTGTTTAACCCTTTCCAACGGAATACGTTTGGTTCATTTGAAAGTACCGAATCAAGTTGCACATTTGGGTTTTTTCTTCGCTGCAGGTTCTCGTTTTGAAAGTTCTTCTCAAATGGGATTAGCACATTTCATAGAACATTGTGTTTTTAAAGGCACTGAAAAAAGAAAAGCATACCACATCCTTTCTCGAATTGATGCTGTTGGAGGGGAGTTAAATGCTTACACAGCGAAAGAAGAACTTTGTTTATATGCTTCTTTTTCAAAGAAATATACAGCTAGAGCAATTGAATTATTAGCAGATATCGCCATCCGTTCCACGTTTCCAGAAAAGGAAATTGACAAGGAAAAGGAAGTAATTATCGATGAATTAAACTCCTACATGGATTCACCTTCAGATCGTATTTTTGATGATTTCGAGGCAAGATTGTTTAAGGGGCATAGTTTGGGGTATAATATTTTAGGTACAAAAAAAACTGTTCAGCGTTTCAATACAAATGATTTGAGAACGTTTGCAAAAGAATTTTTTACTCGAGACAATTTAGTTGTTTCCTATGTTGGTAACATGTCTGCAGAAAAAATGGCAAGTCTGCTTGAGATGCAGTTAGCAGAAATGCCACAAACGGGTAATCGACCGAAAATTGTTGAATTTACAAATTACGAACCTTTTGAACATCGTGAAAAAGAAGCGAATTTTCAAGCACATGCGATAATTGGATCAATCGGACCGAGTTATCATGATCAGAATAGGGTAGCGATGGCCTTGCTAATTAATGTTTTAGGAGGACCAGCGTTGAATTCAAGATTAAATTTAAGTGTTCGGGAAAAATACGGTCTAGCTTACTCTGTTGAGGCGAGTTACCACACTTATGCAGATACAGGCTATTGGCAAGTTTACCTAGGTACGGAGTCTAAAAATTTGGAAAAGGCAATATCTCTTATTTACAGGGAATTGGATAGGATGATGAATGAGTCTTTTTCGTCCGTTCAATTGCACAAAGCAAAGGAGCAATTAAAAGGACAACTCGCTTTGGGCATGGATTCTAATTCAGGTATTATGCAGGGACTAGGTAAAAGCATGTTAGTTTTCAATCAAATAGACACGCTTGCGGAAATTCATGCATCGATCGACAAGATAACACAAACACAACTAAGTGAAATAGCTTCAAAATATTTTGCCTCAGATTTAAGATCCGTATTGGTATACGATTGTTAAATCAAGAACTTTTTTGTTCAGCAATTAAACGGTAATAATTTAGAATTTGTAACCATTTTTTGAATTCATAATTACAGGTTGGTTATGATTCGAACGCTACTTTATATTTTCTTTTTATTTCATTTTTTTGATCTAAATAGTCAACATCTTCTTAAGTTAAGTAATAAAAAAACCGACTATATTTCTATTGATACACTCATCATTAAGGAAGACTAAATAAAGACAATCCGGGTATCTTCACCTAACCGTATAATTAATAGTTTAACTGTAGATAAAAATTACCTAAAGTGTATATTTGCAACTGAATAAATAAAACGATATAAAACACTTAGCAAATCAATATTTAAAAAATCTTTAACTGTGATTTATTCAGTATTAGTTATTTTTAACAAATGGACAATTAGGATTCAAATAGACCAATAGTTTTGCCGTATCGTTCACAATTTTCCCTTGATAGAATTCCATACCTGTCGTTTGTTGCTTTTGTGTTTTAACACTTAACTCAAAGACTGAGTCGTTCATCCATCTCACATTTGAAACCTTTAGATCATAACCCCATTTAGCCTCTTGAAGAATATCAACTAACTTTTTTTTATCCATTGATGGTGGTAATAGTAAAAATGGGAGCACCTTATCAACCTCACCAACTAAATAATAGGCACGAATCATTCGAACCAAATCACTACCCACTGGTGTTAACTTAGGATTTTTCCAAACGGTGGGTTTCCCCTGAATTGAATCTAAAATTTCAATATTCTGTTTCCTATGTTTTATATTTTGAATTTCTTTTTCCCCACAAGACACAAAAATGAAAATTACAATGAAAAAAAAATACCTCAGCATTTCGCTAAGGTATTAATTCTTTTTAAATGTATTTAATCAATCAATAAACAACTATCGTCTTCTTTTTTTTGCACATGCGCCTACTTTTCCTCCCCATTTTTTTCCGCCCGTTCCTGATCTATATGGACTTCCGCGTCTTTTTTTTCTTGGAGGATAAACGGATATTTCAGTTTTTGTAGAAGACTTTTCAAATTCAATTAAACCTGTTTTCCTGAATACAATATTTCGAGCATAGTATTTTGTTTCCTGAATTGAAGCAGATGCAGAGGAGAGAAATGAAATGCCGCAAAATAAAATGAAAGAATGAAGAATACTCATGAATATTTGAATTATCACCTATTGAACGTGATTTTAAATTAATGTTTCATTTTTTATCTATATTTTATTGATGAAATATTTTAAAAATGCCAAAAATGCGGGATACTTTTAGCTTCGTCAGTTTTTCAAATTAAGACTTCCTTTTCTATGATTTCCCAATTTGTTGCGATAGGGTCATAGGAGAATACCCGAAGCAACCGTATTGTTCGTATTTTCATTTATTAGAATAAACGCAGCATTTTTTCTATTGTTTTTGTAGGCATCGTAGGCAATTCCACTTGATAATTTAAGTGTTATCTTACAAATTTCATTAAGTTGAATAGAATCTTTGGCATCTAGTTCCTTTGTGGAATGAACGTCAATAGATGCTGATATTTCTTTAATAGAAGCTTTTACGCAATGACTATTGTGCTGTAAGACTAATCGCTGTCCTTTGACAAAAGGTTTGTTATCCATCCAACATATTAGTGCCTCAACGGAATCACTAAAAATAGGCGTATCGGTACTTCTAACGATAGTAGATCCTCTGCTAATATCAAAATTATCATGTAAATGTAAAATGATAGGATCTCCCTCTACTACATTCGAAACATCTTGTTGATTTTTTTCAATTCTCTTAATTCGGGATTTCTGTTCAGAAGGATAAATAAACACTTCATCTTCAATGGAAAATTTACCACTTAAGACTGTGCCGGCATATCCACGGTAGTCGTGTAATTCTTCCGTTTGAGGACGAATAATGTATTGCACCTGAAATCGAGAAGGATTTTGTGTAGTTGCATCGTCTAACTTAATGTTTTCCAGAAATTCAAAAAGTGTTTGACCTTCATACCAGTTCATTTTTTCGCTTCTCTTTACTACATTCTCACCGAGTAAGGCACTTAAAGGAACGAAATCAACGGAAGTCAAATTTAAAGATGCAGAAAATGCTAAATAATCTTGTTTTATTAGATTAAAAATGATCTCATTATACTCTACAAGGTCCATTTTATTGATACAAATAACAAGATTTGGAATACCTAAAATCGAAGCAATAATTGTATGACGCTTAGTCTGTTCGGTTACACCTAGCCTAGCATCAATTAAAATTAAAGCCAGATCGCATGTTGAAGCTCCAGTGAACATATTGCGAGTATATTCAGCATGACCTGGTGTATCAGCAATTATATATTTTCTTTTCGTCGAGGAAAAGTACTTGTATGCAACATCTATGGTAATACCTTGTTCACGTTCAGCCCTAAGTCCATCGGTGAGCAAAGCTAAATCTATGGGGGTATTCGAATTTGTATTTTTACTTTGTTTGGTAAGAATTTCGATAATGTCCGTAGAAATGGAATTACTATCCAAAAGTAGTCGGCCGATTAATGTGCTTTTGCCATCGTCAACATTCCCAGCGGTAAAAAAACGTAATAGATCCATTCAATTTGTTAAAAATAACCACATTTTTTCCTGTCTTCCATTCCAGCTTCACTGATACGATCATCCATTCGAGTAGCTCCGCGTTCTGAAATCTTCGTCGAAACGATTTCTTCAATTATCTGATCCACGTTTGAGGCATCACTTTCAACAGCTGCTGTACACGTCATGTCGCCCACAGTTCTGTATCGCACGCGCTTCGTTATAATTTCATCGTATTCATCCAATTCTAAAAATGGATTTACATTCATTAGTTGTCCGGTTTCCGTGCGCACACACAACCTATCGTGAGAGAAATAAATGGAGGGGAGGGCAATATTTTCTCGTTTAATGTAATGCCATACATCTAATTCAGTCCAATTTGAAATGGGAAAAACACGAACGTTTTCTCCTTTATCAATTCTTCCATTATATAAATTCCATGGTTCTGGTCTTTGTTTTTTAGGATCCCATTCGCCAAATTCATTTCGGACGGAAAAGATTCGTTCTTTTGCACGTGCTTTCTCCTCATCACGTCGAGCACCGCCAATACAAGCATCGAATTCAAATTCTTCAATTGTGTCTAGTAAGGTATACGTTTGAAGAGGATTTCTACTTGGGAATTTCCCTTTTGCATCCGTTAGTCCTTTCGATTTAATCGTATCTTCTACTTTTCGAATGATAAGTGTTTCTTTCAATTCTTCAACAAGTGCATCCCGAAAGTCAAGTGTTTCCTGAAAATTGTGTCCAGTGTCGATATGAACCAAAGGAAAAGGAAATTTACCCGGTCGAAAAGCCTTTAACGCCAAATGCACAAGGCAAATACTGTCTTTGCCTCCACTAAATAGTAGTGCTGGCTTGTCAAATTGACCTGCTACTTCTCGTAATATGTAAATCGCTTCAGCTTCTAATCGATCTAAATAGTTCATTTAAACGAATAATTTACAAAGGTAAATTTTCATTCACATTGAAAAACTATTTTAAACTTATTTAAAGATAAAAGATAGTTTCACAGGTATAAATGCATTTTCGATGTCAAAAATTTGCGTGGCTTTCCATTATCTCTCAGGTTCAAAGTTTCTCAGTTCTTGAATGCGCATCAATGTAAAGTTATTGAATATTGATGCATTCGAGCCTCATTTGATTTAAGTGTCAATATTCCCGGTTTCTCGTGCAATATTCCACTAGAATTTAGATGGTCAGCCCATCCCCACCATGGTTCGATACAGAAAAAGGGAGCTCCAATTTTGGTCCAGAACCCAATAGCTGTCCAATCTTTACATTGAATACTTACTAATTTCCCTTTTTTCTTATGCACGAGACAGACTTCTTCAAAGGGGACATTTTTAATTACTAGAGCATCTTTCTCAAAATAAGAGTCTTGCAATTGAAACGAATTTGTTAGGTTAATAGGTTTAGCTTCATTTGAATAATAATTTCCCTCAATGAAGTGTTGCATAGTTTGAAAGTTTCCTCCAAAATCCAATGAATATTCACTTAGATTTCCATCTATATGAAATCCGGGATGTCCACCAATATTATAAAATAAATATTCTTCATCGTGATTCTTTACTTCAGATGAAATTATAACTGTATGACCCACTAATTCAAAGCGCAGAATCAATTCAAAATAAAATGGGTATTGTTTTAGAGTAAACTCATTAGCGATAAGACGAAATGCAACCTTATCTGTTTCGCAATTCTCGACTTCGAAGGTGCAATCTCTAGCGAATCCGTGTTGCTTCATGACATAATTTTCGCTCTTGTGATGATAACTATCATTGATTAATCGGCCAACTACAGGAAATAACAATGGTGCATATCTATTCCAATAAAATTCATTCTTTTTCCAAATTAAATTTTCCCCATTAATTTTTTTCAGAGATTGCAACTCGGCGCCTAGCTCATGAATTGAAGCCTCAATAAAATCATTTTTAATGGAAATCATGGATGTTCGTGAATATTAATGGAAAATTCAAATACTTCTGACCAACCTTTCCAAATTCCGTAATCACCGATGGTTTCATTGTGCCAAATAAAAGAAAATTCACCACCGAATTCCTTCACTTCATTGTAGAGGTGTGCAATTTTGCCCATTGCTTCAACGGGGCTTATTTTTAGGTATTCGTTAAGCGTACCGTCCATAAATGCAAAAGGGTGAAGTGTTAAACTGGTTTGTTTATTTTCTCTTAAATTAAACCACTTAATTGGTTTTGCTGTACCTAACCGAAAACCACAAATATCAGCAAATCCCATGGTGTAGTCATCTTTGATTTCCTGTTCTATATATGTTTCGTATGTCTGCGGAAGCTTCAGCATGAGGTAATGTTGCCTAGCAAAATGAACCCGATTGTCAATGATCTTTTCAAGTCGCTCGATTTCATTGTGGAGAAAGAATTCATAATTATTGGATTTTACACTCGGATGAATACCTATTTCACACGCAGTTCTCATGCGCTGAATGAGTCTTCTGTGTCGCTTGTGTCTAAAAGAAATGTTACGATCGAATTTAGCAAAATCACCGAGTAGCCAGAACATTTTAAAGTTAATTCCTTTGTCTTTCAAAGCGTAAATTTGGTCGTAGGTATCGTAAGGATCTCTATAACTTCCGGTCTGTACCTTTTGTCGCTCAATCAGTCTTTTTTGTCTTCCGAGAAGAAAATCTTTGGAGTTCGCCAAAATCGTTCGCCAAATACCTTTATGCTTATATGCGTAGGTATTGTCAATGTCAAAAGTTGGTGTGAACTGCAGTGTGGGTTTTTTAAGGTGAGGTTTAAGAATTTCATTCTTTTTTAACCAATAGACAATATCTAACGCCCATCTGTCGCAAATTGCAAGCTCATGCCATTCAAAGCGGTACAAGACACTATTTTTTCCTTCAAATCTTCCCCATTTATCGCGTTGAATGGAGCTATATTCTTCCATTCTACTGAGAATGTAGAAGATACTTGCCACTGGATCAGTCTTTCCGTTAAAACTCAAACAGCTCTCCTGGTAAAATAAATTTTTATCGATGGCGTAATTTCCTATGTCGGAATCATATAGCACTGACGAAGGATCGATTTTAATAACTCCTTCAATTTCGGTATTGGAATAATTTAACCGAGGTTCTGAAATGTGAATGAATTCATTGTAATTGTACCATAACTTGCAGCGAATACCTCTTTCTTTAAAGATGAATTCGAATGTATATTTCATTCGCTCGTTTAGGTCCGCAACAAATATGTGAATCATCGTCTATAAGTCCGATATTATTTTGCTAACGATAAATTCTGCTGCTTTTCCGTCACCATAAAATGGGGGGTAGGAGTAATCGTTTTTTTTCAAAAGTATATCAGCACTTTGAATGATTTCGTTCTGATTAGCTCCTGCAAGTATAGCGTTTCCGTTTTCTACGATTTCAATCCACTCGGTTTGTTCACGCATAATCACACAAGGTTTTTGGAAAAAAAATGCTTCTTTCTGAAGACCGCCACTATCTGTTACAATAATTCTAGCGTTTTTCTCAAGTGCTATAATATCTAAAAATCCAGCTGGAGGAATGATTTTAATAGCGTCATTATTCATTATTTCTGCGTAGATTTCATGTTCGAGCTGATCTTGCATTTTGTGCCGCGTTCTCGGATGAATAGGTAAGACGATGGTTAAATTATGTTGCTTTGAAATTTCAATAAGCGCACCAAAAATTGAAGTTAAATTTATGGTATTGTCGGTATTTGAATCCCTGTGAATGGTACACAAAATATAGGAATTTGCTGCTATCTTTAAGTCTTCTAGAATATTAGATTTTTGTTGTGAAATTAAAGAGAAATACATGCTGTTGTCGTACATAACATCTCCACACAAATATATATTGGGATTATCTACACTTGCTTTTTCTTTCAGTGAAGAATCAAAACCTTCTCGCACAAGATTCTCAAGACCAGTTTTAGTTGGAGTGAATAACAATGTAGACATATGATCACTCGCAATTCTGTTTATTTCTTCGGGCATTGCTTTATTAAACGAACGAAGACCAGCCTCAATGTGTACAACAGGTATATGAATTTTAGCTGCGGCTAAGGCACCGGCCAAAGTTGAATTAGTGTCGCCATAAATCACAACAGCATCCGGTTTTTCTTCTGTAAAAAGTTTTTCAAGTCCGTCGATCATTTTCGCAGTCATGGCACCATGACTACCACTTCCAACTTCTAAATTATATTTCGGTCTCGGTATCTGCATTTCATTGAAAAACACATCAGACATATTCGCATCGTAGTGTTGACCGGTATGCACAATTATTTCCTCTATTTCTTGAGAAAAATGTTCGCGAATTACACGACTTATAGCTGAAGATTTTATGATTTGAGGTCTAGCCCCAATAATAGTTACAATACGTTTTTTGGTCATGATAAGAGTCCTTCTACTTGAAAGCTAAGATAACCATTATCGGTGAAAATGACATGATCTAAAATAGATACATCAATGAATTTACCGAATTCGTAAAGGTTTTTAGTTAGAATGGCATCAGCTTTACTTTCCTTTTTAATTCCAGAAGGATGATTATGACATAGGATTATTCCCGTCGCTTGAAATAACAAAGCCTTATTAAAAATAATCCTGCCATCTGCCAATGTAGCTGTCAACCCGCCTTTTGATATCAAAGAAATCGCAAGTAATTTTTTTGCATTGTCAACGTAAAGAGCATAGAATTCTTCATGTGTGAGTTTTGACAAATAAGGTTTCATAATTTCATAAACACATGAGGGTGAATGGAGATGTGTAATATGACTCGTTTTCTCTCGCTGAATGCGATGGGTGATTTCTTTTAACACAGATAGTCTTCGGGCATAAACAGTAGGAATTTTGAAAATAATTGACATTTCAAACTCAGTAAAATCAGAAAGTTTTGACCAATCAAAATTTATTTTCGATAATATTAGTTCGGCAACGGAAAATGCAATGGTTGGGTTATTAGGTTCTAGCCATTTTGCTAACAAAACCAAATCCTCTGATTTAGATTCATGATACGGCGATGCAGCATTTGCATAACCAACTAAACTTTCTCCCCTCTCATCCAACATCATTTGAAATTAACTATTTTTGATTGGATTTCAAAATTTATTTTCTCACATCATGTCAAAAAAAAATAAGAAATGGGTTAATGTTGTTTATTCAACCAACCCGGATTTTCAATACGAACAGGAGCAGGAAGAGCAATCAGAGACGCTCGATAAAAATCAGCAAAAACTCTACGTAAGCATTGATCGAAAACAACGTGCGGGAAAAGAAGTCACCTTAATTGAAGGGTTTGTAGGAGTGGAAGATGATTTAAAAGAACTTGGAAAACTCATAAAAACAAAATGTGGAGTTGGTGGAACTGTAAAGGAAAATGAGATTCAAATTCAAGGAAATTTTAAAGATAAAATCTTTGATTTACTTATCAAAGAAGGCTACACACAAACAAAAAAGAAAGGCGGAAATTAAAGAATTACTATTACTAATTCTTTTTGTAATGAGGCTCAATATGTATATGAACATTAGCGATAGTCTCAATTCGCGACATAATTAAATCCTTCGCTAAGTGTGAGATTTCATGACCTTTCTCTACTGGCAAATCTGGTTCAACTTCAATGTGCAGATCTACCTGATAGAACATGCCTGATTTTCGCACCCAACATTTCTCTGTTGCTTTAACACCTTTCACTTCAAATGCTATAGCTCTAATTTCATCAATTAGTTCATGATGCATGTGTTCATCCATAAATTCACCCAATGTGGGTCGGAAAATTTTATAAGCATTGTAGTATATAAAAAGTGAAGCTGCTATTGCTGCCCAATCATCTGCATGTACAAACTTTGGCCCTAAAAGTAAGGATATACCGACGCCAGCAAGTGCAATAACAGATGAAATAGCATCGCTCCTGTGGTGCCATGCATCTGCCATCAAAGTACTTGAATTGGTTTGTTTTCCTTTTCGATAAACGTATTGAAATGAAATTTCTTTAATTAACACAATAGCTACCAATACAATCAGCGTGAATGATTCCGGCATTACTTGTTCTTCGTAAAGATTTCTGATGCCTTCGTTGAGAATATAGGTTGCCGAAACAATTAAAAAAGCAACAACAGCAAAGGTAGATAAGGATTCAGCTCTTCCATGACCATAAGGATGATCGTCGTCTGCCGGTTTCTGCGCATAGCGAATTCCAATAATCACCAAAATGCTAGAAAATACGTCAGAAACAGATTCAATGGCATCTGCCAATAAAGCATCCGAATGCCCAAGCACTCCTGCAATTCCTTTTCCAACAGCCATCACGGCATTAGTGATTGAACTTAATAAAGCTGTGCGTAAAGCTAGTTTATTCCTAAATTCCATCAGTGCAAAAGAACGAAAAAATACGAGTACTTTTGTTGATAAGAGAAAAAAGGAATTTTCTATAACGTGCTTTCCAGGCTTTAGTTTTTAGTTGTCAATTTTTTTTTTAAAATTATTCGGCACTGGTCCAGAAAACAACGTTATTCCGGGGTTGCAAAAAACTCCCGCTCATGAGTTGGTTTTAGCGCGTTTAATTTTTCTTTATCAAATTGATAAGTAATAGTTGGTCTTGTCCTGTAATACGCTATTTTAAGATAAAAGAATAATTTACAAATGTGGTCAGAAAAAAGAATTTTTATGTTTAACGCAACGATTTGAAAATCAATTCGTCTTGATAAAAAAAATAGTATGAAATTATTAGCTCTTATTTTTAGCATTGTTGTCTTAAATTCGGTTTATAGTCAGACCTTTTCATCTCTTTCCATATCAACTACATCCACTTATTCTAGTTGCAATGGAATAATCGATGGAACAGTATCTATCGGATCCGTAAACTCTTCAAATACATCCGAAATTGACATGTTGATTACTCCGAATCAATCTACTGGAACATTTACACTTATTCTTGCGGTTGATTGGGGAGATGGAACTACTTCAACCCATCAAGGTTCAGGGAATTATGGAAGCTTAGGTCAATTTATGTCTTTCAATCCTCCAATTCAGCATACATACACAAGCTACGGGAATTATAATGTTACAATTAATTATACGAGTACCAATAATGGACCTGCTGGAACGTTAACATTTTCTTATGCCTATAATTGCCCAATTTCTAATATCTATGCTGCATTATCTGTAGATTGTAATCAAGATGGACAAACAGATTATAGCGTAAATGATACTGTTCCAATTTCAGTAATATCTTCAACTGGTGCAACCTACAATGGTCAATTAATCTCAAATATGGCAACAATTTCACCTGCGTTGCCTTCTGGTTTATACAATGTAGTTGTAGATTCCAATTGGTTAAATTTAAATAATTATATTGTTTCAACGAACTCATTTACGACGTTTCAAGCGAGTGGTAATGGTGGAGCATACACAATTTCTTTTGTTTTTAATTGCACCACTCCACCGAGTTGTTCTACTTCCATCATTCAAGGTTTTAACAGTGCCTCTGGGTCTTTGATGTATTCAACGTCAACTCCTTCTCAAATTTCATCTTATGTATGGAACATATACAGGTATGACAATTTAGGAAATCAAATTGGTTCTTCGTCGTTTTCAACTCAGGCGAATGCTTACATCTCAAATGACCCATTGATAAGTTACGTTATTGCATGTTTGGATGCGAACTTTACAAACGGATGTTCTTTGTCAACATGCGATACCTTTAGTGTAGATAATTGCATTAGTGGAACGATTTATTGTGATGCAAATAGTAATGGTATTTTTGATTCAAATGAAAATACAGTTTCGAATGCTGCTATTCAAATACAAACCGGAAATGGTATTCAAACTGTTTATTCTGATATCAATGGTTACTATTCACTAGTTTATGATTCGAATAGTCCTATAATCATCAACTTAAATTCAAATTGGTCTTCATTGACTGGTTACACGGGTGGTGTGTATACCTTGCTATCAGAAAATTGCGATTCGAATCAGGTATATAATTTTGGTCTAAATTGCGGTACGAGCACACTTCCATATAATTGTTATGGTGGTTTTGTTTTTTGCGATTCTGACAACAACGGGGTATTTAATACGGGAGACACACCTTTAACTAATGTCCCTGTATATATTGGAGCAAATCAAGGAGCCTCAGCATCAACCGCGCTGGTTTATACTGATTCTACTGGTTATTTTATGTATTGTGGTCAAGTTGGAACTGCTAATTACGCCATTGCAAATATCAGTTCAACTTGGATGACAGCAAATGGTTATTCAGGTCCTAATTTAGTAACATTGGTTGGTTTGAATTCTTACACCCCAACACCAGGTTTTATTGCCCTGAATTGCAATAATTCGTGTGCAGATTTGTGGACAACTATTACACCATGGATTGGTTATTATCAAAACACCACAGCTACAATTAGACTTAATTGGGGCAATTACGGACCTGCAGCATCGGGTCAATATATATTGACTTTGACATTCCCAATTGGTGTTTCACCCGTTTTATCTAGTTTGAATCCTGGATATTCAATTTCTGGAAATACAATTAGTTGGACTTTGAATTCGAGTTCTACAACATTTAATTACACTGATTATATTAATTTTTCGATACCTAGTGGTTTAATAAATGGTGCTCAACATTATTTTACATCAACTATTTCAGCTACATCAATCACAGATTGCAACACTTTAAATAATACTGGTAATTTATTGCAAATATTGGGTAATAGTTATGATCCAAATGACAAAAATGTTTTCAAAGAACAATATTATTGGAACAATGGGATGTATGAATTAACTGATCTTAATGTTGATATATTAGACAAGTTGACTTACACTATTCGTTTTCAAAATACAGGAACAGCCCCAGCTCAAAATATTTATATTCAAGACACTCTAAGTGCCAATTTGGATTGGTCTACGTTTGAATTACTATCAAGTTCGCATCCAATGTTTGTAAATCATCTAGGAAATGGCATTTTACGTTTTGAATTTGATAATATTTGGTTGGTAGATTCTTCTGTTAGCCAGGAATTGAGTCAAGGTTACTTGACTTACCGAATTACAGAAAATTCTAATTGTTTTACTGTTGGATCTGAAATTGAGAATACTGCTTACATTTATTTTGATTGGAATGATCCGATTATCACCAACACAACCTATAATGTAAATGTTGAAACTATTGGCTTGTCTGAAATTGATAACAATCTGTTACAAGTTTTCCCAAATCCAAGTTCAGGAATTTTGAATGTTAAATCCAATGAAAAAATGGAGAATATAGAGGTTTTTGATCTTTTTGGTAAATCCTTAATTCGATTAAATTCTGTTTCAAATGAGTCACAATTGGATTTAAGTAGATTTGCTTCCGGAAATTATATTCTAAAAGCAAAATTTGCCAACGGCACGATTCAACGAAAAATCAGTTTTTATTAATTTTTGAAAGTAGGTTTTTATTTTCAATGATCAATTGTAAAAGCTCAGATTTTTATTGTTTATCACTTCAACGTAACTACCAATATCGTAATCAATTAAGTTTAAAAAAGTAATTACAAAAGTTAATTTTTAATGATTTATTGGAAAAACAACTTACGTCCTGAAGCACCATTTATTGCTTCTATTTTCAATTATTATCTTTCAGATGATCTGGAAGGCTATGCGGAATATGATGAGTTAACGTTAAACTTAGTTCAAGAAATGCCCGGTTATTTGGGTTATGAAAGTATGAAACATAATGGGCGCGGCATGTTTATCAGTTATTGGAAAGACAGCGAATCAACTAAAGAATGGGCGATACATCCGATTCATATCGAAGCTAAAAAACTCGGAGCAGAAAAATGGTATCGGTATTACCACAGCATGATTGCAGAGGTGAATAGGTTTCACATTCATGATTTATCTGTTTATTAAACCAACCTTTTGTCTTTTTTTTGCATCAGTTAACTAAAATTAATTTGCGATTAATTGACTGAAGAAGAGTTGATACGCGCTTGTATCGAAGGAAACCAACGAGCGTGTAAGGAATTATATGAACAAAATAAAGCTTGGCTGTATGCCATTTGTTTGCGCTATCACAAAAATGTGGTTGACGCTCAAGACAGTCTGCAAGAAAGTTTCATTTCTATTTATTGCAATCTTCATTCATTTAAAGCAGAAGGAAGTTTCAAAGGATGGATGCGCAAAGTAACAGTCCGTTGTATTCTATCTATTTTTCGAAATAAAAATAAAATCATAGAGAGCGACATTGAATCTCAAACCGAACCTATTGATATTTCTCTTCTCAATTCATTAGACAAAGAGGAATTAACTTTTCTTATTGACTGCTTACCTGCTGGAAGAAAGCAAATTTTTGTAGCACATGCGATCGATGGATTTTCGCATAAAGAAATTGCTGAAATACTCTCTATTTCAGAAGGGACATCCAAATCGCAATTCTTTCATGCACGAAGAGATTTGAGAGAGGCATTGGAAAAGGAAATTGTAATCGCTAAAAACATGGAACATGAATAAAGATAGTATGAAACCAACATACGATTGGGAGGGTGTATTGTCCTCTCGCTATGAAAAGGATATTCAGTTGCCACCAGCTGAAAACTGGAAGGGTATAGAGAAAGAATTATTTCCCACGAAAAAAAGGAGATTTACCGCACTTTGGATTGCTGCTTCCTTTATTCTATTGGGGGGATTGGGAATTTTATACTTCCTAAAATCTACTAATTCTAAAGATGAAATTAAGGCTAAAGATGAAACTCAAAACAAAGAAATAAGACCAAAAACTTCGGACAAAAAATCAACTAACAAACCCCAACAAAAGGTAGTTTTTACTGAAAAAGATGAGGGATCAAAAATAAAAAATCGAGAATCTAAGGTCAGCAATGAACTCAATCAGTCAGTATCAAATCAGACGAAAAATAGTGAACCTGCTTCCTCGGAAAATAGAAACTCCAATTCAAAACACAAATCAGGTAAATCCACAAAAAGCACCAGAAATCTTAGCAAAAAACAAAATCAAACAATCAGCATATCAGAAAATTCAACTTTAACTACGGAAATCGGAAACAATAAAAATGAAGAATCTAAAAACCATGAAAATGGGGATAATGAAACAATAACTAATAACAACATTTCTTCAGAAAATTCTTCTAGAAGTGCTAGAATACAAGATTCGAACATTTGTTTTAAATTGCTTCCAGATCAATTAATTCCAACTGAACAATCTTCTCCAATTCAAGAGTTAACTAAAAAAGATAAAACTGATTTTAAACCCTACCTTTCGCTACAAGTAGCACCATTAATTGGTAGAAATATCCGAATTATTTCAGGCACATTCAATAGCAATAATACCAATTCAAACGCATTGGGAGACCGTCGTGCTTCATTGCCAAAATATGGATTTCAGACTGCTTTAAATTATCATTTAAACAAGCGATTATGTATCAACACTGGTTTTCAAATGGCGGGAGGAGAATTTCAATCGC
>Ga0214923_10003257_pt1 | contig 20500 bp, 23 predicted proteins | sample LL1510_MetaG_FD_177993 | JGI IMG/M metagenome (GOLD analysis project Ga0214923, IMG submission 177993) | Freshwater microbial communities from Lake Lanier, Atlanta, Georgia, United States - LL-1510 | ecosystem: Environmental > Aquatic > Freshwater > Lake | place: USA: Georgia | collected...
GTAAATCGAAATAAAATAATTTCCTAAAAAGCTAGATGAAGGTTTTTCTTTATATCTTTTAAACATATCCAATATCATATTTTCTTTATTTAATTCATAAGGGAACTCTAATTTCATCGATGTTTCTGGATCAGTATTTCTTGTAAAAATATTAGTTTTAATTGGTTTTATATCTGGTTGAATATCTGTATATGGTGCACAGTTTAGCTCTGTAGGCAAAATATTTGTTTGTGCTAATTTACATAAATATAAACTATAACCACCAATTGAAAAATAAATTAATATGGATATAAATATTATAGCTACAGAAAGTGCGAAATTACCTATTCTACCTAGTTTTTCACTTAATGAAACAGGACTTGTAGTACTGTTTAGTTTTTTTTCATCTATAGTACTCGTATCAGTTGTTGTATTAGACATCACTTATATTAAATTGATATAAAAATTTTAATATCAATTTAATATATGAAATTATCTGAAAGACATTATACTTTGTTTTTTGCTATTTTATCATTTATTTTACTTTACATAGTTTTTAAAATTATTGATTATCTAGCAATTCAAAATTATATAGTTGAATGCTTTACACCTGGTCCAATTCAAGAAGGTCCAAAAACAAGTCACACAGTAAATTTACCCTTAAATACAACATATAGTTGTAAAAATTTCTGTGGTCCTACTTCTAGATGTGCCATAACTGGTCAGCAGTGTTTTACTGATATTGATTGCCCAGGGTGTCAACCGTATTCTCCTCCATTTCCTAAGTCAACTAGTGGTGATGTACCTGGCGATAATGATGCTGGAAAATTAACATGGGGTGTTACTCCTCAATACTCTTCATTAACAAGTGGTTTCGGCACACAAGAGAGAATAATTACAGATGATATGTATGCCCAACCGCCTCAACCCAATTTTGGAGTAGATGAGTGGGGCGAATCATTTAATCAATCACAAGAATTGTTTAATCGACGTTATAAACCAAATCAGCTACAATATATGCCAAATTATCAACCTCAATATAGCTTAACTGGAGAATTTATTGGTGATGGACCTTTACCAGCTAATTATTAAATTTATTAATTATCACTTCTCTTGCTATCTTTCTAATTATTTTATCTTCTTTTTCGGTTATGTTATTGCCTGAACCACCCATAGCTTCTATTACTAATTTACTATATTGATCTGAAAATTTTGAATCACTATAATTACAACCTGGATGTTCCTCTTTATACTTAGGTAAAAGCTTTTCATTTTTGAATGCTACTCTTTTAATTGCTCTGCGCAGTTTTAGTTTTTGTTCATTTTCTTTTTCCCATTTGTCTTCATCTTTTATATAAAGAACTTCCCTTTTTTGGTCCGCACAATGTACAGGTCTCTTATGGATATCCATAGCCTTCAAGTTTTTAACAATTATATTTGAAATACCCTCTACAAAACCTAGTTTGCCAACATCCTCTAAGTCTGATAATTGTAATTGTAATGAATCTATAAAATCATTAATATTCATTGCATCTTTACACGTCTCATTTAAAAACATATTCAGGTTAAATGTCTTATTGTTATTATGTGAATTATTATTTATTTGTGTATTATTCGTTACATTTCCACACATTTCCGCAAGCTTATTTGTTAGCTGTTGATTTTGTTTTTGTGTTTCGTTATTTAACGATACTAGTTCCTGATTTTGCTTTACTACTTCTAATACAAGGTTTGTTAACGCATTAAATTTGTCTTCATTTTTGTAGACGTTATTTATACTACATTGATAACTACATATTTTTTTATGCTTTGATAGTCCTCTACTATACGCATATACATTACCACATATGCATTTAAAACTCGGTTTTTGCTCGTTTTGCTCATTTTGCTCAATATTTGGCTCCAATGAGCAGCTTTTCGGCTCCATTGCTCGTTTTTTATGTTTTTCGGTTAAAATATGTCTATTATAGTTAATTTTTCTACACGTATTATAATCACAATTTTTACAGTAATAAATTTTGCTCGTTTTTTGCTCGTTTTGCTCAATATTTGGCTCCAATGGCTCCATATAGTATTTTCAGACAAAAGTCTTTAAGTTTTAATAAAAAAAATTATCATCACATTTTGAAAATTATTTTTTCTGTCACCTTACGTTAAATTTTTTTTATCGTAAGGAGAAATCATTTTTCAATAAAATAGCCAAGCTTTTATTTTTTGGACATAAAAAATGTCCAATTTTGAAAAGTTAAAATACTTTTCATTTTCGAAAAAGGGTTCGTTTCCCTTCATATGTAGGGAAGGTTTTTCGACCAAAAAAAACAAGAAAATTGAGATTTTCCCTACATTATGTAGTATTTGGTCTTTAAGTAGGTAGAATAAATATATTATTATCTTATATTATTTTCTTTTATTTTATTGGATAAAAACTTTTTATCAATATATTTACCACAAGGTCCACAATGGTCTTCATTTGCCAAATCTATTTTATTATTTAATTTATTATTACATGTCTCAATAGACCATCTTCCTAATGGAGGAGGTTTATGATATGTTTTCATAATTATTTGTTGAATATGTAGTATAATATTTTTCATCATAATACATATACATTCTCTTATATTTAAGCAATTTTTTTATATTTAAAATGAGTTCAAATTAGTGATACCTCTACCAATAATAAGACCATGTATATCTTCAGTACCTTCATAAGTATTAACCGCTTCTAAATTTAACATATGTCTTATTATGTGATATTCATCTGATATTCCATTACCACCCAATATGTCTCTAGCATTTCTAGCTATTTGTAATGATTTTAAACAATTATTACGTTTAATTATAGAAATATTTTCAGGTATTATTATATTTTCATCTATCATTCTTCCAACCCTTAAAACAGCTTGTAATCCTAATGTAATTTCTGTAATCATATTTGAGAGCTTTATTTGTATCAATTGATTCGAAGCTAATGGCTTATTGAATTGTTTTCTTTCTAATGAATATTCTCTTGCTCTTAAATAACAATCTTCAGCCGCACCTAAAACACCCCAAGCTATTCCATATCTAGCATTATTTAGACACATAAATGGACTTTTAAGACCTTTTGATGACGGTAATAAATTTTCTTTTGGAACTTTAACATTATCCATAAAAATCATTCCTGTATTAGATGCTCTTAAAGAAAATTTACCTTCAATTTTTGGACAAGATAATCCTTTCATATCTTTTTCCAAAATAAAACCTCTTATAATATTATTTTCATCTTTTGCCCAAATTATAAATATGTCAGCAATAGGTGAATTTGTTATCCAATTTTTACTTCCGTTTAAAATATAATGGTCACCATTTAAAAAAGCTTTACTATTCATTCCAGAAGGGTCACTTCCATGGTTTGGTTCAGTAAGACCAAAACAACCAATTAAATTACCTTTGGCAAGTTCAGGTAAGAATCTTTCTTTTTGTTCTCTCGAACCAAATTTATATATTGGATACATAACTAATGATGATTGAACGCTAGCACAACTTCTATAACCACTATCCACTCTTTCAATTTCACGCATAATCAATCCATATGATATATAATTTACTCCAGAACATCCATAATCACTAATAGTTGGTCCTAGTAAACCATACTTACCCATTTCTTTCATAATGTTTTTGTCAAAATTTTCATTTCTAAAAGATGAAACAATATTTGGCTGTAAAATATTTTTTGAAAAAATGTGTGCTAATTCTTTTATGGATTTTTCTTCTTCACTAAGTTGATTTTCTAATAGAAAAGCATCTTTGTAATTAAAAAACTTGCGCACCTGAATTTTATTTCTGAATAAATTATTATATCTTATAAGCATATTTTATATAATAATTATCATTTATTTAAGCATATTTTATATATAAATTAGAAGATTTTTAAATAATATTACATATTTTTATGTAGCATATAATAAAGCAGCATTTCCACCAAGAAATACAACCATATTTACTCTCTCTTCAATAACATATAAATTGAAATTATAATCGTAAATTCTCCATGTTGGTTTGTTAATACCTACTATATCTCCTGTATTTGGATCACAAATAGTCAAAACTTGTGCATATGGATCCGCTGGAGGTGAAATAGTTGTAAATTCGAGTTGAATATTAGTAAATCTACTCATATTCATAGCTCCAGAAGGCTGTATTTTAAAAGGGTCTGTATCTAAACAAAAATTATAACAGTATAAACCTGGTGGTGCGAAACCAGCAGTTCTTACATATTTTTCAACGTAGTTATAAACGCCTGCCGGTAATATATTCTCTCTATACTGACCGTCTAATAATATACCCATAGCTATTAAAATATCTTTTATATTTTGTGGATTATAAACTCCTGATATATAGAGACCAGATAAGCTACCATTTGGTTCTAATCCTGGTCCTAAAGTAGGTGGTCCTAAAGGATTAGGATTAATATAATCACCTGTAGTTGAGGCTGGTGATATATCTTGTGGCATATAGTCATAAGGCCAATTTGAGTAGTTAGACCACTGATTTCTTAAATTTACATCACTTCTTTGAAAATAAAACATCCAACTTATTACCATTCCTAATGAATCTAAATTTACCTTATTTTGTCCAGTTACATTATAAAAAGGTTTTTCATAAATTTGTTTAATTAAATATTTTTGTTCATTTTTAGCAAATATAGTTGATTCATCATCAGAGAGAAAACAATAAGTACAATTTAAGTTAATATCAGCGAACCAATTAGTTCGTGTATCTACATAAGATGTTGGACCTAGTGTTTCATCTGGTGGTGTTTGTAAAAATCTATAAAATTGCATATAAAATTGATTAAAGTTTGGAGCTACTATTGGATAATTATTAGCAACATCCATTACATCTCTTATAGTAAACCATTCATTAATTGGTCTAAATGTTACAGAAATAGATAATTCGTTATATTGTAAAGCTATTAATGGAAAAGCTTGCGTAGATAATAAATTAAACCATGAACCTAATGGAATCCATAATGTGCGACCTGTAATAGAAGGTTGAGCTCCAGCAGGAGATGTAGTATAATACGCATTTGGATATGCGTTTACACGAGGACCATAATTAGCAGGATCATTTAATTCAGAAATATTTCCTATCATATAATTAAAAAGAGCTAGTTTCTGACCGCTAAAATCCCTTTGTGCTGAAGCTAAAATATATTGTCCTGAATATTGCTGTAATTGCTGATTGCCACAATTAATTGTTATTTTACTTATTATTTGCGCGCCTAAATTTTGTATCCACTGAAATTCATAAGGTACCCAGTTTGAATATCCTGTAGTTCCATCAGGATTATTATATGTTTGAGGAGGCATTATCGGTGACCATATATTTGGTAGAGTGACACAAATATAACAATCCATAAGTAGATCCCCATATCTAAGTATTTTAAACGTAAAAGTAGATTCAGCTGTTAAACTGAGTTGTGGTGTACCAGTATAATCTATTCTAAAGTTCTGTTTACCAAAATTAGTATATTTTTTATATGTGGCCTTCCAAAACGTTTTACTTGGATTAGAATTAAGTATTACATTTTGTTGCCCTTGAGATACTAGTTGCATTAATCCGCCTGGCATAATTATACTATATGTTTATTATTTTTTAATTCTTTATTTCATCATAATATAATTTAACTATTTCTTAAAATTTAAAAATAATATTATATATTAATAATGTCTACAACAAATTCAAATGATTATTTAAGCGCTATTAAAAATATGAATGAAGATTATCAAGTATATATGATATTTGCTTTCATTTTAATTATTCTTATTGTATTTATATGCTATATGATTTATCTAAGTAGACTTGAAAATAGTGAATGTAATTATATGAATGATCTTTATTCAAGTGTAGATGGAAATATTAGACCTATTAACTCAACTGACCCTGATTGTAGTGGTAATCTTTTAGATTATTATATTAAAACAGCATATAATGCTTGTTCTGGAGGTTCTTATAAAAATGATTTCGTAGATACATGTAATTTAGTTGCTGTTATAAGACAAGGAGTTAGATGTTTAGATTTTGAAATTTATTCTGTTAATAATCAACCGGTTGTTGCAACAAGTACTATTGATAATTATTATGTAAAAGAAACATTTAATTCTGTAAATTTTGGTTCTGTTATGAGCACTATAGCAAATTATGCTTTTTCTGGATCAACTTGTCCAAATCCAACAGACCCCATAATTATTCATTTAAGATTTATGAGTAATAATCAAGCTATGTATGCTAATTTAGCCAATATATTTAAATCAAACACAAACATAATGTTGGGTCCTGGTTATAGTTATGAAGTAGCTGGTAAAAATTTAGGAAAGGTTCCACTATTGTCTCTACAAAATAAAGTTATTTTAATTGTAGATAGAAGTAATACCGCATTTTTAGAAAATGAACAACTACTAGAATATGTTAATTTAACTAGTAATTCAATGTTTATGAGAGCATATGATTATTACAATGTTAAAAATAATCCTGATATTAACGAATTAACAGAATCCAATAAACAAGGTATGACAATAGTTCTACCAGATAATGGTTCAAATCCAGCAAATCCAAGTGGGATTGTTTCAAGAGCAAGTGGTTGTCAAATGGTAGCGATGAGATATCAATTAGTTGATAATAATCTTATGGAAAATGCCTCATTTTTTGACAATGCTGGTTATGCTTTTGTTTTAAAACCAGCCAATCTACGATTTGAATTGGTTACAGTACCAGCACCTACACCACAATTACCAGAATATTCATACGCAACACGTTCATCTACTACAGATTTTTATAGCTTTAATTTTTAATGAAATATTAAAAAATGATTTAAAAAGAATTTTACGTATTGTAATTATATAAATATGGGAAATAGATTAGGTAAATTAGGTAATCTTAATAAGCCAGTGAATTATAATTGTCCAAATTGTATGAGAGCAGGAAATAACGCAGAACCAAATTTGGCAGGACGTTTTTTTTTAATTAATGAAGACGAATGTAAATGTAATGGATGCAATGCTGTTTTTCCAAAATCACAATTCTATAAAATTGTAGTTGATAATGTAAGGATAATTTGATAAAAAATAACTGTATAATATGTAAAAATAACGAGTATAAATATTATATTATTAATATTATATTATATTTATAATGGAAAATGAAATGTTAAATAAAGCTTGTGAATTAGCTTCAGCAAGTATTGAAATTAATGGTGGTCCTTTTGGTTGTGTTATAACAGATAGTAGTTTTAATGAAATATCTTGTGGTCATAACATGGTAACATTAACAAATGACCCCACCGCACACGCTGAAATAGTTACTATTAGAAAAGCTTGTAAGGAATTAAATACATTTAATTTATCTGAATATAAATTATTTACAAGTTGTGAACCGTGCCCTATGTGTTTATCAGCGATTTATTGGTCTAGAATTACTGATGTTTATTATGCTAACACAAGAAATGACGCAAAAAATGTAGGATTTGATGATGAATTTATTTACGAAGAATTCAAAAAAGAAATGGAAGCCAGAAAAATAAAAATGAATAGAATAGAACTACCAAATGCTTTAGAACATTTCCATAAATGGTGTGATAATCAAGATAAAATTAAATATTAATGAATCTTCAAAATCTAAAATTTCACACATTTTACACACTTAAAATAACCATTGGATAATATCTATATCTTGAATTAAATATTTTCTTTTAATAACATCAATCATAACAATTTTACTGATGTCTGTACACATATTTTTAAACATTTTTACTTCATCAATAACGTGACGCATAGTATATCCAGGAGACCAATTATCATTACATAAAATAGATGAACAACATAAGCACCTAATTTTTTTATATTTAAGTAATTTCTTGTTAAAATCAGCTGATTTTGAATTTAAATAATGTAAATATGAATAAGGTTTACAATTTAAATTCAATTTTGGAGATTTAAATGGATAGTTAATATTTAAAAAAAACTCAAAATATTTATTTTCATATGACGAATAAAAACCTACAATATAATTAGATATACCAGGTGTTTTTTCTTCACCTATTTTTACAGTAACTGATTCAGGATATACTAATTCATTTGAAACTAATTGTTTAAATTCTCGTTCAAGTCTTCGTTTAACCGCATCACTTTTAATTATTTGTAGTTCATTTTTAATATATTCCATTTATTTAATATAATACTTATTATATTAGTATTTAATATATTTATATTAATTATATTATCTAATTTTATTTTAAAGAGATAATATAAGAATGCCAAAAGAAAAAAATATTTGTAAAGATTTATCATTTTCAGATTGTGAATTAGCAATATTGCGTATGGCAGTCGATAACGCCGAAGAGAAAATAGCTAAACGTGTTGTAAATTCAGAAGATGTTCAAAAAATTATAGATATTGTTGAACAATTTATAAAAGATAAAAATTTAATTTGTTATGGTGGAACAGCTATTAACAATATTTTACCAGAGGAAGACAGGTTTTATAATAAAGAAGTAGAGATTCCAGATTATGATTTTTTCTCTGAAAATGCTCTAAGTGATGCTAAAGAATTGGCTGATATATATTTTAAAAAAGGGTTTATAGATGTAGAAGCAAAATCTGGACAACACCATGGAACATACAAAGTATTTGTTAACTATATGGCTGTAGCAGATATAACATATATTCCAAAGGATATTTTTAGATTATTAAAGAAAGATGCGATTAGTGTAAATGGTATATTTTATGCTCCTCCAAATTTTTTGAGAATGTCTATGTATTTAGAATTATCAAGACCAGCAGGAGATACGAGTAGATGGGAAAAAGTTTTAAAAAGACTTACACTTTTGAACAAAAATTATCCAATTACAGATATAAATTGCGCTGATGTTGATTTTCAACGTAAAATGAGTGATCATCAAGATGAAGAAAAAATTTATGAAACTGTTAAAAATTCATTAATAGATCAAGGTGTCGTATTTTTTGGTGGGTTTGCTAATGTCTTATATTCTCATTATATGCCTAAAAAATTAAGACAAAAACTTGAAAATGATGCCGATTTTGATGTGTTATCAAATAATCCAGAAAAAACAGCTAATGTAATAAAAGAAAGACTTGGTGATATTGGAGTTAAAAATGTGAAGATAATTAAACAATTGGCATCTGGAGAGATTGTTCCTGAACACTTTGAACTAAGAATAGGAAAGGATTCTATTCTGTTTATTTATAAACCAGTTGGTTGTCATAGTTATAATAACTATATTATGAAAGGCAAAAAAGTAAAAATAGCAACGATAGATACTATGTTAAGTTTTTATTTAGCATTTTTATATGCTAATAAACCATATTATAATCAGTTTATTGATAGAATACTTTGTATGTCAAAATTTCTTTTTGAAGTTCAACAAAAAAATAGATTATCGCAAAAAGGGTTACTTAGACGTTTTAGTATTACATGTTATGGACACCAAGAAACGGTTGAAGAAATGAGGGCTAAAAAAGCAGAAAAATACAAAGAATTTAAACAAAACAAAGACAAAAAATTGTTTGAAGAATGGTTTTTAAATTATAGACCAGATGAAATTAAAACAAAAAAAGAAAATTTAAAAAATGATAAAAAGAAGAGTGCTATAAAAAAGAAAAATAAGACAAAGAAAAATAAAACAAGTCTTTTTAATCTATATGGCTCCAAAAGCAGAAAAAATAAAAAGGGAATATATTAAAATTGAACGTTTTGGTTAGGATTTTGGTTAGGATTTTGATTAGGATTTTGGTTTTGGTTCGGCATACAAAAACCTACTGGACAATTCATAGAACTCTCATTTGAGTTATAATTTGTTCTATTTTGATACATTTTAAAAATACATACACCACCTAATACTATAAGAGCAGCTATTCCAATATAAATATATGTCATATAGTTATCTAGTGAACATCCTCCAACAGCAGAATGTAAAATTTTATTACTACTAGGAGTATCTAAAGAAAAAGTAGAATCAGTAATATCAATAGCATCCATATTATATTGATATTTTACTAATAATTATTATTTTAAACTCACAAACAGTAATTATCTAAAATTGTACTAAATATATCAAATATTATTTTTGATATTATTTTCACTAATATATTATTCTTAATATCCTTTGGAAAATATTTTTTAAAATAATTGATTAAATATAGTATGTATATAATTATTTTTTCAAATAATATTTTTATACTGTAATTAAAGTTATTAACTATATGCCAATCTTCTACATAACTACACATATATGTGCTGCTATTTTTAATAAAAAAACTATTCATCTCTAAAACTCCACTCATTATCCTATGAAAATTTGTTTTTTCATTTTTAATATTAATAGCAAGAGTAAATTTGTCAAAACTAAATAATTCCATATGTAAAATTTTTTTGTTATTTTCTTTTTCAAAAATATATGCGTTAATTCCATCAATATATTTTTTTTTATACATCATGTTATTATCTATTAAAAAAGGAACGAAACTCGATTTTATTATAGCGTTAAATATTTCATCTACATTTTTGTAAGAAGATTTAATTATTTTTTTGCCATTTTTTACATCATTAAAACATATAAATAATTTACCGTTCACTTTTGAAATTATATTGTCAGGTATTCTATCTTTTAAATGATATTTTAAATTTTTTATCATTTTTAATGTGTAATCAGTTTTAAATTCATTATTAGCAATTTGATATAATTTAGACATTAAATCTAGAGAATTGGTATAATATAAAAAAGCAACTACTGAACCTATACTACAAGCAGAAATTCTATCGATTTTTAAATAATTTTTTTTTTCCATTTCTTTGAGAAAACATACCGCTCCAGCTAAATAACTCCCATTAAATATACCACCATCTAAAACTAAGTCTATTTTTTTAAAAATTTTGGATTCTTGTGGTAAATTTTCTATTAACTTGTTTACATATTCATCAATCATACAATTTCTTTTAAAATGTATTTTTTAAAATTACGTAAAATAATTAATATAACAACATATTAGTATGAATTATTTATCTATTTGTGATTTCTATTGTTTATCTTATTATACAGAAAAAAGAGATATAATGAGAGAAAAATTTAATAAATTAAATATAAATTGTAATTTTTGTATAGTAGTAAATGACAATAACGATAAAATAAATAACGATAAAATAAATAACGATAAAATAAATAACGATACAATTAATAACGATAAAATAAATAACGATACAATTAATAACGAAAAAAATGATATACAAAACAATAAATCATTATCTATTATGTATAGTCATATTGAAATAATTAATTATTTTTATAATAATTCAAATACTAAATATGCCATAATTTGTGAAGATGATATAATTATTCATAAAGATATTAAAACATTATTGCGTAAGGTATTGATTGATTTTAATATATTAGGTCTTGATATTTTACTTTTAAGTTATATGATACCATATAAAATAACAATTGAAGACACGTTGCCAAATTATCCACTTAAAAGAGAAATGCCTTCAGATTCATATTATAAATATCATGATTATCCAATAAATTTATCTGGTACACAAATGTATATGATAACTAAAGAATACGCAAAACATATTTTAGATAAATTACATGATAGTGTTGAAAATTTTTATGAAAAATATTTTACAATAGATAGTTTATTATTATATGATGGTAATAAAGCATTATTATATCCTATGTTAGCAATAGAAAATGAAGAACAAGAAGATAAATACCATCAATTATGTCATAAAATTCATTTTGATGAGTGTTTTGTTTAATTTTTTATTTTCGGTGAAATTAATTTAAAATGTTCCGAAATATGTTGTAGTTTTAATTAAGAAATGAAATAAAAGACCAAATACTACACTTGTGAATAAAAATCCATTTAAATTATAATTTCCATCATTTGAAAATAAAAATGGAAGATAACTAAACAAAAATTTTTTAAAAAATGGTAATTGAAATAAGAAATATAAAACAGCTATCAATAATGGGGTTTGTATTTCATTATACATATCGTCTAATGAGTTTGTCATTTGTTTGCCCTTATTATAATTATTTACCATATCAGATGTTTCTTCATAATTTCTAATATAATCTGTATTTTGTATTGATGGTTGCGGAACATAATTTGGAATAATATTCGGGTCATTACTTAAACCATTTGTATTCATAGGTATGTCTCTTGATTGTAATTGAGTTACTCCAGATAAAGTAGCCTGTTGTAATCCATTAACTATTTGATTAATTGTAGTTTGGTCTAAAGACATAGCTGTATTTTGTATTCCTTGTTGAGGTATTTGATTATTTATAGTTTCTTGAGCAGTCATACTTATATTATTCGTAATATTTCCTCCACCAACAGGATCAGTAGGTAAGTCTAAAATATTGGTTGCTTCGTTCATAATTATTGTAAAGATTGATTGATTACAATAATTACGCAAATATTATTCAAATGTAACTGTTTTAGCATTTATTGAACATTTTGTTGGTGTTGGAATATATTTTACACATTTTCCATTTGTTTTGTAAATCTTATCTTTGAATTTATCTAAAGGTGGTGCGTGAAAAGTTAAACAATTCCTATCCTTACAAACTTTTCTAAATAAAGATGCTAAACCAAACCCCAATAAAATAGACATTAAATTTTTACCAGTCTCAGTATGTACAAATTTTCCAAGATACAATTGCATTTATATTATAATACTATAAATATTTCTATTCTTGTATCGGAATTGTTGAAATTAATGATTCATCTTTTGGACATTCAACTTCTTTTTCATCAAAATAGAAACAATTATCAGCTTTGTCTTTAAACAATACCTTATCAACATTTTCAGGACTAGGATATATATAAACGGTTTTAATTTCAGGACCTAGAATATAAACAAAAAATAGCCCTATAGTAAAACTTATTAGGAATACTGGTATTGAAATGTAATTTAATATCATATATATTAAGATTAGAAAAAACCTTTACCTAAACCGACTTCTTTCATAACTAATTCATTCAAGACATTTTCAAACATAGTATAATTCTTTTGTTTAGTCGTTGGGTCTTCCTTATATAATGTCAAATATGTACTTTGTACAGAAGCAGGTAATTTATTAAATGATTCATTGTAAATTGAAATACCAAAATCATATTGTCCATTTTCCATTTTTCTTGGAGGCATAACAATATTAGGCGGTGTTGGTAACACACAACCATTATATCCAGGTGGAGGATTAAGTTTATCATTTATACATTTATTCATAAATTCATTCATCCAATCGATATTCAATTTAAAAGCAGCCTTTAATTTCAGTGGTAATTTAGACCATAAATTTTTATATTCAGGTTTATTCCATTCTATTCCATCTTCACCTTTACCAATAATAGGTTCGTCTTCTACTGTATTAGAATCTGACGTTATTTTAGGTGTAATTTTAATCTGTGGTTCTTCTTCTTCATCGGATTCAATAATTAATCCTGTTTTCTTGGGTGCTATCTTCTTGGCTTTTAAACCAACATCATAAGCAACAACTTTATCATTTACTCCTGCTACTAAAAGGTCCGTAAAGTCATATTTTTTTTGTATTAATTTACACACATTTTCACTATCATCATTATAAACTAAATTTTGACTATATTTAAGATGCCTAATTTTTATAAGTAAAGGTTCTAAAGTTTTATGATAAATATTAGCAGCGTCCACAGCATATTGAGTTTCACCTGTTTCGTTCATTTTTTTTATACAATCTTTAATTTGGGCAATAAACATATATGATTGTACAAGTGAATCATCTAATTCTATTTTTTTTTGTTGATTTTCTATCAAATTATTCCAACTATCTAAATAAACTTCATAAAGAGATGTTAGTTCATTAATGTATGATTTGTTATTTTCAAAGTTTTCAATAGCACTTTCGGTTGTTATTAATCCAAACAATAATTTATTCTTATTATTTATAATTTCATTTTTAGACTCAGTAATATCATTTCTAATATCATTCATCAATTTGTCTAGTGGTTCAACCTCACCTACGTTTATTTCAATATTTAAATTACACGGGTCAGCTAAATCACCACAACTAGATTTAAAAGTTCTATATCCGCTATTTTTATCATCAGCAGGATGATATGTAATCGAAAATATAGTCCCTAATTTTGAAGGACGTTTACAATTTACACATTTTGGTTTTAATTTAAGATATTCAGTTCTCTTCTCTTTTTTACTCAAAGTTGAATTATTTATAAGTTTTTTTTTATTCAATTTACTTTCATTTTCAAATTTTTCTTTTAGTCTAAAGTATTCATTTAAAGCATCTTTTACATTTATTGTATCTTCTATCATTTATATATATACTATTTAATAAATTATTGTTAATCACGAATACTAAATGCCTGGTCTAATATATTCATTTTCCCAATGTGGCAACCCAGTTATTAATTCTTGATGAGCTCGTTGTTTAGCTATTTGGAATTTTTTTATTCGCTCCAATATGTATTGTTGTTTTTCTTTATTTTTTTGTGCTAATTCAACTGGTGTCAATTTACCTTTATATTTATATACTAATATAAATCCTAAAATAAGTATAAAGAAAATCAACATACCAACATTAAAAATTGTATTGTTAAATTTTTCTTTAATAATATGTGATTGTTTAAGTGCGTGATTTAAAAAATATTTAACTCCTGGTTCAGTAAGTGTTGGTTTAGGCACTTCTTCAAAATTCATAATAAATATAGTTAAAATTTTAAATTAAATTATACATATTATCTATATGGCAGGTTCATACTTAAATATTGTAACATTTTTATTAACAACTCTTTTTTACTATATAGCATTAAAACCATCATTGAATTATGCTTCATTAACAGATAAAACCCAATACCAAAATTACATCAGTAATAGTTATATGTATTTAGCTGTATACATAGTTCTTGTCATATTAATACAATTTATAATTAATTCATCAATAATAGCAAGTAACTGTGGAGGTAATATAACAGAAAATATGGGAGCCGCTGGTGTAATGACTTTTATACCATGGATATTGATTTTTGCTGTATTAGTTTTGGTTCTAACTATATTTCCTGGTTTTAAAAGTGCTTTTTCAGATGTAGTAGGTTATTATTATGTGTCCTCTACAGCCAATAGAGTAATAACTGAATTACTTGTAAATACTGATATTGAAAAGAAAATGTCAGAAGACCCTACTATGACACCTGAAAAAAGGGCATCATTAGAATCAGCAGCTGATACTATTATTAAAATTTGTGGTAATAGTTCTGTATTAATTAATCAAATTGTTCCCAGTAATTTTGAAGAATATTGGGGTATACTCAAACCATTAATGAAAGAAGCATATCAAGATGATTCGAGTCCAGGAACTGTAAAAATGAAAAATGATTTGTTTGAATTAGTGGTTACACGAGATAATGTAGGTGAAGCTATGTGGTACATCTATACTGGTGTTCTACTTACATCAATTGTTCAACTTAAAATAACTACTCGTGGCTGTACTAGTAATCCTCAAACAATGGAAGCTAATTATCAGAAATTTTTACAACAAGAACAACAAAATAAACAAGCACAAGATAACGCAGCAACTACATATACCATATCAAATTAATTTAATCATAATAATACAATAATATAATAATATAATAATAATAATAATAATAATAATAATAATAATAATATAATATTTATTTATGATATTATATTATATTAAACCTTATTCATTAAATATACTTAATGTAATAATCCTTCCTTAAGCATAGAACTAATTAATCTTGTTACACCTATTCCGCCACCACTTCTAATTATAAATTCGTGTTTCAAAAATTCATTAAGTTCTTCATCTACTCTTTCACGGCCAAATTTATCATATAGGATTTGAGCATATTCACCATTCGAAATTGTTTTAAATCTCTCTAACATATCTTCTGGTGAACAACTTCTTTCAGCACTTCCAATCGTTTCCATTCCGGATAATATTACGTCAATTTTATTTGCTGTAGTTTTATCTTCATTTCTTGCCATATTCCAAAATGGACTAGTATATTCTGGGAAATTTTTCAACAAAAAAACTGGACCATAATCCTGATATAATTGTTGCTCATATTCGTGAGTAATATCCTTTGTATTATATTTTTCAGCAATATCAAGATAATTTCCTTCTTCAAATTTATGTAATTTATCATAACCTAAATAGCATAACAATTCTCTTTCTAATTTTTCTAATTCTTCCATACCTCCTTTTAATTCAAATTCAAACATTGGAAAAATAATGGAATGTCTACCTGGAACAGGGTTTGGTTCATAACGATAACTAGTGCTAACACAAAAATACCCAGGAACACTTTTATTTGTAAGAAGTTCATATTCTAACCACATTTGACCAGTTTGTGGAAGTGGATATATTTTGTTAGCATATTCAAATGTCTTAATTGTGCTAGGGTCTTCACACGCAGCCAAAATAGATAGTCTATTCTGAGTATGAACCTCTAAAAATCCTTTATTTGTGAAAAATTTCCTTAGCTTATTGATAACAAAATCAAAGTGTCTAGTATTTATAATCAACCCTTTCTCAATTTCATCCATTAATTATGGTAAATATTTTTTTTTGAGAAAAAAAACCAAAATTACAAAAAAAATAATTATATTATTTTTTTAAAAGTAATATACAAAAGAAGAAGGAAAATTTACATTTTTATTTTTTAACTTATTTTATTAATTATTTTCTAAATAATTAATGAAATAATTTATTTTTTCAATCTATAATGATAAATTAAAGAATTTATATTATTGATATCGAGTGAATTAGTTAAATTATTATAAAAACAACTTCCTAATTGTACATAATCAGCACCATTATTTAAATAATCATTAACATCATCGATTGTTTGAATGCCTCCACAACCTATTATTTTTATGTCTTTATTAAGTTTACCTTTAAAATAATGAACATTACTTAATGATATAAATTTATTTAATTTACCTGACAAACCCCCATAAGTATTTGATAAAACAGGTTTATTATTATTTAAAATTAGACAATTAGGTATAGAGTTTGATAAAACAATATATTTAATTAAATTTCTATCGTTGTTTTTGTTAATAATATTTATAATTTTTTCGCATAAATTATGGTCTAAATAAGGTGATAGTTTCAACGAAAAATATATATTATTAAAATTTTTATTATTTATAGAATGTAAAATCGACTCAAAATAAATAGCATCATAAGAAGGTAATAATTTATGAACATTTGGACAACTTAAATTTAATTCTACAAGTTCTTTTTTAATAACAGTATTATCATAATCTTCTAGCAAATTGATTGTTTTATTTTCATCATTTTCCCAAGCAACTGATAGTATAAATTTTTTATTTAAATTACAAAATTTATTATATAATTCCTTATAATATAAATATCCATTATTTGGTAAACCCTTACTATTAATATGAATATTTTTATCGTCTAATTTGTAATAATTAGGTTCTTTATTTCCTTCTTTAGAATGAAAAGTACATGTTTTAATTAGAACTGCGTCTAAATTACTATTAAATAGTGAAGAAATCTGTTCTTCATTAGAACACCAACAACCACTAGCATTTAAAAATATATCATTTTCAGACAACATTAATTATATAATAAAAATTAATAAAATTTTGGTGTATTAACAAAATATAAAACTGTTAAATAACATAATATACCCAATAATAAAGATAATAACCAAATTGGCAAGATTGTTTTATTTTTGTAACCTATACCAAATTCACGGATACTACCATCCTTATTATAAAAACACAATGGTTTCATAAGTTGGATTCCACCAAAAATAATGATAAATAAGATAACTGATATAAGTGTGATATTTTCTCTAACATATGTTTTGTTCATTTAATATATAATTATAAACTATTTTTATAATTATATTTTTCTAAAGATTGATATTCAATAAAAAATAATTTTTATAAATATTTTCATTAAAATTTATATAGAAATTTATATAAAAACATTATCTCTATGTACACTAGTATAAATCATACCATTACGACCTACATAATTTTCACAAGTACTAATAATAACAAATTCATGTTGAATTAAATAGTTTAATGAAATTTTAATCACTTTACGTCCTTTTTCTCTCAATCCAATATAATATTGATTATTGTTAATTTTAATTGGTTTAGGTATTTTATCAATTAACTCGTATCTTGTATCTGATTTATTTATTCTGTCAATATATTTACCGTTTCTATAGACGATAACGTTCAAATATTCTAATATCATATTTACCAAATCAAGAGGTAATTGTGATAATATTTTATTATTATTTTTGTTGCCAATTTTATACATTTTTTGAATTACTTTTATTATTTATAAAATAAACAATATCAATTTTAATTTTTAATTTTTAATTTTTAATTTTTATTTTTTTCTTTTTTCTTTTTTCTTTTTTTCTAATCATAATCATTAAATTCATTTTCATAATCTATTTCTAATTCTCCGTTAATATCCACACCATCATAAAATGATTCTCGTAAATCTTCTAATCCATAAGCGTCTGAATCAATATTTACATTTGTAGCATTTTGTTCCATATATTCATCAATTAATATATCAATATTTTCATCAGACGCATTTTTATTTTTAGACCTAATTTTTCTCTCAGCTTTTAACATTTCATCTCTTAGATTTTGTTCGTCTTCGTAAAAATCTTTATCATACATAGTCAAACCTTTTTCTAAACCTTTACTGTATAATCCTTGTTTTGTTATTTTTAACATGGTATCAGCGTCTCTCTCTTCATCTGTCATAGCCTTCAATCTATCTGTAACTAGATCCTTTTCTCTTTCTCTCAATTTAAAGACTCTGTCTTGAATGTCTTCATAATTTGTATCAATTGCGTCTTTTTCATTTCTTAAAATTTCTATGAATGCTATTAAGAGTTCAGCTGTTTTTTGTTTTAATTCTTTTTTATTACCAGTCAAAATACGTATATCTGTTTGATTGCGTGATGACATACTTAAATCGATTCTTGTTTCGGTTTCTTCAATATAATCTACTGAAAATAAATCTGTGACTTCCATAGTTTTTTTAGTTTCAGTAACAATCATATTTTCATCATCAGATAATCCAACATATGTTATCAAAATACGTATCAAATAATATTCAAACAAAAATCTACTTGTTCTTTCATCAATAACTCCTTTTAATATTTGTTCGCCATTTTTAATACTAGAAAAACAAGGTGTAGATTCAGCTAATTTTACTAAATTTTTACCTTGTCTTTGAATGGTAGTTAAAATATTTGTCAAAGTTGGAATTCCGTAAAATTTCTTCAATTTATCAAAGTATTCTGAAATAACTTTAGTCAATTTTGTATTATGATATTTGGAAAATCCATAATAACTTGGTATATGTGTATTATCATAGTTTACTTTATTTAATATTATATTTGGAAAAATATTAATGAAGTTATTAATAAATGTTTTATAGAAATTAGTAACTGTATACATAGTATCATTGGAAATTTTATTATTTTCATTTCTGTTTGATTTGTCATAATCCCAATTTTGAAGATTGCGAACAGTATTAACAAATTTTTTAACAGAATTTCGAGTTACATTTGACCCACTATTTCTCTCAACATATTCTACTAATTCATTTATCATTTCTTCATTTGTACGAATAAGAAAATCATTCAAGTCTTTTACTTGAGGTGTCATTCTTTCTGTAGCAATATCAAAATTATCAATTGCTTGTTTAATTAAATCTCGTAAAGACAGTTCTATAATTTCATCTTCATTATTTTCATCATAAATAGCGTCTAATAATTCAGATAATTTTGCTACACAAGAAAATACTTCGTTATCGAGGTCAATTTTGATAATATTCTCTCTACTTATTAATTGTATTAGCCTTAAAAATTGTTCATTTGAATAATTTCTTCCATCTTCTTTGAGTTTCTGTATGATTCTGTCTATTGGGTCAGATGGATTTATAAGGGTAGAATCAGGTTTATTAGTACAAACCGCTAATAGGTCTTCTGGAACAGGTATTAATGACTTGAATTTACAATAAAATATAAAAGCTAGATAAATTGTTTTTTCATCAAATGTATTAGATATAGTTGGATATACATTTTTTGTGTTAATATCACTATAAAATAATACAGGATCTGTATTTGCTCTAATGTCATCTAAAATATCACATAATTTTCCTACAATCTTATTATATTCATCAATATTACTATTTCGACTTGTAAAATAATTAATTGTTGATTCATTTTCACTACTATCACAGCAAGCATTTTCAAGATAAGGTTGATTATTAGCAGTATGTAATAAAACTTTGTGCTTTTTAACAATTTCTTGAATTTTTTCTTGAATAGCTAGAGAGAATTGTATAATCTTAGATTCGATAACTAATATTTTTTCTCTCTGACGTTCAGAACCACTTCTTAAATCACTTAATAAACTACTCTTA
>Ga0214923_10003259_pt1 | contig 20498 bp, 19 predicted proteins | sample LL1510_MetaG_FD_177993 | JGI IMG/M metagenome (GOLD analysis project Ga0214923, IMG submission 177993) | Freshwater microbial communities from Lake Lanier, Atlanta, Georgia, United States - LL-1510 | ecosystem: Environmental > Aquatic > Freshwater > Lake | place: USA: Georgia | collected...
TGTTTTTTGATTTCGGTTCTCCAAACTAGCTCAATTTCTTGATCGGCCAAAGTAACTGGTGATTCATCTAGCTTGGCCATTTCGCCATTACTAAGTCGATAATATTTTTTAGTGATTAAATTAGCAATATCGGCTAAATGATGGGCAAATGAAATAATTTCGGTAAGGGATTGTTGCATTTATTTTTCAACCACAATATTTATTTGTTTATTTTGGCTACTTTTATTGGTGGTAATTTTTTGTTGGTAGCTTTTTATATAGCAGAGATCGTTTTTGGTAATGTTTGGCTTGTTGTTATCTTGGCAAAAATATATTTTTCCTTGCAATAAAAACTGCTGATTATTGCTTGCAGTAGTAAGATTAACTTGATTATTTTTAAGATCGTTCCAGTTAAAAAAAGCAACTAAATTAGCTTTGTTATCATTAGCAATTTCTACCAAACTTAAAAAACTCGGGGCTTGATGATTTATTTTCCAACCCTTTTTGGCAGAAATATTGATGCTAATTTTGGCATTAGAGGCAACTTGAATGCTAGAAATATTTTGTAAATTTGGCAGATATTCAAGAAAACTTTCTTTTGGCAATTTAAGAGGTGGCACAATGTTAAATAGCTTAGAATCAAGAGAAGATCTGCTAATGTTAACAATGCGGTTATTGCCAGAATCGGCAACATAAAAGCTATCTATACCAAGCAAAATACTGTGTGGCTCATCAAGTTGAGTTACGCTTCCTAAGCCATCGCCTTTATTTTTTTTGATAATTTCTTGTTCTTGATAATTGGTTAAATCTATCTTGATAATTGAATCGGCAAAAGTATTGGCAACATAAATACCAGTATCATCTATGGCAAAACCCAAAGGGTTTTTTAATTTGCTAGTAGGAGCCTTAGAAATTGAGCTAAGTTGTTGATTTTTATCGATAGCATAAAATACCGCATTGGCAGAATCTAGTAAATAAAGCTTGCCATTGAAAACATTTATAGCGGTAGGCTGTGATTTAACTTCTTTTAATGCTGTGTTGATTTGAGTGAGTGGTTGAATTGTTTGATCTAGTAAAGAATAAGATAAAATCTGGGCGGTGCCTGAATTACTAAAAACAAGATGATTATTGTCAGGGAAAAAAGCAAGATCAATTGGTGAAAATAAAGAAACTTCACCAGCTTTTTTTGCTTCGTTAATTTCTTCGCCAACAAAACTATTGCCAGCTATAGTTTTTACTTGGTTGTTATTTAAATCTATAACTCTTAAAGCATGATTGCCAGTATCGGCAACGATGATAGTGTTATTATTGCTGTTAAAAATAATGCCTTGCGGATTATTAAAAGCAGAACTTTGTAAATCGCCATCTTGTAAAGACTTTTTGCCCGAGCCTATTTTTAAAATAATATCCCCAGCCAAAGTGCTGATAACAATATTGTTTTGGGCGGTATTGGCAACAATAAAAGCTGATATTTGCTTGTTATTGATAATGATTTTGTTAGTTTGAATAATTTTTGTAGGGTAGCTTAAAACATTAGTGATAAGATGATCTTGTGCTAGCAAAATTGGTAGTTTTTGTTGATTCAAGCTAAAACGATTTTTATGTAATAATTTTTTAGCATCTTCTAAAAGAGCAGAAATTTGCTGTAAAGTGGTGGCTTTGAAAACTTGCTTGGTATCTTGGTTAAATAAAAAAAGTGTTGGGGTTTGTTGAATTTGAAAAATATTTGCCAAAGTTTTGTGATGATCGTTAATTACAGGATGAGTAATGTTATTTCGCACAAGAGCTTTAATAAGAATTTTATTTTCTTGTTGAGTATCGAATTTAGCACTATGAACACTGATTACCGCCAACCCAGGATATTTTTCTTGCAAATCATTTAGCTGATTAATTGTTTGCAAGCAAGAAAAACAAGCATAATGCCAAAAATTAAGAACCACAATTTTGTTTTGCAAATCGTTAATGGTTAGAGGTTTGGCAACATTAAGCCAATCGCTTTGTTGAATTTTTTCTAAATGATTAAGCGGCGATTCTTGTAAGTTTTTATTTTGCGAAATATTGACAAAAATACTAAAGATAATCCACAATACCGCTAAAACAGTGGCGATTAACAATAAAAATGATTTATCTTTACTACTTAATATCATATTATTTTTGAGCAGAATTGATTTTTTCTTGTAAAAGCTGATTAATTACTTGTGGATTAGCTTGACCTTTGGTTTCTTTCATTATTTGACCAATAAAAAACCCAAATAGTTTTTGATCGCCCGCTACACATTTAGCAAAATTATCTTGGTTATTAGCAAGTACTTTATCAATGATTTGTAACAATGCAAAAGAATCAGAAACTTGCTTTAAGCCTTTTTCTTGCACAATCACAGATGCTTTTTGATTGGTTTGCAACATAATATCGAGCACATCTTTAGCGATTTTACCAGAGATTTCACCAGATTTGATTAAAGAAAGAAGCTCTACAAAGTGACTTGCTGGCAATTTTAAATTGGCGAAATCAATATTTAATTTATTCATTCTGCCAAAAAGCTCAACAGTAAGCCACGAAACACAAAGTTTTGGCTCGTGATAAGCAATAAGTTGCTCGAAATATTGAGAAATTTCTTCTTCGGCGGTTAAAACTCCTGCATCGTACTCAGAAATGTGATATTGATTAATATATCGCTGTTTTTTTAACCAAGGAAGCTCAGGTAAATTTTGCTTGATTTCATCAATGGTTTTTTGTTCTAACACTAATTTTGGCAAATCCGGATCGGGGAAATAGCGATAGTCCATAGCATCTTCTTTACTTCTTAAAGCCCTAGTTTCGCCATTTATGGTATCGAACAATCTGGTTTCTTGCTTAATTTGTTGGTCAGATTCAATTAATTGCACTTGTCTTTTAGCTTCAAATTCAATAGCCCTAGCGATGTTTCTCATTGAGTTGAGATTTTTAATTTCGCAACGAGTGCCTAAAGTGGTAGAGCCGACAACCCTCACCGAAACATTAGCATCGCATCGTAAATTGCCTTTTTCCATATCGGCATCAGAGGTTTTTAAACAGCGAAGTAATGAGCGAATAGTTTTAACATATTCAGATGCTTCTTGCGGAGAGCTTAAGTGTGGCTTAGAGACTATTTCCATTAAAGCAACTCCCGCTCTGTTTAAATCGATTAACGATAATTGTGGATGTTGATCGTGTATTGACTTACCTGCATCTTGCTCGAGATGGATTCTTTCTATGCCGATTGTTTTTTTGACTAATTCTTTTTGCTCGTTTTCAAAAGTTATTTCAATTTCTCCTTCACCTACTATTGGATGCAAATATTGCGATATTTGATAGCCTTGTGGCAAATCGGGATAAAAATAATTTTTTCTATCAAATACCGAAACTAAGTTAATTTTTGCCCCAATTCCTAAACCAGTTTTGACTGTTTGATAAACTGCTTCGGCATTAATAGTAGGAAGCATTCCAGGGAAGGCAACATCAACAAGCGAAACTTGTGAATTTGGGCCAGCTCCAAAAGCAGTGGCAGATCTTGAAAAAAGTTTAGATTGAGTAGCGATTTGAGCATGTATTTCGCAACCTATAACTACTTCGTAAATATTGTTTTTTCCTTGTATTTGATACATAAACTAACGATTTTTGAAAAAGAAATTGAAAAAACCAGAGATAGAGCTTGGTTTATTATTTTTTGACTGATGATGTTTTTTTCTTTTTTTATCGTAACGATCGTTTCGCTCTGATTTTTCATGTCTATCAAAACGATTGTCGGAGCGATTTTTTTGTTGACGATTTTGAGAAATATTTTCTGAGTTATGGTTTGATTCGTATTCTTGATCGTTGGTGTCAAAATCTTGCAAATAAGATTGCTCAATGTGTAGCTGATTTACTTTACCAGTAGCTATTTTCATATCGAACTCTCTTTTTTCGTCTTCGGAAAGATTTTTTCTTTTTTTAATACTAAAACCATTAACACCGTTTTCTTCGTTTGGATGAAAAAAAATATAAATATTATAATTTTTTTCGGTAAGAGCGATTTCGGTTTTTTTATAGTTGGTGATATGAGCTATGGTTTTGGCATCGGTGTAAACATAAATAACTCCGGCCTGTTTATCGGCACAAGCATGCCGAATAGCTCTTAAAATAGTTACAACCAATATTTCAACAGATCGAACAAAGCCAGTTCCGCCACAATGATTACAAGGAGTGGTTATGGTTTCAAAGAAACTTGAGCCGAGTCTTTGTCTAGACATTTCGAGTAAGCCAAAAACACTGATTCTGCCCATTTGAATTCGAGCTCGATCATTTTGAAGTTCGTCTCTTAAAGATCTCTCGATGTTTCTTCTGTTTCTTTGATCGGACATATCGATAAAATCAATCACTATTAAACCTGCTAAATCTCGCAACCTGAGTTGTTTTGCTATCTCTTTTACCGCCTCTAAATTAGTGTTGTAAGCGGTTTCTTCTATGCCTGATTCTTTGGTTGATTTACCAGAGTTCACATCAATTGCCACTAAAGCCTCGGTGTGATCGATAACAATTGAGCCTCCCGATTGCAGTTCGATTCGTTTTTCGTAAAGAGCTGATATTTGTTGTTCGATGCGATATTTGTTAAAAACTGGCAAGCGATCGTTATGTAGCTTGATATTGTGCTGACTATTTGGCATAGTTAATTTAACAAAATCAAGCACTGTTTGATAAGCTTCTTCGCCTTCTACAATTACTTCGGCAATTTGCTCGTTATAGATATCGCGTATGCATCTTCTGATGATATCATCTTCGGCATGTATAAAAGAAGGAGCAGAAGAAGAAGAGGCTGAATCTTGAATATTTTGCCATAATCTATTGAGGTATTCGCAATCTCTTTTAATGTCTTCTGGTTTTTTGCCTACTCCTGCGGTTCGGATAATTAAAGAGCGATCAAGGGGTAATGAAATATCGTTTAAAATGGCTCTTAGTATTTTTTTATCGCGGAAATTATCAATTTTTTTTGATACCCCGCCTTTATTTGGAGTATTTGCCATTAAAACACAATACTTACCAGCAATAGAAATATAGGTGGTCATAGAGGCGCCTTTGTTGCCTCTTTCTTCTTTGACGGCCTGCACTAAAACTAACTGCCCAGTTTTTATGACATCTTGCAGTTGATATTTTTTATAAACATTGTAAATGTTTGATTTATGGCTATCTTTATTATCGGCGGTTTCTTCTTCAAGAGAATAGGAGCCTATGGCAATTGAAGAATTTTCAGAAAAATTTTCTTGATCGTCTCGCTGTTGATGGCGATAAGAGTTTGGTTGAATATCTTCTTCTTCTGACTTGTTGTTTTGTGGAGTTATTGATTCGAGAATTTTTTGTTTTTCGATATCAGATATCTGAAAATACTGCGGATGAATATCTGAAAACGGCAAAAATCCATGGCGATCTGAGCCGTAATCAACAAAACATGCTTGTAAAGATTGCTCAACCCTCACCACTTTGGCGAGATAAATATTGCCTTTAATTTGCTTAATAGAATAAGCAGATCTATCAAAATCGAGCAATTTAGAATTTTGATCAAGAACTGCGATTCTGGTTTCTTCTCGATGAGCTGCATCGATGATAATACTGTTGTTTGACATAATTAAATGAATATAAATAAAACATTAACAACAAGATAAATCTATTGTTTTTTACATAACTTTTGAATAAAAGCGATATTTTGAATGTGATGTAAATATTACATTATAAAGTTGAAATGGCATAACAAATTTACAACTTTGTTTAATAGAAACTCTGCAAAATAATTTGTTTAATTTTTAGCTAAGCCAGAAACTGCCCAGAAACTGCATTAAAATAAAAAAATAATCGCTTTTAAAATATAAATTGAGATAGAATTTATTAGTTGTGTGTTTTATTTTTGGTTTAAAGAATAATTAATATTTCTAATTTCAAGCTTATTTTTGTAAATAATATTAAGAAAGCTCGAAATAAAAAAAGCTTCATAAAGCAAAAAATATTATGATACAACAAAATATAATTTCAACATAAAAAATTGTTTATGAAAAAGACATTAAATTATTTTGGTTTTTTGCAATTCTCTAATTTTGATATATTTGGCAAATCTAGAAAAAGCAAACAACAAACTATAAATTACCCCATCTAGGCCGTAAATAAAGTATCTTCTTACAATAAATGCCTTAAAAAAACTAATAAAAGGGGTGAAAAAAATTTTAAAACCAGAGATTTTTTTATTATTTTTCACAGCATCCAAAGCCTGCATTTCTGAGTAAGAATTAATTTTTTCAATCCAGTGGTTAAATGAGCGAAAAGATTGATGATGCACAATATTTTTTAATTGCAAAACCTGTTTATCATTATTTTTTAAAATTACCGAATCATGAACTGTGCTATCACGAAACCCTGCATAGTCAATATTGTATAAACGAAACTGATTATAATAATAAGCGAATTTTTTAGGCCTTGTTTCAAAGCGAAATTTGTTGACAATTTTTATATAAAAACCAGCAATATTTTCAGCAATTGACTTGCTAAAAATATTTTTTATTTCTTCAGCTAATTCAGCAGATAACTCTTCATCGGCATCAAGGTTGAGTAGCCATTTATTGTTACATTGGTTTTGAGCGAAAATTTTTTGCTCGCCATAACCATTCCAATGATTAAAAATAATTTTTGCTCCAAGATTTTTAGCAATCAAAGGAGTTTCGTCGGAGCTGTAAGAATCAACAACAATAATTTCATTGGCAATACTTTTAACAGATTTGATGGTTTTAGCTATTCTATCTGCCTCATTTTTGGCTATAATAAAAACTGAAATCGGTAACATTTTTAAAAATTAGATTTAGGGTGCAAGGTTTTTTGTATTTTAATTGTTAACATTTTAAAATGCAAAGCTACTTTTTAAAAATAATATATTGAAAACCAAAATTAATTGTTGAAAATAATATTTGTGTAATTATCGTTTTTAACATTAATATCATTTCTGTCAATAATGGGACTGTTGCATCCCAAATTTGTTTTAATTTTTTGCTAGTTTTTAGGAGAAAATAATTTTACGTTGTGCTAACGCAACAACGTAAAATTATGTTGTTGCGTTAGCACAACTAATATTTTATTCTCCAAAAAATGGCAAATAAAGTAAAATATAATTTGGGATGCAACAGTCCCATAATGGAAGTGTTTCAAATTATTACTCTAATTTAAAATTTTATGAAAAAAAGCAAAAAAAGAGCAATTATTTTATCTATTGCAATGTTATTTTTAATATTTAATATTGCAGGTGTTTCATATTATTTTTACAAAACTTCTTTAGCTACAAAAAATAACACCAATTTACAAGCTAATTACCAGCAAGAAGAATCCTCTCTATCGCAAAGCAACGGCAAAATAACCGAAACTAAACCTCAAATCAAAACCGTTGAAAAAGACGAATATATCGATGCTAAAAATCGTAAAGCATCAGGTAGTCCGCTTATTAAAATACAAGAAGAAGATTTTTACCTTGGCGATAAAAATGCACCGATAGTATTTATTGAATATGCCTCTTTATCTTGTCCGCATTGTGCCGAATTTACCAAAGAATCTTTTTTAAAGTTAAAAGAAGATTACATAGATCAAGGCAAAATGGTTTTTTCTTTTAGAAGTTTTCCGCTAAATAATCAGGCTCTGCTTTCTTCGTTAGTAGCAGAATGTTATGCCAATCAACACGAAAATAGGCATCAAAAATATTTTGATATAGTAAAAATACTATTTAGAACTCAAGAAGAATGGGCATTCGATAAAAACTTCTCCGATAAATTAAAAGCAATTTTAAAGCTTGATGGTTTAAGTGTGGCAAAATTTGATGAATGTGCGAAAAATCAAAAATTAATCGAAAAAAATCTCAAAACACGTATAGATGCAATTGAGCAATTATCTTTAAAATCAACTCCTACTTTTTTTATTAATGGCAAAATTGTCGAAGGATTTGTAGAATACTCTTCTTTAAAAAAAATAATCGACCAAATTGCTAGCGAAAATACCAAATAAATAATGCCTAAGTCTAATCTTGCTAACAATTTTAGTATAGCATCTTCTAAAAATGCCAGTTTTCTTAAGTATTTATCAGAAATACAAAAGTTTCCGATTCTTACCCAAGAAGAAGAAATTAAATATGCTAATCAATTTGTTAATAATCCAGATAGCCAAGAAGGCAAAGAAGCTGCCAAAATTTTGTTGCAAAGCCACTTAAGGTTGGTAGTAAAAATTGCTAATAAATTTAAAAACTACGGTATACCAGTTGCCGATTTGGTTTCAGAAGGCAATATTGGTTTAATTCAGGCTTTAAAAAAGTTTGCACCTGACAAAGGTTTTCGATTTTCAACTTATGCCATGTGGTGGATTAGAGCCTTTATTCAAGAATATATTTTAAAATCTTGGTCTTTGGTAAAAATCGGCACAACACTTGCTCAAAAAAAATTATTTTTTAATTTACACAAAATTAAAAAAAGGCTAGGTTATAATAATACGAGCTCTTTATCTTATAATCAGGTTTCTGAGATATCTAATGCTTTGGGGGTTTCTGATAAAGAAGTCATCGAGATGGATTCTAGATTATCGCAATCTGATTCTTCTTTAAATTCCACCATTAAAAACAACGAAGAAACCTCAGAGGTAATCGAATTGGTTATTGATAATTCGCCAAATCAAGAACAAATATTTGCTGAAAATCAACATATTCAAAAACAAAAAACTTTATTTCAGCAAGCTTTTGCAACACTAAACACTCGAGAACAAGAGATTTTATGCAAAAGACAAATGCTTGAAAACACCTACACCCTAGATCAGCTAAGCAAACAATATAATGTTTCTGGTGAAAGAATAAGGCAAATCGAAGAGATAGCCATTAAAAAAATAAAAAATCATATTGCCAAACTATTAAAAAATACCACTTCTTAAATCACAATGTTTACAGGTATCATAACACATAAAGCCGAAATTTATTCTTTAGAACAGTCGCCAAATGCTGATTTACTTTTGGTTTTAAAACTAAACTCTGCCATCAGTCATCAGTTAATTATTGGTTGCTCAATTGCTTGCAACGGCATTTGCCTTACTCTCATTAAAGTGCAAAACATAGTAGAATCTACTTTGCTATATTTTCAGGCATCTCTAGAAACCATTGCCAAAACCACCATATCTAACTGGCAACCAAAGCAACTAATCAACCTAGAATTTTCGTTAAAATTAGGCGATGAACTAGGTGGGCATTTGGTTCTTGGCCATGTTGATACCACAACCGAAATTGTTGCTATTGAACAAAAACACGAATCTTGGAAGTTTGTTTTTAAAAAACCGCACAATCAGGCAAATCTAATTGCCGCAAAAGGTTCACTAGCTATTGATGGGGTTTCTCTTACTGTAAACGAGGTCGATAATTCTTATTTTAGTATAAATATTATTCAGCATACTTTTTTTCATACTAATTTTCAATTTTTACAAGCAAAAAATCAAGTTAATATAGAGTTCGATCCAATAGCGAGATATATCGCCAACTATTTGCAAAATCAAAATTTACCTTATGAAAAAGAACATTAATCTATCTACCATACCCGAAATAATAGAAGAGGCCAAAAATGGCAAAATGTTTATTTTAATAGACGATGAAAATAGAGAAAACGAGGGCGATTTAGTTATTCCAGCTCAAAAATGCACAGCTTCTCATATTAATTTTATGGCAACTTTTGGCAGAGGTCTAATCTGTTTAGCTCTTACTCAAAAAAGAATCAGTCAACTAGAGTTGCCATTGATGTCAAGCAATAATCAATCAAAAAATAAAACTGCCTTTACAGTTTCTGTTGAGGCAAAAGAAGGTATTAGCACTGGAATTTCTGCTTATGATAGAGCCAAAACAATAGAGGTTGCAATTAATCCGGCACTTGGCAAAGAAAACTTGGTTTCACCGGGTCATATTTTTCCGTTGCAGGCAGAAAAAGGAGGGGTTTTAGTGAGGGCTGGTCATACAGAAGCTTCTGTTGATTTGGCTATATTGGCAAATCTTAATCCTTCTGCGGTTATCTGCGAAATCATGAACGACGATGGAACCATGGCAAGATTACCGCAATTGCTAAAATTTGCCGTTAAACATAAGCTAAAAATAGCAACTATCGCCGATTTAATTGAATATCGTAGAAAAAATGAAAAACTAATAGAACCAGTAGCAACTTACCCATTTAATCATAGTATTGGCGGGCATTTTATGGCAAAAATTTATCGTAATTCTTTAGATGGTATAGAGCACATAGCTTTTGTTAAGGGCGACATTTCTAAAAACAAATCAACTCTAGTAAGAATGCATCATCTTAATATTGTCAACGACTGTTTTAATTGGGCAGATAATCCAAAAAATAATAGCTTAAATAAAGCTTTTAAAAAAATTGCAAAAACAGGTAGTGGGGTTGTGGTTGTTGTAAGGCAACCAACCGAATCTATTTCTGATTTTTTTAATTTAACAAAATCACAAAATGCTTCGGCAAATATTTTGCGAAATTATGGCATAGGGGCACAAATTTTAGCCGATTTACAAATTAAAGATTTAATTCTACTCTCTAATAATAAGCAGTCAGTAATTGGTTTAGAAGGTTATGAAATAAAAATTTCTGGTTATCGAAAACTATACTAATCAAATTTGAGATGTAGCATTCTATTAAGACTTTTGCACTAAAAATTGATAAAATTACAATCTTTAAAAATTTTGCAACAATACAATGTTTGTAAAATTATCAAAAAATAACTTGCATTTTAAAAAACATCTTTTAACATTAGTGTTTATTTACAAAAATTATACCATTTTCTATTCTATAATGCACTATTTAGGCAAAATATTTTTGCAGATAAAATTTAAGTAAAAAACCATTTATGTATCAGAGTATACAAAAGGTTTTTTACTTAAATTTTAAAGCAAAAAGATAAAGCATAAATAGTGCATTATAGAGTGGAAATGGTATTATAAGTGCTACTTTTATAATTTTATACAAATTGTTAATTGAAAACAAAAAAATGGAAAAAAAAATGCAACACTCTTTATACGAAACGGTTTTTATTGCTCGTCAAGATCTCTCAACAGACGATATAGAATCATTGGTTGGAAAATTCTCAAAAATTATTACCGATGAAAAAGGTAAAGTGTCTTACGAATATTGGGGTCTTCGCAACTTGGCTTTTCCAATTAAAAAAAATAACAAAGGTCATTATATACTTCTTAAAATTACCTCAACAAAACAATCTGTTATTGAGTTAAAAAGAATAATGGGCTATAATGAAAACATAATTCGCTCTATCACTTTTGCTGTCAATTCTCACTCTAAAGAATCTTCTTTATGTGTAAATATCAAAGATCCTAATGCTAAAAAAGAGAAAAAAGAAGAAAATAGCAATCTCGATCTTATCTTATCTCAAATTCAATTCGAGGCATAAACCATGACTACTAATAACACAGTTCGCAATATCAACACTCATGAAAATGAAGATACTTTTTTAAGAGTTTCTTTAGTTAACCAAAGTGTATTTATCAGAAAGAAAAAAACTTGTCCACTAAAAAATTATCCTCTATCTGAAATAAACTATAAAAACTTAAAATTACTTAACAAGTTTTTATCTGAAAGGGGCAAAATTATTCCAAGCCGCATTACTAATGTTGATCTTAAAAAACAAAGAGCTATTGCTAAAGCTATAAAGCAAGCAAGAAAATTAGCTTTAATTTCACCAATTAAAAAAGATCTAAATTCCAATTAATATTCACTATGAAAGTTATTCTTACTGCTAGTTCTAAGTTAGGCAAAATTGGCGATGTTGTTGTGGTTAAAAACGGCTATGCTAAAAATTTTCTTATCCCAAATAAAAAAGCTATTTGTTTAAATAAAGAAAATCAAAAATCATTCGAAATTCAAAAGCATTTATACGAACAACAAAATGCTAGCTCTATCGATTTAGCCAATTCTATCAAAACTATTTTAGAGCAAAAAAATATTATAATCATCGAAAATGCCTCTGATGACGGTCATTTATATGGCTCTGTTAACTCTACTTTAATTGCTAAAAAAATTAACGAAATAATTTCTAGCAGTAAAATAGAAAGAAATAATGTCATTCTACAAAAACCAATTAAAGAAATCGGTCTTTATCAAATAAATCTTAATCTTCACCCAGAGGTTGAAATTTTGGCAAAAGTAGTTGTCTCAAGAAGTGAATCTGAAATTTCTTCTATTTTAGCAACTGCATCATAAAATGATAATTTTTCCTGCTATCGATATTAAAAACTCGCAATGTGTAAGATTGGTTAAGGGAGATATGTCTACCTCAACTGTTTTTAATGATTCTCCAGTAGAGCAGGCTACTTATTTTGAAAAATCTGGCTTTAAATATTTGCATATAGTCGATCTTGATGGTGCAATCGCTGGAGAATCAATTAATTTTTCGGTTATAAAATCAATAGTTTCTTCTGTTAAAATTCCTGTTCAGGTTGGTGGGGGCATTCGTTCTTTAAATGATATTGAGAAATTTTTAGCAATCGGAGTTAATAAAATTATATTAGGCACGGTGGCTGCCAAAAATCCACAATTAGTTATTGAAGCTTGTAAAAAATTTCCAGAAAAAATTATTGTTGGCATCGATGCGGTTAACGGATTTGTGGCAACCGATGGCTGGGTTAAGAGTAGTAAAATTAAAGATATTGATTTAGCTAAAAAATTTGAATACTGTGGTGCATCAGCCATTATCTATACCAACATCGAAAAAGATGGAACTTTAAGCGGCCCAGATTATGCCTCAACTCATAACATTGCAAAAAATTTACTTATTCCAGTAATTATGTCTGGCGGAATATCTTCTTTACAAGATATTAAAGAAGCTCAAAAATATGAAAAAGATGGCATAGCTGGAGTTGTAGTTGGCAGAGCAATCTATGATAAAAAAATCTCCATCACAGATTTAGTCGCTCAATTTATACAATAATATTATCAATATTATCATCTTTTATATCAATAAAAGCTGTATTTACCGCATCGGTTAATTTCAATTACACATCTAATACCATTTCTACTCCATAATGCACCATTTATGCTTCATTTTTTTGTTCTAAAATATTAAGGGACTGTTTCATCTTGAATAAAGTAAAATATAATTTGGGATGAAAAACAGCCTATTAAATTATTTGGAGCAAGGAAACTTCTCGATAAAAGCTGTTACAATTAGTTCTGTTGAATTTTCAGTTTGATCAATTTTAAAAATGTTACTCTTTTCTTGAATAAAATTTAATACATCTTTAGAGGCTGTCTTATTATCATTGTTATATGATGTTGGAACATTACAAATAATTGATTGATCTAGAAGAAGACCATACACCTCTTCTGTTGATCTGATAAATTCTGTTGCATAATTAATTTCTTCTTTTGTGGGCCTAATTGGTCATAGTTTAAGACATCCTCCTTTACGAACTTTGGTATCCATCCACATCATAGCGAAGAATTTTTTGAAGTGCATCTCCGCATTGGATTATGCCTGATTTTTCAGTAATTTTATCAGTTATCTTAACTGCTGAATAATATCTGATAGAAATAGCCTTTATAGATATTGTTGCTAGAATAATTTAGTCAGGAATGTTTTTTTATTTCGAGCCTCAATGAGCTTTTTTAGATTCTTTAATAGTTTGCTCTACTAACAACTCTTTCAATTTTGCAATTGCTGTATGCCAACTATTATCTGCAACTGATTTAAGTTCATCCAATTCATAAATGATGTGCGATATCAAGCCACTTTTTTCCTGCCAATTATCAAAGGAATCAGATATTAATTTTTGTGAATCAGAAATTAGTTCTGGTCTTAACTCATTCAAAATATCACTGGCTTTACGCTTCTCCTTCTTAGTTTGATTAACATCGCTTGTTATCTCTTCAAGATGCAATATGGTAGCGGCTTTTTCTAATAGTGGCAAATATAATTTGAAATTCGACATGACCTTTGATTCATTAAATTATTAGTTCAAATATTAGTTCAAAAAAATCAGATTGTCATTTAATGGCTTAAATTTCATCTGACAGCGAAAATTTTAACAATTTAAACTATCAAAATTTTTTTTCATTATTATTGATGTTGCTATTTTTGTTAATAGTTTTTTCAATTACCTAAAAATCATCATTTTGGATAAAAAATTGTTTGAGTGCCTTTATTTAAAAAATCGAGATTATCGATTTGCCAAATATTAGAAGCTTTTAAGCAATAAGGAAGTTGCTGATTTTTTAGTGTTGGTAAGGCATATTTTTTAGAAAAATTTACTACTAAATTTATTTTTTGTGTAATAATTTGTTGGCATAAGGTTGGCAAATGATGGCGAGATTTTTTAAGCAACAAAATATTAAAATTTGGCAAGCGAAATAAGCAATTGCTTTTATTGCATTCTTGTTGACATATTTTTGGCAGAGAGTTCTGGGTGCATTTTGGTAGCTCTGTTGCCTGCTTCGCATTAAATTTTTGCAAAATATTTTGTTGCTGTATAAGATTGTTAAATTTACCAAAAAAGAATAATTCCGATGATTTTTCTTGATAAAATAAAGCCAGTTTTTGATTGTGTAAAAAAACAATATTTGGTGCTTTTTGCCAAAAAGCCACTGATATTGAGCCACAAAAAATTAATATTGCCATGATTTTTAAATATTTATTTTGGTGAATAATAAACAGCAAAAAACCAAACATACTAATTAATAAGGCAAAACTAGGTAAATATGGAGTGGTGATGAAGGCAATTTGTGTGTTATGTATTTGAAAATTAGCAATATAATTAGCGATGTTTAAAAAAATTTCGATACTTTTTGCCATAAAAATTAAAGCGATTTTTTCTAGGCCAAAAGGCATAAAAATTAATGCTAAAACTCCCAAGGGCATAATTATAAAACTAGCCAGCGGAATAGCAAAAATATTAGCTACAAAACCTAAAATAGCAAAGTTTTGCACACTGTTCATAATAATTGGTAAAGAAAAAATAGTAATAAGCCATGAAATAATTATAATATCAATAAAATATTGCCAAAAAGTATGTAAAAAACCATAAAAAGCTTGCCAAAATTTTAGGTTAGAATTTTTTATTGCGGTGTTTGGTTTAAAAATTAAAGGTTTTAAATTGCTATAATAAAAACCAAGAATTACAATAGCTAAAAAAGATAACTGAAAGCCTAGATTATAAAGCGAGTAAGGATTAAGCAAAATTAACAACAAAAAAGCTAAAAAAATAGCTCTTTTGGGGTTAAACTTTTCATTGATAATATAGCTTAGCATAACTATAGAAACCACAATAAAAGCTCGCTGTGCTGGCAATGGTGAATCGGCCAAATTTAAATAAATATAACTGGTAAATATCGCAATAAAAGCGGAAATTTTTTTAATATTATAGCGAATGGCAATAAATTGATTACAAGCCAAAAGAAAACGGCTTAAGCAAAAAAACATTGTGGCTACCAAGCCTAAATGAAAGCCAGAAATAGAAAGTAAATGCGATAAACCGCAATTTCTGATATCTTGCAAGATGTTTTTACTTATTTGCTCTTGATTGCCAATTAACAAGGCAGATGCCACAGCAGAAATATCGGGATTATTAATGTGGTTTTTAATTTTAATATTTATACTTTCGCGAATTTTTAAAATGTATTGCTTAGCGGTGCTGATTTGGGCTTTTTTAATAATGTTTGCTTTGCCAATAGATATGCCATAACCACCGATTTTTTGAGCTAAATTATGTTTTTGCCAATCAAAACTATTAGGTAAATCTGGCTTAGATTGAGCATTAAACATAGCGTTAATTGTTATGACATCGTTAATTTCTAGGTTTTGATTGGAGGTATTAATGCTAACAAAAGGTGGGGGATTAATCAGGATTTTATTTTGCCAAGTTAATTTAGCGAGTTTTTTATTTTTATCTAAAAATTCTCGATCGATATCTTGATAATTTTTTACATTGACAAAATTATTGAGAATATTTTTTTCTGTAAAAGGGTATTTGCCATGATTTTTAGTGGATTTTTTGTTGTGTTTTGATTTTTTGGCAACTTTTTTGGTGTTTTTATGTTTTTTAGCAAGATTTTTTTTATGGATTTTTTTAGTTATTTTTTTTGGTGTTTTGGCTGAGTGTTGATATTGAGTAATTAGCGGATTTTCAATAATAATATTGCTTTTTTTATTGTTACTTGATGGCTTGATAGCGATAATTTTGCCAGTGACATTGGTAAAAGCAAGACCATCAATTTTTTGATAGGCTAAAAACTTATAATGATAAAATTTACAATAGATAATGCCAGAAATCAAAAAGACAACAAAAAGACATAAAAAAAACAGCAGGCGATTAATTTTATAGCTAATATAGCATAAAAAAACCATCGTTAAAAAAATGCCACAATGCCGGTAATAGTGAAGTTGATGATTATTAAACCAAGGCTGATAGGTAATAAAAAGAATTTGCCCAAAAGCAAATAAAATAGGTAGCCAATACCATAAATTATGGTATTGATGATAATGCTCAAAAACCTTGGCGGTAGAAGAGTTTTTTGGGTTTGAAAACATGGTGATGTTTTTTAATTTGTAAAATATTATATTAATTTAACAACTAAAAAAATTAAAAGTCTAGTGATAAATTTAAGGTTTTGTCGTATTTAGTTTGTACTAATTTTTTTTCGTTGGTGTTTAAATTATAAGCAAAGCAACTTTCGATTGGATTAGAATAAATATGTAAAGTAATCATTTTATTTTCGCCGATATTTTGAATAGAGTGTAAGCCGATATCGTCGTTAATGTAGGCATAGGTGCCTTCTTGTGAAACACTGCTGCTTAATAATTTTAAGTGCTGGTTTTGTTGATTAATGATATAAAGTTTTTCTTTGCAAGTTCCTTGAAGTATTTTTACCCAACAATCTTGACCTGCATGATTATGAATAGAAGAAATATTTTGAGGTTGCCAACATAAAAACAAGGCTTCATATTGATTATTGCGATAAATTAAATTTCGTGAGTAGTAATTTTCTTTCCATAAACAAATGTTTTCGATGCGAGAAATTTGTGAATTAGATAAATACAATTTGGTTAAAATATTGCCAAAATCATTGTTTTGACAATTATTGAGTGCATTGATTAATTGAGGTATACTGGTAATTTTCATAAATAATTAATTAAAAAAAACATTAACAAGGCAATAATTATACAGCAAATGACACCAGCTAATAATGGCTTTGTAGCAACATTTAAGCAGGTTTTTAAGTTGGTTTTTAGACCAATGCCTACCATGGTGGCGGTAAGTAAAATATTGCTAAAGCCAGCAATTGCATGAGAGACAAATTGATTAAAAACATTCAGAGAATTAAGTAGCATCATGATTAAAAAACCAAAAATAAACGGCGGAATATATTTATGTAATTGGGTTATTTTGAGAGTTTGTTCTTTTTTAATTAGCATAATAATAAAAATAGTGGGAGCAAGTAATAAAATTTTGATTAACTTGGTGATGGTGGCTGTTTCGCCAGCTTCTTTGCCAAAAGCAAAACCAGTGGCCAATACTTGCGGAACAGATTGCACAGTTGAACCAGCCCACCAGCCAAAAACTTGCTGATTTATGGCAAAAAAAGATCCTAAAATTGGGTAAATAAAAATTGCCAACAAGCCAAGCAAGGAGCTTACAATTAAAGCAATAGACACTTGATTTTGAGTTGCTTTAATCAGAGGAGCCAAAACAATAATTGCCGAACTACCGCAAATGGCATTGCCAGTTACTAGCAACAAAGCAGTATTTTTTTCGAGTTGCAGTTTATTACAAACCCAAATACCAATGGTTAAATTTAATATCACCGAAGCCACATCGATAATAAAAATAGTAGCAGAAGATTTTAAAATATATTGTAAATTTAGCTTGGCTCCTAATAAAATAATGGCGATAGCTAAAATATCTTTAACTGTAAAATCGATGCCAAGATTAAAAATGCTGGGTATTTTTTTGCTGTTGCTGATAATTATGCCAAGTAAAATAGCAATTATTTCGGAGCTGATGGGGTGAATTTGACCAGATAAAGTAAAAGGAGCAAATGGTAAAAGAGAAATTTTTTCGGCAATTAAGGCAAAAAAAAAGCACAAAGCAGTGCCGAAAAAATAGGGTTTAATTTTTTGAATTAAATTAAAAATATATTTAAAACTTTTAGAAGCCACCTTTTATTTTGCCAATTTTTAGCCTTAAAGCATTTAGCTTGATAAAGCCTTCGGCATCTTGTTGATTATAAGCTCCAGCATCTTCTTCGAAAGTAACATGTTGCATAGAATATAGGCTTTTATTTGATTGCCTGCCCAAAACAGTGATATTGCCTTTGTAAAGCTCGAGCTTAACTGTGCCTTCGACATTTTCTTGGCTTTTATCGATTAAGGCTTGAAGCATTAATCGCTCTGGCGAAAACCAAAAGCCGTTATAAATAAGGCTAGCATATTTTGGCATTAGCTCATCTTTTAAGTGAGCCGCTTCTCTATCGAGGGTAATAGATTCGATAGCTCGATGAGCAACTAGTAAAATAGAACCGCCTGGTGTTTCGTAGACACCTCTTGACTTTATGCCAACAAAACGGTTTTCTACTAAATCGAGCCTACCAATGCCGTTTTCGCCACCAAGTTTATTTAGGGTGGTAAGAATTTGGGCAGGAGACATTTTTTGCGAATTGATAGCCACTGGATTGCCAGCTAAAAACTCGATCTCGATGATTATGGAATTATTGGGAGCTTGTTTTGGGTTAATGGTTCGTTGATAAACATATTCTGGAGCTGGTAAAGAAGGATCTTCTAAAACTTTTCCTTCGCTTGAGGTGTGCAGTAAATTAGCATCAACAGAATAAGGAGATTCGCCCATTTTATCGGTAGCAACTGGTATTTGATGTTGCATGGCATATTCGATAAGTTTTTGCCTAGAATTTAATTGCCATTCTCGCCAAGGGGCAATAATTTTAATATTTGGATTATTAGCATAATAACCAAGCTCAAAACGAACCTGATCGTTTCCTTTACCTGTAGCTCCGTGAGCAACGGCATCGGCACCAACCATATTGGCTATTTCGATTTGTCTTTTGGCAATTAGTGGCCTAGCAATAGAAGTGCCTAAAAGATAAGTGCCTTCGTAAACAGTATTGGCACGAAACATAGGAAAAACATAATCTTTAACAAATTCTTCGCGTAGATCTTCGATAAAAATTTGTTTGACACCAAGCATTTGAGCTTTTTTTCGAGCTGGCTCTAACTCTTCTCCTTGACCTAAATCGGCAGTGAAAGTAATAACTTCGCAATTGTAGGTTTCTTGAAGCCATTTTAAAATGACAGAGGTATCTAAACCGCCAGAATAAGCAAGAACAACTTTTTTAACTTTATTAGAAGGCATAAAATAATAAAAAAAGCCACTTTTATTAAAAAAAGTGGCGAAAAATTTAATAAGCTATTATAAAAATATTTTATAATACTTAATAATTACATGTTTTCAGAAATATATTTTACTGCATTACCAACGGTAACAATTTTTTCGGCAGCATCATCTGGGATTTCGATGCCGAATTCTTCTTCGAAAGCCATAACAAGCTCTACTTGATCAAGGCTATCAGCACCTAGATCATCGATAAAATTAGCAGTTTCAACTACTTTTGCTTCATCTGCTCCTAAATGATTGATGATGATTTTTTTTACTCTTTCGAATATTTCGTTGTTGTTAGTCATAAAATAAAATTTGATTAATAAAATAAAACTTGATTAATAATAGTATTGCTAATTTAAGAAATGTGGCGATTTTATAAAGCAACAAAACTTTTAGCATTACAACTTAAAAAATAAAAACAAACTTGGCTATTGAATAGTTTTGTTTATTTTGATTCTGAATTTAATTTTTATAGGCAATAATTTTAAATTCACAAAAAACAAAATGCAAACAATAATTTAAAATATTTTTAATTAATTTTGCCAAGGATCTTGATTACTCTCTTTTATTGCTGGGTTTTGGTTGGTTAAAATGGTATTACTTGTGTTTAGATTGCTTTGCGGTTTATTTTTGTTTGTTGAGATAGATTCTCTTGCTTTACCAGTTACTAGCAACGAATTGCTAAATTGTTGCATAATATCGCCAATAGCACTTGGCGAATGTGGCACCATAATGGTGTTGTTATTAGCAGACAAGCCTAAATCTTTTAAGGTATCAAAATATTGAGTCACTAGCACTAAATTTAAAATATCTTCTTCTTGTAAAGCAGGCAAAGATCCTTTAAAATCGGCGACAGAATCTTTTAAGCCCTGAATAATGGCGGTTCTTTGATCGGCCATGCCTTTTCCTTGTAGGGCCTTGCTTTGAGCATCGGCTTCGGCGGCTTTTACTTTTATAATTCTTTCGGCTTCACCTTTTTCGGTGGCTGCTACCCTCATTCTTTGGGCAACATTGATTTCGTTCATTGCTTCTTTGACTTTTTTATCTGGATCAATATCGGTTACCAAAGCTTTTAAA
>Ga0214923_10003260_pt1 | contig 20498 bp, 15 predicted proteins | sample LL1510_MetaG_FD_177993 | JGI IMG/M metagenome (GOLD analysis project Ga0214923, IMG submission 177993) | Freshwater microbial communities from Lake Lanier, Atlanta, Georgia, United States - LL-1510 | ecosystem: Environmental > Aquatic > Freshwater > Lake | place: USA: Georgia | collected...
CTTCCTTCAATTCAGCAAACAAATTCTTATTTTCAACGGCAGAAACTTGTAATTGATTTAACAAATTCACTGCAACATCACCATGAAGTTTGTGCAATGTTTCAATGGTCTGAATTTGGAACTGTTTTTCCTCCTCCGTACTTCTAATAACCTCACCAGGAACCAAAGTTGGAGACCCTTTGCTATTTAAGAATGTATTTACCCCAATAATTGGATATTCACCTGTATGTTTCAAGGTTTCATAATACAAACTCTCTTCTTGAATTTTACCACGTTGGTACATCGTTTCCATTGCGCCCAATACTCCACCACGTTCGGTAATTCTATCAAACTCAGTCAATACTGCTTCTTCAACCAAATCGGTCAACTCTTCAATAATAAATGCACCTTGGGTTGGATTTTCATTTTTAGCCAATCCAAGTTCTTTGTTGATAATCAATTGAATTGCCATTGCCCTACGCACACTTTCCTCGGTTGGAGTTGTAATGGCTTCGTCATACGCATTTGTATGCAAAGAGTTACAGTTGTCGTAAATCGCATATAATGCTTGTAAGGTTGTTCTAATATCGTTAAAGTCAATTTCTTGAGCGTGTAAACTACGTCCACTTGTTTGAATATGGTATTTCAACATTTGAGAACGTGCGTTTCCGCCATATTTCAATTTCATGGCTTTTGCCCACAATCTTCTTGCTACGCGACCAATAACCGCGTATTCTGGATCTACTCCATTGCTAAAGAAGAAACTTAAGTTTGGCGCAAAATCATCAATATTCATTCCCCTACTTAAGTAGTATTCTACATAGGTAAATCCGTTCGACAAGGTAAATGCCAATTGGGTAATTGGGTTGGCACCTGCCTCAGCAATGTGATAACCACTAATACTTACCGAATAGAAATTACGTACTTTGTTATGAATGAAATACTCTTGAACATCACCCATCAAACGAAGTGCAAACTCAGTACTAAAAATACAAGTATTTTGCGCTTGATCTTCCTTCAAAATATCAGCTTGAACAGTACCTCTAACTTGAGATAATGTCCAAACTTTGATATCATTATAAACGCTAGCTTCCAAAACCTGATCACCGGTAACACCCAAAAGCATCAATCCCAAACCGTCATTCCCTTCAGGCAATTCACCTTGGTATGTTGGTCTGCTTAATCCTTTTGCAGCGTAAATGGCATCAATCTTTGTATTCACTTGGGCCTCTAACGAGTTCGCTTTGATATAAAGCTCACATTGTTGGTCAATGGCAGCATTCAAAAAGAAACCAAGCAACATTGGAGCCGGACCGTTGATGGTCATGGACACCGATGTTTTCGGATCAGATAAGTTAAAACCACTGTATAATTTCTTGGCATCGTCTAGGCAACAGATGCTTACACCTGCATTTCCAATTTTACCATAAATATCAGGACGTAACTCAGGGTTACGGCCATAAAGGGTAACAGAGTCAAAAGCAGTACTCAAACGTTTTGCAGGCATTGCCTTACTCACGTAGTGAAATCTGCGGTTGGTTCTTTCTGGTCCACCCTCACCGGCAAACATCCTTGTTGGATCTTCGCCTTCGCGTTTGAATGGATAAATTCCTGAGGTATAAGGAAATTCACCAGGAACATTTTCCTGCAACTGCCAATGAAGCAAATCGCCCCACCCTTTGTATTTCGGGGTAGAAACTTTTGGAATTTGGGAATGACTCAAACTTTCAGAATGGGTTTGAATTTTGATTTCCTTATCGCGAACTTTAAAAATATAAAACTCATCGCGGTATTGTTGTGCTTTGGCTTCCCAATTTTCGATTAGTTTTCTATTTGCAGGTTCCAATTGGCTTTCCAATTCAACAAACATTTTCTTTAGGCTATCAACAAAAGCATCTTTACCCATTGCCAAATGAGCGTCCATTTGATTGCTTTCGCCAATTGTATTTATGGTTTCTTGAATACCATACATTCTTTGCGCAATTTTACGCTGTGCATTTGCTTTTGCATCGTAGGCTCTGTTTGATTCAGAGATTTCACTCAAATAACGGTTTCTCGCTGGAGGAATAATAAATATCTTCTCGCTCAATTCATTTGTTGCCGACCAATTGCTTTTCAAATCAATTCCAGTTTTGGTAGCAATGGTATGCATCAAACACTGATACAAACTATTCATTCCTGGATCGTTGAATTGACTCGCAATGGTGCCAAACACCGGCATTGAATCAGCGTCTTGTTCAAATAATTTATGATTGCGTTGAAATTGCTTACGAATGTCACGCAATGCATCAAGTGCACCTCTTTTATCAAATTTATTCAAAGCAACAACATCGGCAAAATCAAGCATGTCAATTTTCTCCAATTGTGTAGCCGCACCATATTCAGGGGTCATTACATACAAGGCAACATCGCAATGCTCTGTAATTTGTGTATCACTTTGACCAATACCGCTGGTTTCAACAATAATCAAATCATAGCCTGCAACTTTCAAAATAGCAACTGCATCGTCAACATGTGAACTCATGGCCAAATTTGCTTGACGCGTTGCCATTGAACGCATGTAAACCCTATCGTGGTTGATGCTGTTCATACGAATTCTATCGCCTAACAACGCACCACCCGTTTTTCTTTTAGAAGGATCAATTGAAATAATTGCCAAATTTTTATCGTCAAAATCAAGCAAAAATCTTCTTACAACTTCATCCACCAAACTACTTTTACCAGCACCACCGGTTCCAGTAATCCCTAAAATTGGAACAGAAATATCAGCCGCTTGCTCGCGAATTTGATCCAGCGTAGTTGCGTGCAACTCAGGATAATTCTCAGCAGCCGTAATTAAACGCGCAACATCAATTTTAGAACGAGATGCTAATTTAGCCGCCTCTCCATTCAATTTATGTCCTGTAGGAAAATCGCTTTGGCGCACCAAATCATTAATCATGCCTTGCAACCCCATGGCACGTCCATCATCAGGACTGTAAATACGGGTAATTCCGTAGGCCATTAAATCTTTAATTTCTTCAGGAAGGATCACACCACCTCCACCAGCAAATATTTTTATGTGGTTGGCTCCTCTTTCCTTCAATAAATCATACATGTATTTCAAGTATTCATTATGACCGCCTTGATAGCTCGTCATTGCTATTGCATTTGCATCCTCTTGAATTGCAGTTTCAACAACTTCTTGAACACTTCTGTCGTGACCCAAATGAATCACTTCGCACCCAGTTGCCTGAATGATTCTTCGCATTACATTGATTGCCGCGTCATGGCCATCAAATAAACTAGCAGCAGTTACAATACGAACCTTATTAACAGGCACGTAAACTTCTGTTTCCATCATATACTGCAAAGGTAACAATCACATTCCAATCATGCGAAATTGTTTTTTTGCGAAAAATGCAAATTCTTTTTTTGGGGGACATTCAATCATTCTTTGTATTCACGTCAAACACTCTTAAAAATGAAAACTTATAAATTCTTCTGGACCCTTTTGGCAACTGCATCTCTTATAATGGGTTGCCAAAAGGAGTCCAATCCTTTGGCACAACGTGAGCAAAACATTTCTGATTTGGTTTACCAAGCAGAAAATGAATCAGATCAAACAACACCAACTTATAATAGTAACCTTCAAAAAATAGAAGTAGCTCATTTTGGTTTGTCATATGATTATTTAATAACTACTAAGATTCCTGCGTTATGCGGATACTACGATTACAACGACATCAATTTTGAATATTTTAGAGAATCAAATTTCAACAGAGTAAATTGGGAATCCTTTTCACAAACCACCAAAGAATCATTGAATGTGATCATTCAAAAATTCGAAAACAAACAACTTCCTTACATTCAAAGTGCAGAAGCAATTCTTAACAATTGCAACGACTCATTAAATAAATATTTATGCAATCTACAAATAATGTTGAATCAAAAAGAAATTAACAAAAAAGAATTCGACTCAATAATGACAGGAGTACCTGATACTTTTTTGAAACTATTCCGTTCTAAAATGGAAGACAATAAAATTAGAATCAATTGTTCTGCAAATTTCAGAGAAATGCTACAAGAAATTCAAAATACCCTCTCACAAACACAATGGGAAGAATTCTTCCAGTGTATTCATAGAAAGTAACATGTGTGTTATTTAGTTTAGTTTGGTTGTTGCAAAGGGCTCGAGAAATCGGGCCTTTGCTATTTTTGATACTTTTTGATCAGTAAATTCAAATAGTAAAACGCCATGATACTTAACCCACATATAAAAAACGGAATGGCTATATATCGTTTGGTATCTTGGTAAAAAAACTCTCCAAACATCCAAATCACATTGGCTGATATCCAAAAACATATAGAAAGGTTGTGATAAAAATCCGACTTATTTCTATTGCTTAACCATGTTAAATAGATGGCTAGAATTATTGTTGGTGGCGCCATAATTAAGCCCAATAATTTATATCCAGAAATCCAAGCAAAATCTTTGATTAACCAAAGCACTACATGCAGGTTTTCTTTTTTGCGAATTTCATTCATAATGGCACAAAGTTATCGAAAAATGAAACATTTTTTGTTTGTTTGCATAAGATGAAAAGCAGCCTTCAGAAAAAACAACAATTAATGTCAGAATTCCCCATTGCCCATCAACCAATATGGAATTCACCGCATGCAATGTTATTCATTGGTTCTTGTTTTTCAGATGAAATTTCTAAATTATTCAGCAATCATTTTATAAAAGTAACTGCGAATCCTTTCGGAACCATATTTTCACCACTGGCAATTGCAAATACATTAAGCAACTTGGCAAATCATAATGCAATTTCAATTGTACAACATGAGGAAAATTTCCACGCCCTTTTATTTGACTCAAGTTTTCAAAATAAAAACAAAAATACACTCCTAAATAAAATTGAAGTCGCATCCATGGTATTGATGAACGCTTTAAAACAATCGGAAACAATTTGCATTACTTTGGGAAGTGCGTGGGTTTACAAACACATTGATAGCAATCATTATGTTGGAAATTGTCATAAAATCCCTCGAAAAGAATTTACAAAAGAATTATTATCGATAGATCAAATAAAACAAAGTTTATTTCAAATTCACCAATCAATTAGGCAAGTGAATGCCCATTGCAAAATCATTTTTACCATTAGCCCAGTTCGACATTTGCGAGATGGGATATCCGAAAATCTACTGAGTAAATCTTTGCTCGTAGTTGCTTTGCAGGAATTCCTTCAATTGAACAATGATACTTTGTACTTTCCAAGTTTTGAAATATTTCAAGAAGAGCTCAAAGATTATCGCTTTTACAAAGACGATTTGGCACACCCAAACGAATGGGCTGTAAATTATATATTCACTAGACTTATAGAATGTTATGGCAGTGATACATTCCAAAATTACATAGAGGAGGCTGGCAAATTATCAATGCTCATGAATCACCTTCCAAAATCAGAAAATGTTGAGGAAATAAATAATTTTGAGATAATGAAATCAGAAAAAATCGATTCCTTTTTTAGCAAATATCCAACTTGCAAAAAACCGACAACTATTGTTTAGTTGGGAAATTTGATTCCATAATTTGATCAACCGCTGGAGCAATTCTCATGTACGTTGGCTCCACTGATTTTAATTCCTCAGTAACCTCAATTGTTTCTTTGTGATTATGCTTTAACTCAATTTTCAAATGGTTGTATTCATTCAAAAACTCATCAATTTCCTTGTCGAATTTTCCCTTTTTCAACTCTTGTTCAATCCCTTTTATTTCATAAAACAAGTTCTCTGCTTCTAATACAACTTCTTTATATTTCCCAGAATTGGATTTGTAAACATTGAAAATTGCATTGTATTGTGAAACATCAGACATGTTTTCTTCTGTGAGTTTGTTAGCAGGAATAAATTTTACTTTTGTTAAGTTATCATTCATTTCCTCTTGGCGCTCAATAAACTCATCCATTTTGAATACGAACAAGTTCCTAGTTGACTGCAACATATAGGCCAAGCTATCAACCTTTTCGATACAAATATTTCTTTTGGTTTCTGTATTTTGCACTGATTGGGTGCAATTTGAAAAAGTTAAAAATATTATGGCAAAGGCCGAAAAAAATGTTGCAAATTGTCGTATTTTGTAAATCATCTGATGAATCGTAATGCAAACATACAAAAAGCAAAACATTTTCGCTTCTTGCGTTCGGTTTTTTGGCTCGGATTTTCGGCATTCGGTGGTCCTCAAATGCACTTGCCTTATTTTCAAAAAAGATTAGTTGAAAAGAAAAAATATATTTCCCAAGATGAACTCATAGAGATTAACGCTTTTTGCAGTATTCTGCCCGGACCAAGCACTACCCAAACCATCACGGCAATCGGATTAAAGCTTGGAGGACCAATTCTCGCATTTTTCACCTTGTTGGCTTGGGCACTTCCCGGAGCATTGATTGTTACCCTGTTTGCATTATCGCCAAATTTCTTAAAATCACAACAGCTTCAAAACATTGAAGCATGCGTTGCAGGATTCTTAATTTATGCAGTATATAGCATGTTTAAGTGGATGAAACCAACCAAATTAAACATTGCCATTTTTATTCTTGGAGGGATAGGTGGTTTTGTTTTTAGAAGTCCATGGATATTCCCTATTGGTGTTATCATTAGTGCAGCAATCAGCGCTTGGTTGGCAACCGACAATGCACCCATTAAACGCCAGACTTCTTTGCCCATTAAATGGAGAAACCTTACCATTTTCATTACCATTTTTGCGGTGGTTGGATTAACAGGATTGTTTTTAACTAAATACAAAACCGAATCTAAACTATTAAAGCCTTTAATTTTATTTGAAAACACCTACCGAATGGGGGCCCTTTCATTTGGCGGCGGAAACGTTTTGGCGGCAATGACCGTAGAACAATATGTCCATCACAAAAAAAGAATGTCCCTCGATGAATTAAATACAGGCATTGGCTTGGTTCAAGCAACTCCAGGTCCAAATTTCAACTTGGCAGTTTACACGAATACCATTGCCATGAAAAACAATGGCTCGAATATTGGAGGACAATTACTCGGTAGTTTAATTGGATTAATTGCAGTTTTTATGCCTGGAACTCTTTTGGTATTGTTTGCATTTCCTATTTGGGAAAGACTCAAAAACTCGGTTTATTTACAAAGATCAATTAGTGGAATATTTGCCATGTCGGTTGGATTTATTCTTACTGCAGCTTTGATTATCAATCAAAACTTCATCAACAATCTTTACAAGGTTCAAGATAGCACTCATTTTGGAATTCAAATTTTTGTTTGTGTTGCAACTGTTGGAATGTTACTCAGCAAAAAAGTCCCAACACCGTTTATCGTTATATTTGCAATAATCCTCGGATGGTTAATACCCTAATGAAATAAATAAGTACATTTGAAAAACTGACAATTGCCCAATCCAAACCTCTTGAAAAGCAAAAAATCCATATTTTTATTCCTGGCAATATCTATGTCGTTTTTCAGCAAAAATTTATTCGCTCAACCTGGTAAAGAAAGAAATCCATACATCTTGTTTACGGGATTAGTTTTAACATCCGACAGTTTAAAAGCCATACCCTATGTAAATATCAGAAGTAACCGACGTGGTTTAATTGGATACTCCGACCAATATGGACATTTCGACGTGGTTGTCAAAAAAGGCGATACCATATTGTTTTCATTGGTTGAAAAAGTTGGATCCTGGCATGTGGTTCCTGATACATTATCTGGCAATCGTTACAACGTTGTGAAATTAATGACGCAAGACACCATCCATTTGTCTACCATTTACATCAAAGCTATGCCCTTAAAATCAATGTTCAACCATGTTTTTGTAACGGCCGACATTCCAGATGACGCTTACGAAAGAGCAAGGAAAAATTTAGAGCAAGAGGCTTTAAAAGAAGAACTAAAACTCAGACCCGCCGATGCAGTTGCTTCACAACAGTTTTTAGCGCAATCTAGGGCCAATCAACTTTATTATTACAAACAAGCACCTCCACAAAATTACCTAAGTCCCGTTGCTTGGATGCAGTTTTTTGAAGCCTGGAAACGCGGTGATTTTAAGAAAAAGAAGAAAAGCACCGACAATAAGTATATTTCGCCATATTAGGCAAAAAATTACTTTACAATTTGTTGCTTTAAATATTCCAATTGTTGCTCGGGAGTAACCAATCCCAAACGAATCATTTTTGCAGTAACCGCTGCTTGTTTTGCAATTGGCTCAGTTGGAAATTCATTAGCCAAAATATCATAATATTTCAAAGCCTTCTCAAATTGGGTATTCATTTCGAAATAATGACCCGCTACTACTGCCAATTCCATTCTGTATTTTTTTTCTGAAGGATATTGGTCTATGTAAAATGCTGAATATTCTGCTGCCTTTGGGCCATTTCCACGTTTTTCAGCAATTTGACTTGCTGCATACAAATAAGAAATACTTTTATTGTGCTTTGGAAAGTCCTGAACAAAACGAAATAAAACGGTATCAAATTGTTGTGGGATACTATCTAGAACAACTTTCCCCGTGATATACTTTTCATATGGAGTAATCAAATCTAAAGATTTATCTAATTTTGACTTACAGGAAGAAATTGCAACTACACTTGAGATAACACTTAAGACAGCAATTAATCGAAAATTCATTTTTTTCATCCCTGCAAAATTAAGTGTTTATTGACATTCCACCAATTTGTGAAAAACTTCTGTGTAGCTTTTGAATAAGTAAATTTATTATTGTACTCATGAGTAGTGAAGAAATTCAAAAGCCACAATATACCGAAGATGAAATCAGAAGTCTTGACTGGAAGGAACATATCAGGCTCCGACCGGGAATGTACATTGGTAAATTGGGCGATGGAACTTCAGTAGATGATGGTATCTATGTACTTATTAAAGAAATCGTTGACAACAGCATTGACGAACACGTCATGGGCAACGGTAAAAAAATAGAAATCAACATCGACGATAAGCGCGTTCAGGTGCGCGATTTTGGCCGTGGAATTCCTTTGGGTAAAGTAATAGATTGCGTATCAAAAATAAATACCGGGGGGAAATACGACAGTAAAGCATTCCAAAAATCAGTCGGATTGAACGGAGTTGGTACCAAAGCGGTAAATGCTTTGAGCTCTTATTTTGTGGTTCAAAGTTTTAGAGATGGCAGAACCAAACGCGCTGAATTCAAATGTGGTGAACTTATTGTAGATTCACCAGAATCAGATACAAACGAAAGCAATGGTACTTATATCACCTTTGAACCAGATGCTTCTGTATTTAAAAATTACAGATATATTCAAGAATATATCCGTGATCAAATTAAAAACTACACCTACCTAAACAGTGCTTTAACCATCAAATACAACGGCGACTCATATGCGTCACGCCGCGGATTGTTAGACCTTTTAGAAACCAAAGTAACAACTGAAGCTGCTTTATATCCTGTTATTCATGTAAAAACTGAAGATATGGAACTTGCATTTACCCATACAGACGCGTATGGTGAAGAATATTATTCTTTTGTAAACGGTCAGTATACAACCCAAGGTGGTACCCATTTGGCCGCATTTAGAGAAGCCTTCGTAAGAACCATCCGTGATTTTTACAAAAAAGAATTTGACGCTGCCGATATCCGCAGTTCTATCACTGCTGCAATCAGTGTGCGTGTGATGGAACCCGTTTTCGAAAGTCAAACCAAAACAAAATTGGGAAGCACAGAAATGAGTCCAGATGGCATTTCATTAAAATCAGCCGTACTTGATTTCATCAAAAAACAGGTTGACGATTATTTGCATAAAAATACAAAAACTGCCGATGCCCTGCTGAAAAAAATCCTTCAAAACGAAAGAGAAAGGAAGGATATGGCAGGGGTTCAAAAATTGGCAAAAGAGCGTGCAAAAAGAGCCAATTTACACAATAAAAAATTAAGAGATTGTAGAATTCACTTTGGCGATGAAAAGAAAGAAGAACGCTATGATTCAACTTTATTTATCACGGAGGGAGATTCGGCAAGTGGATCCATTACCAAAAGTAGAAACCCAGATTTGCAGGCTGTTTTCAGTTTAAGAGGTAAACCACTGAACTGTTACGGACTTAAAAAGAAGGTTGTATACGAAAATGAAGAATTCAACTTGCTTCAACATGCCTTAGACATTGAGGAATCGCTTGAAAACTTGCGTTACAATAAAATTGTATTGGCAACGGATGCCGATGTAGATGGAATGCACATTCGCTTACTTATGATGACGTTCTTTTTGCAGTTCTTCCCAGATTTGGTAAGAAACGGACATTTATATATCCTTCAAACGCCTCTTTTCAGGGTGAGAAACAAAAAAGAAACCATTTATTGCTTCAGCGACAAGGAACGTGTAAATGCAATTGGCAAATTGGGCGTGAGACCTGAAATCACCCGATTTAAAGGTTTGGGAGAAATTTCTCCAGATGAATTTGGTAGATTTATTGGTCCAGATATCCGTTTAGAACCTGTAATTCTGAAAGAAGAAGCGAGCATTGAAAAACTTCTGAATTACTACATGGGTAAAAATACGCCTGAGCGTCAAGAGTTTATCATTGACAACCTTGTGGTTGAGAAAAACGACTTGGCTGAAATTGGCGTAACCGACGTACCAGAAGAAGAATTGGCCTAATACGAAAGTATTCCGTGGTTAATAACCCAATAACCGTAGGTAATTAAATTTATGGTTGCAAAAATAGCAATCATTAACCTTCTGTTTTTACTTGTATTTATTTCATTCGCCCAAACAAAATGTATTGGAAAAACAACCATGAAATATCGGTAGTAAGATACCAGCAACCCTGAAAAAAAAGGAAAAATGGCCATACACCATTGAAAAATTCTTTCTCCTCTGTCTAATTTTTTGGTATAAATGGCTGTAAAAAACAGTAGTAAAATAGTTAACCCTGTCAATACATAATAGTTCCAATCTCGCAAATCCACAAATCCCCTAAACGGATTTCCCCATGTCCTTCCCCACGTAATCACCGAGTGATTGAAGGCAAAAGCATCTCCACAGTGCAAATTCAAATAGACCATGTACGATAGCAATGACAATGGAGCGGCAATAAAGAGCAAAGATTGCTTGCTGAAAAGGCTTTTTACAAGATTTCGTTTTTCATTTTTGAGAAGCACTTTCCAAATCCAAATGAGTAATGCGGTTACCAACCCTGTTGGTCTAGACAATACAAGTAAGTACAATAGTGATGCGAGTTGAATGGATTTATTTTGTTCAATGCTCACAATAATCCAAATCAGGATGGTGAGAAACAGCAATTCGGTATAGTTTACAAAGAAAAAATAATGAAAAGGCAATGCCAGCCAAACCATTAAAAATAACATTATTTGGGTTTGATCATTTTGAAAATATTCCAATTTTGAAATACCTTTCGCAAAGAAGAATAGCAATATAAAGCTCAAAAAAAAGGCAGAAATATCAAAACTAAAGACACCAAAACTTGTAATTTTTATTAAAATGGGATACAAAGGAAAGAATGGGAAAGCATCGCACACCCATAGCTTTGGAGGGATAGTTGGATATCCTTCCTGAAATATTTTCATGTACCAAAATGAATCATTCCGGGTAAAGACAGCCAATCCTTCTGCAAAATGATCATTGCTCAGTGCCCAACCTAGAATCAGATATAATAACTTCACTGCAAACAGCAGCAACACCCCATTCGTAAATGGATATTTATGCGTTAACTTATTGCGAAATGACCAAAACACAAAAATCTATTACTGAGAATGAATATCCATTCAAAGAAACGAAAAGAAATTGGTTTGGCACTAAAATAAATCTTGAATATGATTGAAAACATACATTTTTAATTCACTAATCCAAAAAAAAGACCACTTTTTGAGTGGTCTTTTTGGTTTAATCAAATTTTTGATTAATATCTGTATTGATCCATTTTGAAAGGACCTTCCACTTTTACGCCAATGTAGTCGGCTTGCTCTTTTGAAAGTTCAGTCAACTGAACACCAATATGAGCCAAGTGCAAACGTGCAACTTTTTCATCTAAGTGTTTAGGTAACACATAAACTTTGTTTTCGTAATTACTTGCGTTGTTCCACAATTCTAATTGAGCCAAAGTTTGGTTTGTAAAACTGTTTGACATTACAAAACTAGGGTGACCCATTGCGCAACCTAAGTTCACCAAACGACCTTCAGCCAATACGATGATTTCGTTACCATTCAAATTGTAAACATCAACCTGAGGTTTGATGGTATATTTTGTATTCCCAAAATTACCGTTCAACCAAGCCATGTCAATTTCATTGTCGAAGTGACCAATGTTACAAACGATAGTTTTGTCATTCATCATTCTGAAATGACTTTCAGCAACAATATTGCAGTTACCTGTAGCAGTAACGATAATGCTTGCTTGAGGAATTGCATTTTCAAGTGTCAACACTTGGAAACCGTCCATTGCCGCTTGTAAAGCACAAATTGGATCAATTTCAGTAACAATTACACGGGCACCAGCTCCACGTAAACTTTCAGCAGAACCTTTTCCTACATCACCATAACCACAAACAACAGCTACTTTACCAGCCATCATAATGTCTGTAGCACGACGAATTGCATCTACCAAACTCTCTTTACAACCATATTTGTTATCAAATTTACTTTTGGTAACGCTATCATTTACGTTGATTGCTGGCAATGGCAAAGTGCCTTTGGTAACACGTTCGTACAAACGGTGAACACCAGTGGTAGTTTCTTCCGAAATACCTTTAATACCAGCAGCCAAATGAGGATATACATCAAGTACCATGTTGGTTAAATCACCACCATCGTCAAGAATCATATTCAACGGTTCTTGTCCCTCACCAAAAAACAAAGTTTGTTCAATACACCAGTCAAATTCTTCAGCTGTTTGACCTTTCCAAGCATAAACTTGGATACCAGCAGCAGCAATAGCAGCGGCTGCGTGATCTTGTGTAGAGAAGATATTACATGAACTCCAAGTTACCTCAGCGCCCAATGCAACCAATGTTTCAATTAAAACAGCAGTTTGGATAGTCATATGCAAACAGCCTGCAACCCTAGCACCTTGTAAAGGCTTAGATTCACCGAATTCTGCGCGCAACGCCATCAAGCCTGGCATTTCTGCTTCAGCCATTTTAATTTCTTTACGGCCCCATTCAGCCAATGAAATGTCTTTTACTTTGTAAGGAATATATGTTGAATTTGACATAGTCTATTTAAATTAGCGCAAAGTTACAAATAAACTTTGGAACTAATCTAAATAATTGACAAACAACTAAAGCCTTTTTGAGATGTGAATTAAAAACCGCAATTGCAGCCACCCTTTGATTTTACTGGTTTTGCACTGCCACAAGAAGTAAGTGTGGCCCCCATCAATATCAGTATCGAAAAAAACAAAATGAACTTTTTCATATTAGGATTTATACAAAAATACGAATTTTAACTGAAATTTGTAGAAATTTGAACCTGAATGATCTATCTCAACATTATTGATTTTGCCAAAGATTGGCTTTTACACCTCGACAAACACCTTACAGAATTGGTTAGTGAATACAAAAATCTGACCTACATAATTCTATTTCTGATAATTTTCGTTGAAACAGGCTTGGTTTTTATGCCAATATTGCCTGGCGATTCACTCTTGTTTGCCGCAGGTTCAATCGCTGCACTCGACGGCACTTTAAATATATTTTATTTGATTCCATTGTTGATTTGTGCTGCGCTCTTGGGCGACAACACAAACTATTTTATTGGTTCAAAAATTGGGGTGAAAATTTTCAACTTGAAATGGAAACTCCTTAAAAAAGAATACCTCACCCAAACCGAAGAGTTCTATGAAAAACACGGTGGCTATACCCTCATTATGGCTCGATTTGTTCCCATTGTGAGAACTTTTGCTCCTTTTGCTGCTGGATTGGGAACAATGACATACCGTAAATTCATTGGATATTGTATTTCTGGAGCGGTACTTTGGGTAACCAGTATCACTTCTTTGGGATATGCATTAGGTAAAAACGAATGGGTAAAATCTCATTTCGAAATGGTGGTTTTCGCAATCATCGGATTCTCTATTTTGCCAATGATTTTTCAAGTTATCAAAGCCAAATGGGGCAAATCTTCCAACTAGGATTAATTGGAAACCCCGTTGCGCATAGCCAATCGCCGAAAATATTCCAAGAGTTTTTCGACAACGAAAACTTGCCCAATTGGAACTACAATTTGTTCCAACTTGAAAATATTAATGAATTAGCCGGGTTAATAAACAACAACCCAAATCTTGTAGGCTTCAACGTAACCGTTCCCTTCAAACAGTCAATTATCCCTCTTTTGAATACAACTTCTGATGCTGCGAAAGCAATAAACGCGGTAAATACAGTTAAAGTGATTCGCAATAATGGTGATATTTTTCTTGAGGGACATAATACAGATTACTTCGGTTTTTTTGAAACAATGAAAGAACTTCCCTCAAAACCCAAAAAAGCAATTATTTTGGGAAATGGTGGTTCGGCAAATGCCGTGAAGGCGGTGTTGAACGACATCGAAATCCCTTTTATTACTGTTTCAAGAAATCCAACTGCCGGTCAAATTTCATATGGAAGTTTGCTCGATTTAACTTTCAATGAACACACATTAATTATTCAAACCACACCCGTTGGAATGTCGCCAAAAGTTGATGTTTCACCTGTTTTCCCATTTAAACATTTGAACGAAAATGTGATGGCAATTGATTTGATTTATAATCCTAAAGAAACCTTATTTTTGAAACAATTTAAGAACCACGGATGTTTTTGCTTGAATGGCAGTTTGATGCTCCAAAAACAAGCTGAGATGGCCTGGACAATTTTTAAAAACAATGAAAAAAACTAAATTCATTTACACGGCTTTTGTCGCATTGGCAATTCTTTTCGCTTTAAACAGTTGTAATTTATTTCATAAAAACCCTTCCGATTATGATGTAAGCGAAGATTATATCAATGCTTCGCCGGATACGGCATATGCAAACACCGAAAATGATATTATTTACCAGAATCCTTCCGACAAAGTTTGGCAATTGATTCACACCGATTTGAATTTAACTTTTAACTGGGCAGAAAGAACAATTCAGGGGACAGCAATTTTAAAACTCAAACCTTATTTCTATGCCCAAGACAGTTTGGTGTTGGATGCAAAGGCAATGGACATTTTGAGCGTGGAAATTAACCAGCCAAAATCGGAAGGACCTCCAACTGAAAAATTGAGATTTAGCTATACCGACTCTCAACACTTGGTTATCCATTTCAAAACCATACAAATGCCATTCGGGACTGTTGAAATCAAAATTAACTACATAGCAAATCCTGAGCGAGAACTTGTTGATGTAGAATCAAATGCAGGCACGGCTATTTTGGCAGAAAAAGGCATTTATTTTATTAACCACGACTTGAGCAACCCGGCAATTCCACGACAATTATGGTCGCAAGGTGAAACACATGGAAGTCGTTGTTGGTTTCCAACCATTGATCAGCCAAACCAAAAACATACACAAAAAATTACCCTAACTTACCCCGACACCATGGTTTCTATTTCTAATGGTGAAAGATTGAGTCATACAAAACTAGAAAAAACCAAAGAATTTCAAGATGTTTGGGAGCACAACCAACCGCATTCAGTGTATTTAACCATGATTGCAATTGGAAATTGGGCGGAAACGGTTGATAATTACAAAGGCAAACAGGTACGTTATTTTGTTGAACCAAAATACAAAAAAGATGCAATGGCTATTTTCGGGCATACTCCCAAAATGATAGAATTCTTTTCAACGTATACTGGGGTAGATTATCCCTGGAAAAAATTCGACCAAGTAGTTTGCAGGGAATTCGTGAGTGGTGCCATGGAAAATACCACAGCTGTTGTTCATTCGGAGGGACTTCAAGACAAGGACAACGACATGGAAGATTACATAAGCCATGAATTGTTTCATCATTGGTTTGGCGATTATGTAACTTGCGACAACTGGGGCGAAATAACCATGAACGAAAGTTTTGCGCGTTACAGCGAAATGCTTTGGAATGAATACTACTATGGCTTAGAAAAAGCACAAAGTTGGTTAGCTGAAAACAATGCCGCATGGATGTTTAGTGAAAAATCGACTCCTCTTGTAAATTATAGATATCGCAAAGCCGACGATCAATTTGATGAAATTCGATACAACAAAGGAGCTGCCATTTTGAATTTATTGAGAGATTATATTGGTGAAGATGCTTTTAAATTGTCAATGAAAGAATATCTCACAACCTATGCTTATGGAAATGCAACTACTGCTGAATGGAAAAGATGCATAGAAAAAGTATCTGGTAAAAACATGACCGATTTTTTCAACTCTTGGTATTTTTCGAATGAGGTTGCAGAAGTTCAATGGGGAATTTCAAAAGACAAAAATGTATATCAATTAGAAATAACGCAATCAACCGGAAAGTGTTTTAAAATCGACATTGAATATTCTTCGTATGATGGTTTGCACAAACATAAAAAAACGGTTTGGTTTGCTTCCAATGAATCAAGCAAAATTATCAATTTAGAAATTGATACCATGCCAGATTACGTTATTTTAAATCCAAACAACACATTGGTTGGTACTGTAATTTACAATCCAGAATCATTGAAATTTGAGTGCTTAGAAAACACAACAGGATTGGTAAAAGGAATTCCCAATACCAATACAATTTACAAATTGCTGATAAACAACATTTTTGAAGCAAAATTTGCCGAAACCAAAGTCAATCAGTTGGCATCTTTAAATGCAAACATTAGTTATTGCAATGATTATATCAAAAACCAAAGTAAAAAATTGGAGGAATTGGCTTTCAAATCCAACAATGCTCAAATATTGAATCTTTCATTGTCTGTTCTTGAATCATTAGATCGGCTACACGACATTAAATCATACAATTCAGAGTTAAAGCAATTGTTGATTTCAGACAAAACGAGCACAACTGTAAAACAAGCATTAATCATCATAATTGGCCAAAGTTTAAATGAATCTGACTTAATTGAAATATCTAAAAATGCAAATTATACATTGTTAGAATATTGCATGTTTTTTGGATTTAATAAATTAATTGAATTGAACAAAATTCAACCGTCAACCATTAATTATGCCAAACAGCAAATGAATACCTTAACCTCACCAAAATTCATTGGAGCATGGGCAAATTTGGTATTGGATTATCAGGTTCAAAAAGAAGAAGATATTACAAAAACGCTGATAGATTTAAGGAACACCAAGATTGACATTGAACAAAGATTGGAAGCATATAAGAATTGCTTCAATGGATTGGGAAATTACAATTCCGTGAACAATGCTTTCATGGACTTATCTGAAAAAGCACTTGCGAACAGAGACATAGAAACAATAAAAATTCTAAAGTTAAGTTCATTGGAATATTTCAAAGGTTTAAACATTCAAGAAAAATCAACGACCGAAACAGCAAGATTGTTAAATGAAAAAGTGAGAAAAGTGCACAATTTCTCTATTTATTGAGAATAAAATTTGACTTTATTTAAAATCATTCTAAATTTGCATCGTGAACATCACTGCAACCCATATAGAAATCAACAAAATTTATGAAATTAGTTCACTCAAGGAGAATGATTTAACATTAAAATTGGCTGAAATGGGATGTGTTCCAGGAACGGAAATTGTAAAACTTTACAGCGCTCCAGGAGGTGATCCAATTGCATTTAGAATAGACTCATACATTCTTGGCCTAAGAAAATCAGAAGCTGAAAATATTTTTGTGAAAGAATTCGAATTAGTTTAACCCAGTATTGTGAAGAGAATTGCGCTAATAGGAAATCCCAATTGTGGAAAGTCTACCCTTTTCAATCGACTAACAGGGCTCAGCCAAAAAACGAGTAATCTTCCCGGCACAACTGTTGAATCCTCTTCGGGGGTAGTAAAACTCAAATCGGGCAACATTGAATTAATAGATTTACCTGGAATTTATAGTTTATTTGCTCAGTCAGAAGATGAGCGTTTGGTGGTATCAACCGTTTTGGGTATTGATGTTGCTAAGCCCGATGCAATTGTATTTATCATTGATGGATCGAATATCCGCAGAAACTTATTGTTGGTTTCTCAGGTTGCTGAACTAGGTATTCCTTCGTCTTGTATTTTAACTATGGCCGATACTGCCAAACGCAGATCGATCGATATTGATGTAAAGGCACTAGAAATAGAATTAGGCATTCCCGTAACGGTTATCAATCCACGCAGTGATAAAAATATTCAAAATGCGCTAATGTCCCTCGAAAACCAATCCGTTGGAAATATTATTAGTCACAATGAGAATTTCGAATCACGTTTGAGAAGTTTTTATGAGGGAAATAAAGAACGTGGATTAAGTGAAGAAACGCTAAAGCGTTACACCGATATTGAAAAAATTGTCAAAAAAGTAGTGATTGGTTCTCAAATTAGAAACCGAAACAACACCATTAAAATTGACAAATACATTACCCACCCCATATTTGGAGTGGTCATTTTCTTTTTTGTAATGATGGCACTTTTCCAAGGTGTATTCGCATTGTCATCGGGGCCTATGGATTTGATTGAAACAGCATTTGGTTGGGTTAAAGTTCAAATAGACGAATTTTTACCGAATGGAATGTGGGCAGATTTTGTAAGGGACGGTATTTTGGGTGGTATTTCTGGGGTAATTGTTTTTGTACCTCAAATTTTCATACTATTCTTCTTAATTGGTATTTTAGAAGACAGTGGTTACATGGTGAGGGCGAGCTTTATCACCGATCGCATTATGCGAAAAATTGGCTTAAATGGGCGTTCTATCATTCCTCTTGTTGGTGGTTTTGCATGTGCAATTCCAAGTATCATGGCTACCAGAACTATCAAAAACAAAAGTGAACGATTGATTACCATGTTGGTGGTGCCACTGATGAGTTGCAGTGCAAGGTTACCTGTATACTTCCTGTTGATTTCATTGGCAATACCTGCTGCTACTTTTTGGGGACCTTTTCATGCGCAAACTTTTGTGATGACATCGGCCTATTTCGCAGGAATTTTAGTGGCATTGGTTTTTGCGTTAATATTTAAGTTTATCGGAAAAGACAAAGAAAAATCTGAATTTATTTTAGAACTTCCTACTTATCAGAATCCGAGAATTCAAACTGTAATTTCTCAAGCTTGGATAAAATGCCGCACTTTTTTAAGTGAAGCTGGAAAAGTAATCATTATCATTTCAATGATATTGTGGGCATTGTCGAGTTTTGGCCCGAAAGAAGCAATGAAAAATGCACAATTGAAGGCTGTTGAATTGACAAAAATAAACAAGAAAGACAGCGCGCAAATTCATAACAATCAAAAATTAGAGGCGAGCTATGCAGGTCATCTTGGTAAATTCATAGAACCGGCTATTCAACCATTGGGATATGATTGGAAAACTGGAATTGCATTAATTTCATCTTTTGCAGCAAGAGAAGTGTTTGTTGGAACAATGAGTACCCTTTTCCAAACTCCAGAAGATGATGACCAGGTAAAAGGAATTCGAACCAAAATGCAAGCTGAAATTAATCCAACAACGGGAAAACCACTTTATGGGGTTCCTTATGCAATTAGTTTAATTTTCTTCTACGCCTTTGCTTTACAATGTATAAGTACAATGGCAGTGATTAAAAAGGAAACTGGAAGTTGGAAATGGCCTGTTGCACTGTTTTTCATTTATGGAGGAATTGCATATATCAGTGCTTATACTGCGTTTAAAGTTTTGAGTCATTATTTCTAAAACATTTCTCCATTGAGGGATCTGTTTTAAGTGTAAAAAAAATAAAACCAAACCTGTAATTTTATTTGTTTGTCGAATTTTCAAAAACAGATATAAATTATTTGCGTTGGCGCAAACTATTTTCATCTTTCAAACGTATATAAGTAGATGATTGTTCGATTAGATTGATTTTGGCAATTATCAGATTGGATTAATCGAATAAAAATTGTAATTTTGCAAGGCGAAAATTATACTAATTCTAGTTTTATTATATACATTCATACATGAGGCAATTAAAAATATCAAAACAATTTACCAATCGCGAAAACAAGTCGCTTGACAAGTACCTAAACGAGATTTCAAAAGTACCAATGATTGACGCCCAAGAGGAAGTTCAATTGGCACAAAGAATTCGTGAAGGCGATCAAGCTGCGCTCGAAAAGCTGGTAAACGCCAACTTGAGATTCGTTGTTTCTGTTTCTAAACAATATCAAAACCAGGGATTAACCCTAGGAGATTTAATTAACGAAGGAAATATGGGCCTAATAAAAGCGGCAAAGCGCTTTGATGAAACCCGTGGATTTAAGTTTATCTCTTATGCTGTTTGGTGGATTCGTCAAAGTATTTTGCAGGCATTGGCTGACCAAAGTAGAATTGTGCGTTTGCCTTTGAACAAAGTTGGTAGTTTAGGAAGAATTACACAAGCATCTGCAAGATTGGAACAAGAACTACCAACTTTGTTCAAAGGCAAACGCACAAT
>Ga0214923_10003261_pt1 | contig 20491 bp, 20 predicted proteins | sample LL1510_MetaG_FD_177993 | JGI IMG/M metagenome (GOLD analysis project Ga0214923, IMG submission 177993) | Freshwater microbial communities from Lake Lanier, Atlanta, Georgia, United States - LL-1510 | ecosystem: Environmental > Aquatic > Freshwater > Lake | place: USA: Georgia | collected...
CGGCTACCCGGTTACCGATCTCCCTGGGCGAATCCGCCAAAGCACCGCAACCCACCCGGACCACCAGCCGGCCCATATCTTTCCTCTCATCGGCTTTCCTCCCCCCCTCCACCAACACCACCGGCCGGCCGACGCCAAGAATTTCCCGCACCGTGATGGTTCCCGGTTTGGTGATGACCAAATCATGCTCCCGGATCAGCCCGGCCAGGTCCTTGATCCAGCCTTTGACAGAAAACCTTTCCTCTTTCCCAAAGACTTTCTTGAGATCGGCCTTCAACTCCTCTTCCCGTCCCACCACCGCGGTCACGTGGATTCGCCGATTCTTCAATACATGCTCCACCGTCCGGATCGCTTTCCTCCGGCGGGAATTCACCAGATAAAGGACCCGGAACGGCTCGCCCGACTTGGCCTTGGGTTCGCTCCTTTCGGCGCAAACAAACTCGGGCCGAACCGGCCAGCCCCCGGCACGAACCTCGCCCACGGTTGCATTCTTTCGCTTCAACTCGGCGGCTGGACCCTCGTCCGCCGTCCAGATCAGATCAGCGGGAACTTTTTCCCAAGCCCGCAGATCCTCCGCCTCCAAAGCCACGCCGATCCGCTGGAAACCGGCTTCACTCCGGTCCCCAACCCTTTCCTGTAAAGCCAGACCCACGGCCGGATCAAAAAAGAGGACCAGTTCGGGCGAACCCTCATCCAAAGCCAGGGCGACGGAGCGGCGGAACTGGGGCCACCGGGATCTGCCGAAGGTGCCGTCGGCCGTACGCCGCACCCACTTCAGAAGTTTTTCTGTCTCTCCTTTCTTTTTTCCCATCACAGCGCGGATCCGCGCGATCCATCCCTCGGTTCCCTCGTCCCCCACTTCCCGGATTTCCACGCGAATGTCCGTCCCGGCCTGATCCTCGATCCGATCCCGCAGGGTGCGCGCAGCATAGTGATGCTCCTCCTGTCCGCTGGTTAGAATCAGCACGTCCCGCATGGGCGTTGTTCTATGGTTTTAAGGGAAAACAACAAGGGACCGAATGTGACAATTCGATGGCAGGGCGTCCCGGTAGGGGCGAGCAGTCTCTGCTGCTCGCCCGATGGAAAAATTCGAAGCCAAGATTTCAAAAATCCAGTCGGACGCGCAGTAAGCTGCACCTCCCTACCGAATCTTTAAACGGGAGGCTAAATCCTCCCCTTCGTGCTCGGCACACCTTTTACCCTCGCATCGCGACGAACGGCCTCCTCCAGCGCCTTGGCCAGCGCCTTGAAGATCGCCTCGATCTGGTGGTGCACGTCCCGACCATAAAGCACCTCCGCGTGCAGGTTCATTCCTCCTTGAACGGAGAGAGCCCGCAGGAACTCCTCTACCAATTGCGCCGGAAAGTTCCCCACCTTGCCCCGTTGGCTCAACCCACGGAGCTCCAGGTAGGGCCGGCCGCTCAGATCGATGGCCACACGGGCCAGCGTCTCATCCATCGGCACGTGAGCCGTCCCGTATCTCCGGATTCCCTCTTTCTTCCCTAACGCCGCCGTCAGCGCCTGCCCCAGCACAATCCCCACATCCTCCACCGTGTGGTGCAGATCCACATCGAGATCCCCTTTCGCCTTCACCTCCAGGTCAAAAAGACCGTGCCGGGCAAATAGGTTCAGCATGTGATCAAAAAAAGGAATTCCGGTTTTCACCCTGGCCGTGCCCTTGCCATCCAGACCGAGTGTGACGGAGATCTCCGTTTCGCTGGTCTTGCGGAATTTTTTGGCCTGCCGTTTGGCTTTGCTCATTTCAGACGAGTCTCGACCGAATCGGCATGGGCGTCGAGCCGCTCCAACCGGGCCAGCAGGCCGGCCGTTTTCGCGGATTTCCGCACCGCCGCCGCCCCGTACTCCACCACGCTCACCCGCTTCACGAAGTCCTCCACCCGCAGCCCCGCAAAGGTGCGGCCCGCCCCACCGGTCGGCAGGGTGTGGCTGGGTCCGGAGAGATAATCCCCCAAAGCCACGGCGGAAAAGTTCCCGACGAAGACTGCCCCGGCGCAACGGATCCTTTTGGCCAGCGCCTTGGCCCCGCGGCACTGCAGGGCAAGGTGTTCCGGGGCAATCGCCTCGGCCAGCTCTACCGCCTGCTTCAGATCCTTCGTCCGCACCAGGGTGGCTCCCTGACGTAACACCCCCCGAAGATATTCCGCCCGCGGTTTTTCCCCGCTTTGGTTCAGGACCTCGGCCAGCACCTTGCCCAAAAAAAGAAAGGATGGGGTCAGCAAAAAGATCTGGCTGCCTGGACCATGCTCCGCCTGGGCCACCAAATCCGCGGCCACCCAGTCGGCCCGGGCGCTCTCATCCGCAACCACCGCGATTTCGCTGGGCCCGGGCAGAAGATCGATTCCCACCCTTCCAAACAGTTGCCGTTTTGCCTCCACCACCCAGGCGCTCCCCGGTCCACAGATCTTTTCCACCGGTCGGATCGTTTCCGTCCCGTAGGCCATGGCGGCCACGGCCTGCGCCCCACCCACCTGATAAATCTCCGTTGCCCCCGCCTTCTGCAGGGCCCAGCCCAACACCGGGTTTACCGGCCCCGGAGTGCAGGCCACGATCTCCTTCACGCCGGCCACCCGGGCCAATACCACGGTCATCAGCGCGGTGGAAACCAGCGGGGCCGTTCCCCCCGGCACGTACACGCCCACCCGACCCAACGCCGGAAAGTTCTCCCCCACGCTCGCCCCCTGCCGGTTCCTTCGGGCCCAATCCTTCGGCCGGGTGGCTCGGGCAAAGTCGGCGATGTTGGCCTCCGCCGCTGCCAGCGCCACCCGAACCTTGCCGGGAGGGGCACGGAACTTCCCTTTTACACGGAGAGTGGCCTTGGAGATTTTCTTTTTCGAAAAGCGGTTGTGGATTCGGACGAGCGCAGCATCCCCTCCCCGCTCCACTTCCCGCAGGATCCTCTCCACCGCCGAACGTACCCTGGCTTCCGGGGTCGGACGGCGGGTCAACAGAGCACGAACCCGGGAGAAGTCCTTGGGCTGCCGGCTGTCGAGGATTCTCATCCTACTCCCATTCGATCGTGGCCGGCGGCTTCGAGCTCACATCAAGCACGACCCGGTTGATGCCCTTCACCTCGTTGCAGATGCGGTTGGAGATCCGGCCGAGCAGATCCCCGGGCAGGCGGACCCAGTCGGCCGTCATGCCGTCCTTGCTCTCGACTGCCCGGATGGCGATGGCGTTGTCATAGGTCCGCTCGTCCCCCATCACGCCCACACTCCGGCAAGGAAGCAGGACAGCGAAGCTCTGCCAGATCCGGTAGTACCAGCCCGCCTGTTTCATCTCCTCCACCACGATCGCATCCGCCTCCCGCAGGATCGACAACTTCTTCTCGTCGATCGCCCCCAGACAGCGGACGGCCAGGCCCGGCCCCGGGAACGGTTGGCGCCAGACCATCTCCTTGGGCAGGCCCAGCACCCGTCCCACCTCCCGGACCTCGTCCTTGAACAGCTGGCGGAGCGGTTCGACCAGCTCGAGTTTCATCCGCTTCGGCAGTCCTCCCACGTTGTGGTGGCTCTTGATCAGCGCGGCGGGGTTGCCGGCGATCGGCACGCTTTCGATGACATCGGGATATAAGGTTCCTTGGCCGAGAAACTTGGCGCCCCGGGCCACCCGGTGCGCGGCCTTGTCGAATACCTTGATGAACTCGTGCCCGATGATCTTCCGCTTCCGCTCCGGGTCTGCCACGCCTTTCAGCCGGCGCAAAAACTGGTTCCGGGCATCCACCACGGTGAGATGGATGTTCATGTGCCGGCCGAAGATGCGCCGGACGCTTTCCGCCTCCCCTTTCCGCAGGAGCCCGTTGTCCACGAAAATGCAGTAAAGCTGCCGTCCAATCGCCTTGGCCAGAAGCGCGGCCGCCACGGAGGAGTCGACCCCGCCGCTCAGGCCAAGGATAACCCGGTGGGGCCCGACCTGCTCCCGGATCTCGTGGATGGTGCGGCGGACAAAGGAACCCATCGTCCAAGTTCCCTCGCAGCCGCAGATTTTGCGCAGAAAGTTGGCAAGGATCTCCCGGCCCCGCGGCGTGTGGGAAACTTCGGGATGAAACTGCAGGCCGTAGATGTTTTCCCTGCGGACGACGGCGTAGGGGCTGTTCTCCGTGGTGGCGACGGATTCGAAACCCTTGGGCAACCGGGTGACGCGGTCCCCGTGGCTGTTCCAAATTTCCAGATTCTTGGGCAAACCCCCAAGCAGGGCGGAAGCGCGACGACGATGAAGGATCCCCCGACCGTATTCCCGGCGGGTGCCGCGGGCGACCTCCCCCCCGAACTCTTTCACCAAAAGCTGCATCCCGTAACAGATGCCCAGAATGGGAATCCCCAGATGAAAGATGCCCCGGTCCATCTTGGGGGCCTTGGGGGCATAGACGCTGGCCGGACCCCCGCTGAGGATGATCCCGCGGGGACGGAGCGAGAGGACTTCCCCGACGGAAATGGTGTGCGGAACAATCTCCGAGTAGACGTGAGCCTCACGGACCCTTCGGGCAATGACCTGGGTGTATTGGGAGCCAAAATCCAGGATCAGAATCCGCTCCTGAATTCCGTTGGAACTCGCTGATTTCAAGCAAACTACTTCACCGATCCGGCATCAATCGTCAAGACGGACCCGCCAACCTGTTCGCAGAATCTTTTGAATATCGGGGTCGGGAGCACCCCCGACCCCTTGCTTAAACCGCTCCGCGAGATGGAGCTCTCTCGTTTGCTGCGCTCGAGAGGATTTGAACCTCCACGGGTTGCCCCACTAGAACCTGAATCTAGCGCGTCTGCCATTTCGCCACGAGCGCGACCAAGAAATCATAATTCAAAACCGTCCTCGTTCCAAGCCTCCCGGTATTCCGCCTCCTGCCCTTTTACCTGCCCCTAAACAAGCCGGCGCTAAGCAGGCTTATGCCCGATCGCCAACAGCGTCTGAAATCCCGGCCCTTCCTTCTCCCGGGCCACAATTTCCACTGACACCCCCTCAAACCCCGCCTCCCGGATCATTCTGCCAAGATCCGAGGGGGCAAACCCCAGCCACACATCGGCATACAGTTCCCGCGCCGCCTCAAAAGTGTGCTCCGCCAAGTCAAGAATCAGGACTCTTCCTCCCGGCCGGAGAATCTTAAAAGCGGCCTCCAGGGCCTTGGGCGGGTGCATGGCATGGTGCAAGGCCTGACTGAGAATCACCACGTCCACCGATGCCGCCTTGATCGGCGGGTTTTCGAGGTCGCCCAGCCGATATTCGAGGTTCTTCAACCCGCTCCGCTTGGCGAGATCCCGCCCCACCTCGACCATCCGTGGCGAGTTGTCGATCGCGATGACCTTCTTCGCCCTTCCGGCCAGCAGTTGCGAAATCAATCCCTCCCCCGCACCCAGATCGGCGAAAGTTTCCCGAGGGGCCAAGGCCAAGAGAAGCCTTCCCACCGCCTCCCAGGACCGGCCCGGACAATATTTTTTCCCCAACCGCCCGGCCACGGCGTCAAAATACCGTTTGGACTTCTCTTGCCGGTGGAGAAGGACTAACCGCAAAGCTTCCGCATCCCGCGGCTTGGTCGCCAACTCCGCCGCGGCACCCTCGGCGAAGGACCACGCCTCTTTGAGAGCCGCTGAGGGCGCCTCACCCCGCCGGTAAAACGCCTTCTGCCCCTCCCGACGATCCCGCACCAAGCCGACCCCTTTGAGCTGGGAAAGATGGTTGGAGATGCGGGACTGCCCCACCCCCAGCACTTCCTGCAATTCCGCCACGGAGAGCTCATTCTCCCGGAGGGCGGAGAGGATCCGCAGGCGGGTGGGATCCGCCAAGGCCCCCAGAAGACGTACCCGGTCACTCATCAGGCAGAAGATTCATCATCTTATCATGATATATCAATATTATTTTGTTGCAGGCCGGTCGGAAGCAGGCATGCTTTCCCAACCATGCGCGGACATTTCATCTTCTCCTCGGAGTCCGTTGGCGAAGGCCACCCGGACAAGGTTTGTGACGCCATCTCGGACGCGGTTCTGGATGCCTGCCTGGCCAGGGATCCGATGAGCCGGGTGGCTTGCGAAACTCTTGTGAAATCCAACCTCGTTGTCATCGCCGGGGAAATCACCACCCGCGCCAAGCTCGATTACGATACCCTCGTCCGCCGCACCATCCGCGAAATCGGCTACACCCACGAGGATGACGTCTTCCATGCCGACAAGGTCCACATCATGAACGCCCTAACCGGCCAAAGCCCCGACATCGCCCAAGGCGTCGACGCCAGGAAAGCGGACGGCAAAAAGACCGCCGAACAGGGTGCCGGCGACCAAGGCCTGATGTTCGGCTACGCCTGCCGCGAAACCCCCGAATTGATGCCCGCCCCCGTGATGTTCTCCCACCGCCTCGGCCGTGAGTTGAGCCGGATCCGCAAAAGCGGCCGCGTCCCCTGGCTTCGTCCCGATGCCAAGTCCCAGGTCTCGGTCGAATACCGGCACAACCGCCCTGTCCGGATCACTGCCGTGGTGGTATCCACCCAGCACGCCGAGGGCGTCCCCCACCGCACGATCGAGAAGTTCATCATTGAGAAGCTCATCAAGAAGGTGTTGCCGGCCGACATGCTCGACCGCCACACCAGTTTCCTTGTCAACCCCACCGGCCGGTTCGTGGTGGGCGGTCCCGAGGGTGACAGTGGTCTCACCGGGCGAAAAATCATCGTCGATAGCTACGGCGGCGCGGGCCGTCACGGTGGAGGTGCCTTTAGCGGCAAGGATCCGACAAAAGTGGATCGCAGCGCTGCCTACATGGGACGCTATGTGGCCAAAAACATTGTGGCCGCCGGCTTGGCTGACCGGGTGGAAATCCAGTTTGCCTACGCCATCGGCTACCCCCGTCCGGTCTCCGTGTGTCTTGACACCTTTGGCACGGAAAAAATCCCCTTCTCCCGCATCGAGCAGGCCGTCCACAAAACTTTCGATTTCCGCCCGGCGGAGATCATCCGCCGCCTCCGCCTGCGCCGACCGATTTACTCGAAAACCACCAACTACGGCCACTTCGGCCACCGCGGCAACCCGGTTTATGCGCCGTGGGAGCACACGGACCGTGTCCGCGAGCTCCGCCGCCACGCCGGCTTGAACTAGCCCGGCCCCCAGGAGGAACCACCATGAGCCCCACCACCCTCGCCCCGAAAACCGTAAAATCCCGCGGCCCCAAGGCCGGCGACTTCAAGGTCAAGGATCTCAGCCTGGCCGAACTCGGTCGCAAGGAGATCGAGATTGCCGAAAAGGAAATGCCCGGCCTGATGGCCATCCGCGAGAAATACGCCAAGGACAAGCCCCTCGCCGGCGTGCGCGTGACCGGTTCCCTGCACATGACCATCCAAACCGCGGTGCTGATCGAGACCTTTGTGGACCTCGGCGCCGATGTCCGCTGGGCCAGCTGCAACATCTTCTCCACCCAAGACCAGGCTGCCGCAGCCATCGCCGCCGCCGGGATTCCGGTGTTTGCCTGGAAGGGCGAGACGCTCGAGGAATACTGGGACTGCACCTGGAAGGCCATCGTCAATCCCGAGGGCAAGGGACCGCAGCTCGTCATCGATGACGGCGGCGATGTCACCCTTTTCCTCCACAAGGGTTATGAGCTCGAGGAGGGCGACGGTTGGGTCAACACCCCATCCTCCAGCCACGAGGAGAAGGTCATCAAGGACCTCCTGAAAAAGATCCACAAGGAAAACCCGTACATTTTCCATGAGCTGGTGAAGGAATGGAAAGGCGTGGCCGAGGAAACCACCACCGGAGTCCACCGCCTCTACCGGCTGCAGGAACAGGCCAAGCTGCTGGTCCCGGCCTTCAACGTGAACGATTCGGTCACCAAATCCAAATTCGACAACCTTTACGGTTGCCGCCACTCCCTGGTGGACGGACTCAACCGCGCCCTCGACGTGATGATCTCCGGCAAGGTGGCTGTGGTTTGCGGCTACGGGGATGTGGGTAAAGGCTCCGCCCAGTCGCTCCGCGGCCAAGGCGCCCGGGTCATTATCACCGAGATTGACCCCATCAACGCCCTCCAGGCCGCGATGGAGGGATATGAGGTCACCACGGTGGAAGACACCCTCGGCCGGGCGGACATCTATATCACCACTACCGGCAACAAGGACGTGATCACGATCGAGCACCTCAAAAAGATGAAGGACCAGGCAGTCGTCGCGAACATCGGCCACTTCGACAACGAGATCCAGGTGGACAAGCTGAACAATTTCCCCGGGGTCAAGCGGGTCAACATCAAGCCCCAGTTGGACAAGTATGTCTTCCCCGATGGCCGGGAACTCTTCCTGCTCGCCGAGGGCCGGTTGGTCAACCTGGGCTGCGCCACGGGCCACCCGAGCTTTGTGATGAGCAACAGCTTCTCCAACCAGACGCTGGCCGCACTCGACCTCTGGAAGAACCGTTCGGTCTACAAGCCGGCCGTCTACGTTCTGCCCAAAAAGCTGGACGAGGAAGTCGCCCGCCTCCACCTCGAGAAGATCGGTGTCAAGCTAACCAAGCTCAGCAAGGACCAGGCCGACTACCTCGGCGTCCCTGTCGAGGGTCCGTTCAAGCCCGAACATTACCGTTACTAAAAATTCAACCAAGGTAGCCCGCTTTGGATAAAAGCGGCAGGAACCAGAATGAGGGTGGCGGGAGAAAGTCCCGCCCTTCCCCCTTCCACCCGTGGAAGGTTTTTGACTCCAAGCTACTTCTTGGCGGTCTTCTGAGGCAGAAGCAGCGATAGCGCAATCGACCCCCCGACGAGGAGGGTGATGATGGCCAGAGACCATGAGATCGGAAACTTTCCGCCGAAGACGTCGTTGAGCCAGGCCATCTTCAGTCCCACAAAGACGAGGACCAGACCCAACCCGTATTTCAGGAAGTGGAATTTGTCGACCACCCCGGCGAGAAGGAAATAAAGGGCCCGCAAGCCCAAGATGGCAAAAACATTCGAGGTGAGAACGATCAAGGGTTCCTTGGTGATGGCAAAGATGGCGGGGACGGAGTCGATCGCAAAAACAATGTCACAAAACTCGATGAAGATGAGGCAGATCAGCAAAGGGGTTACCCTCCAAGCGTGGCCGGTCCGAAGGAAAAATCTTCCTTCGCTCATCTGATGGGTCACGGGTAGGACTTTTTGCAGAAAGCGGAGAAAGGGATTGGTTTCCGGGTCGATCGCGTGGTCGGGCGAGAAAAAGATTTTTATTCCGGTCAGGACGAGAAAGACCCCCAGCAGGACGGTGATCCAATGGATTTGGAGGAGAACGGCGCCCAGGGCAATGAAGACCACCCGAAAAAAAAGGGCTCCGAGGATGCCGTAGAAGAGAATTTTATGCTGATACTTGTCGGGGATTCCAAAAAATCGGAAGACCACCACGAAGATGAATAAATTGTCCACCGCAAGGGACTTTTCGACGATAAAGCCGGTGAGAAACTCGAGGGCCGAGGTGCGGGCCTGCTTGTCCGCGTCAAAACCAGACACGGCCAAAAGCCGGGGATCATGGGCAAATTCGTGTTTGCAGTAGAAGTAGAACGCGAAATTGAAGGCAAGCGCGAGCGTGACCCAAAAAATGCTCCAGCCGACTGCCTCGCGCATGCCCACGGCATGGGCTTGCCTGTGAAAAACCCCCAGATCCAGAGCCAACACGCCCAAGACAAAGATCAAAAAGCCGGCATAAAACCAAAAATACTCCCGGAAGGGAAACAGGATCAGTTCGGCAGGCACTATTTGACGCTAGCGAAACCCAGACAAAGCTGCCAAGCCGGTCAGAAACGCCTTTGGGACCGGGGATCGGGTACCCGTTTGGTGCTATCGTAAGGGGAATACCCGGCTTTGGTGTCATTCAAATCAACTTTTTTGGTATCGCCAGAGTCCGGATTGGCGGGGACGGTCACGGGCTTGGGAGGCGGAGCTGCCACTGGTTTTTTCTCCCCATAACCAGCGGGAAGGGAATTGGGATCCTGCGAGATCCTCTTGTAGGCGCCGGATGGAGGTTGCGGGGGGACCTGGATTCTTCCGTCCGTCGAAGAATTCCCAGGCATGATCGGTTTTGCCCCTGATTGAAAATCCTTCCCCAGGGGTCCGGTGGTGGAGGGGCCGGTAAAGGCATCGAACCCAGGCTGAACCCTTCCATCTCCCGATTCCATGGAACGGGGTCTCACCCCTTCCAGCCCGGTCACGGCTGGAAGTTTGGCGGTGTCCGTCTCCGTGAATCCCAAAGCCGCGGGTTTTGCCACGGCCGGCTGTTTGGACGCCTTGGCCGCCGCCTCTTGCTTTCCCTTTTTCTCTTTTTCCAAATCTTGCTGATCTTCCCGGTCCTTTTGCTCCGCCAAAGCCGCCTGCTCTTGTTCCTTCTTTTTCGCCTCCTCCCTTTTTTTCTGCATTCCTTGTGCGAGCCATTCCTGATCCTTCGCCTTGTCCTCATCTTTTGCGGGGGCGCGAAGCTTGGGAATCGAGGGGGAACTCTCCGGCTGAGCGGCGCCGAAATCCGGAGCGGGAGACGGCTCCTCCATGGAGGGAATTTTGGCTTTTGCGTTTGCGGAAGGCAGATCCGAAAGGCCAACCGGAGCATTTTCTTGCTGGCTGTTTTGAGCCATTAAAAATCCGGACGCCAGCCCCAAGACGATAAGAAACACACCCATTTTGGGAACTTAAAGTCACAAGCCGGTCCGTCAATCTCGCCCCCGCACTCCAACCGGAATAAGATATGGATACCTTTGAACTCCCTTCTGGCCCAACAACTTGCCGCCCGAATTCAGCATTCGGGCCCTATCTCCTTTGCCACTTTCATGGAAGAGGCGCTCTATCACCCGGAACACGGCTTTTATGTCTCTGGTTCAGCACGCACGGGACAAAGCGGGGATTTCCTCACCCCGGTGTCGCCGGGCCCCGTTCTGGGTCAGTTGCTGGCTCGGCAAGCGGATGAGCTCCACCGGATTCTCGGCTGCCCGAAAAAACTTAGATTGATCGAACAAGGGGCTGACACCGGATGGCTGGCGCGGGATCTGCTGGCCTCCATCGCCCACGACCACCCGGCACTGGCAACCGCGGCTGAACTTCATTTGTTGGAGCCCCATCCAAAGCTCGAACAAAAACAAAGGGAAACCTTGTTGGCGGCCGGGTTCGGCCACCAGACCCGCTGGCACAAGAATTGGGAAGCGGTGCCCACCGATGACTCCCCCTGTTTTTTTTATTCCTGCGAACTGGTGGACAGCTTCCCCGTCCAAATCTTTCGATATCGCCGGGGGAACTGGCGTGAAATGAGGGTGGGGCTGGGCGACGGACGTTTGATTTGGCAAGAGGATGGGGTCGATCCGGAAAGCTCCGCGAAAATCCGCCGGTGGGCCGCTCCCGAAGTGGAGGGGTTTACGGTGGAGCTTCGCCCAGGAACCGCCCGATGGGCCGAGCACTGGACACAAAAGATTCCTCTCGGCCTGGGGCTGACTCTCGATTACGGATTTCCGGCGCGGGAGTTGTTCGCACCCCACCGGACCGGGGGAACCCTCAGGGCTTTGCGGCACCACCAGCTTGCCGCGGATCCCCTCGAAAAACCCGGGGAACAGGATCTAACCGCCCACGTAAATTTCACCGAATTGGAGGAACTGGGAGCCCTGGCAGGCTGGACGAGCTACGGGTTGACCGACTTTGCCAGAGGCCTGACCGCCCTGGCCACCCCTCTGCTCCAAAAAGAATCCCAACCGACGAAACCATGGGTCCGCAATTTTCGCCATCTCACCCACCCCTCGTTTTTCGGGCAGACGCACAAGATTCTCGTTCAAGGGAAGGGCTTGCCGGTCGCTTTTCAGCCGGCCGTTGGGGGGGAAAGGTAGCTCCCGTCAGAAATTTTTTTTTAATCCTGTTCCTGTCCCTTTATCGAAAAATCAACCCCGCTTGTTCCAGTCAAACACCCCTTTCCTGTAGGCGTAAAGATGCCCGACCTCGACCAGAAGCACGAACGTCAACATGAGCCCAAAGACCTGCCATCCCAACCCGCTTTGCTGAAAACCCATGAGACTGACGGCCCACGGGTACATGAAAATCACTTCGATATCGAAAAGGATAAAGATCATTGCCACGAGGTAGAATTTTACGGAGAACCTCGCCGATCCGCTTCCAATCGGATCTTTGCCACACTCATACGCCAGATCCTTGCCCCGGTTGCGCTGCCCCACCTTCCCCAAGATCAGGGCCACCACGATGGCCCCCAGCGCCACCGCCAACGCCATGCCGATCGAGAAAAGCACGGGAATAAACTCACGAAGCATCCTTTCTTCCTATCCGCATGCGCCGCGATCGGCAAGCCACCGGAGGATCTGGCTTCTGACTCCCTGTTCGGCATCCTTTTCCCAAGCCCATGCCCCTCGCCCTGCCCCTGATTGCCTCCTTCCTGTATGCCCTGGGCTCATGGGGCATGAAACAAGGGATGCACCGGGGGGCGCATCCCCGGTTGGTCAACGCCATCTCCAACCTCGCCATGGCGGGCTGGTCCGCTCCCCTGCTTTTTTTCTTCCCGGGGAATCCCAACACCCAGGGGTTTTTGGGAGCCTTCCTCGCCGGCGCCGCGCTCTTTGCGGGTCGGGCCTGCGCGATCCGTGCGCTCGCCAAAGGGGATCTCTCGCTCGCCACCCCGGTTCTCGGCATGAAGACGATTTTCGTCGCCCTCCTCACGGTGGTTTTCCTTGGGGATCCCCTCAGCCCCGGACTGATGGCCGGCGCGGCTCTTTCCTCCTTGGCGGTGACGTTGCTCTCGCTTTCCCCGGGCATCCTCCACGGCAAAAGAGAGGGCGCGGCGCTGGATCGCGCGGCCGCCGGCTGGGCCCTGCTGGGGGCTTTTTTCTTCGGCGTCACCGACATCACCGTGCAGCGGTTCGCCAAAATGCTGGGCGTGGGTTGGTTTCAACCGCTGATGTTTGCCACCTTGGCACTGCTGACGCCTTGGCTCCTGATCCCCGGCTTTTTCAGCCAGAAAAGAATGGGGCTGCAGCTTCCCGCATCTTCCCGGGCCGGAGCCTTGGGCGGGTCAGTGGTGATCGGATTTCAGACTTCCCTGCTGATCCTGGTCATCGGCCTCTTCGGCCACGCCACCGCCACCAACGTCGTCTACGCCACGCGCGGACTTTGGGCGATTCTGATGGAAGGGGCGTTGGGCGGAGGCTCCGCGTACCATGACAAGCGGGTGTTGGCCGTGCGTCTGGCCGGGGCGACCCTGTTGTTGGCCTCGGTGGCCCTCGCCGTCGGCTCCCTGTAGGTCTCGTCCTACAAGTTTTCCTGAACGCAAACGAACCATCCCGCTTCCGCGCAGTGTCCTCTAGCTTCTCCCGAATTGCAGCATCACCAACCCCGCCGCCGTCAAAGCCAGTCCCCCCACCTGCAACGCGGTGATGGGAGCATGAAAGAAAAACCAACCCGCCACCTGCACCAACACAAAACCCGCCCCAAGGGTGAAAGCGTAGACCAGATGCGGACTCTGCTCCCTGAGCGCATAGGTGATCAAAACCGGACAGCCGAATCCAATCACGTTCCCCCCCAGAAACCAAAGCCACCAGAGAGCTCCCTGCTTTTCCGAAGCCACCTTGAAAAGCAGATTCGATCCCGCCATGGAAACGGCGTAACCAAGAACCAAAAAGGCAAACTTCAAAATAAGGAAACTTAGGCCACGGAACTGCCGCAGCCGCCACCGTCCCGATGCCCGGGTTGGGCATGCATGGCGTAGGCCGCCCCACCCATTCGATCACACCACGCCACAAACGCTTTTCTTTCCTCGACCGTCATCGGCGTCTTCGTGGCGGCGACCGCCGCTTCGCTCACATAGGGCAGTTGGTCCACCCCGATCAGATGGGTGCACACCTCCGGGTAACTCAGCGAGTAGCGCACGACTTTCTCGGCGGTCATCAACCCCTTTTCGCTCGCCCGTTTGCTCCCGCCGAACCCCTTCATGCCGATCACCGCGATCTTGGCCTTGGCCAAGGCGGGAATGACTTCCGTCTCGAATCGCCGGGAATGGAGGGTGCCGAGCGCGGAGACGGGTTGGAGGGAGGCATCAAAGGGATAGCCGCCTTCGATCATCTTCAGGTGGACCCCGGGCTCATCGTGACCCGTGAAACCGAGGTAGCGGACTTTGCCCTGTTTTTTGGCCAGATCGAAGGCCTCGGCCGCCCCACCCGGTCCGTAAAACTTTTTCACCTCTTCCTCGCTCCTCATTTCATGGAGCATCCATAAATCGACATGGTCCGTCTGCAGGCGGCGAAGGGACTCCTCCAAGAACTTCATCGCGCCCTCTTTGCCGCCCTCCGGAAGGGGATTCTGGTGGGTGCAACATTTGGTCATCAAAAACACCTTGTCCCGGATCCCTCTCAGGGCCTCCCCCATCCACTCCTCCGCCCGACCCTTGTGATAGCACCAGGCATTGTCGAAAAACGTGACCCCGCGATCCACCGCTTCATGGGCGATTCGGGTGGCCTCCCTAATGTCCTTGGAAAGGGCCAGGGTGTGCCCCCCGAATCCCACCACGCTGACCTGCTCGGCATGACGACCAAAGGCACGCGTGGGCACTTTTTCGGAAACCGCCGCCAGCCCCTTGGCCGCCCCCAAGGCCGGAATCAGCCCAAGGAAGCGGCGACGCGTGAACATGGCTCCATAGTGCTCCTCCCCCTTTCCTAGGCAAGCTTTCGGAAAAACGCAGACACCCGCCTGGGAAATTCCATTTGTGAGGAACTGGAAATTAAGGATTTTCAAAAGAGCAAGGGGGGTCAAGATGGGAGGAAGCCCAACGGGCCTTAACCAACCCAAAGGAGATATCGCATATGGCATTCAGCACCGTCAGCAAGAAGAACGGAAAGACCTACCACCTGCACAGCCGCCAGCAGACCCTCCGGGGTGGCCAGACCGTCACCCTATACTATTTCGCCTCCGAAGCCGGCGCCGGCGCCATGGACAAACTCCCGGACGGCTATCAGGTCACCGAAAACGACCGCACCGGCCTGCCTCTTCTTAAAAAAAGCAAATAGCCTCCAAGGGCAGATCCGATGAGCACCGCCACCGCGGTGGATCCGGGGCTCCTCGCCATTCTCCGTTGCCCGGAGTCCCTTCAGCCTCTCCGGTTGGCGGATGACTCCTTGGTCCAACGGCTCCGACAACAGGCCCGCCAAGCGGACCTCGCAAACATCTCCGGCTCCAGAGTGGCAGCCGATTTTGAGGCCCTGCTTGTTCGGGAGGACGGAAAGCGTGCCTACCTCGTCCGCGATGGCATCCCGGTCATGCTGATCGACGAGGCGGTGGCGTTATAGGTGGTTAGCTTTTTAGTCCTTAGTGATGGAGGGAGGCCCTGAGCCGACAGCTCCCTCCATGATTAAATTCTAAACCCCTAAACCCCGGCAAAGCCCCGATACCAACTCACAAACTTCCGGATTCCCTCCTCCAGCGGGGTGTTGGGACGGAACCCCACCGCCTTTTCCAGATCGGAAACGTCCGCCGCCGTCGCCGTCACGTCCCCCGGTGGAATCGGCCTGGAAACCACTTTGGCCTTTTTCCCGGTAGCCGCTTCGATCGCCTGCACCAGCCGGATGACTTCAACCGGGCGGTTGTTGCCGATGTTGTAAATCCGGTAGGGCGCCGGGCTCGTCGCCGGGTCCGGATGCGCGCCGTCCCATTTCGGATTTCCCGCCGCCGGCCTCTCGGTCAGACGGGCCATTCCCTCGACGATGTCATCGACATAAGTGAAGTCCCGTCTGAGTTTCCCTTCCCCGAAAAGCTCAATCTCTTTCCCTTCCAAAATCGCCCGGGTGAACCTGTAGTAAGCCATGTCCGGCCGGCCCCACGGTCCGTATACCGTGAAAAACCGGAGTCCCGTGCAGGGCAGGCCGTAGAGATGCGCGTAGCAGTGGGCCATCAACTCATTGGCCTTTTTGGTCGCCGCATAAAGCGAGACCGGGTGATCCACGTTGTCCCGCTCGGAAAACGGCATTTTCTGGTTGAGCCCGTAGACGGAACTGGAGCTCGCAAAAATCAAATGACCCGTCTTTTCCGCCCGGCAGGCTTCCAGCACATCCATCATCCCCTCCAAGTTGCTACGGGAGTAGGCGTGGGGATGAGTCAGGCTGTAACGAACACCCGCCTGAGCCGCCAGATGGACGACGACCTCGGGGCGGACTTCCTTCCACAGCTTTTCCACCCCCGTCCGATCCCCCAGATCGGCCCGCACGAAACGGAAAGCTTTATGCTTTTTCAGCAGGCCGAGCCGCGCCTCCTTCAGCTTGGGGTCATAGTAATCGTTGAGATTATCGAGCCCCACCACCTCATCCTGCTGTTTCAGCAGTCTTTCACAAAGATGATACCCGATGAACCCGGCCGCGCCGGTGACCAGGATTCTCCGGCTCATGCCGCCTCCATCCGGAACCATTCCATCCGGTCCCCGTCGAACTCAAACCATCCCCGGAACCTTTCCCCGGCCAGCAACCGGGGCATCCAGTGCTCGTCATCCGACCACATCCGGTGATAAGGCAGATCCTCCACCGAATGCCAAAACGGCTTGGCCTCGGCCGTCTCAATCAGTTCCCCATGAAAATCCCCGGCCCGATAGACCATGCAGTGCAGGGAGTAGCCATCGCGAAACTGGAAGTGTAACTCCCCGGCCCAATCGATGCCCTGCGGCGTGATGCCGATCTCCTCCTGCGTTTCCCGGATCGCCGCCTGCTCCGGCGTCTCGCCGGGCTCGATCCTCCCTCCCGGGCCGTTCACTTTTCCCGCGCCCAGCCCCCTTTTCTTTTCAATCAGCAGAATACGCCCCTCGCGCATCACAAAACAAAGCGTCCCTCTTTCCTTGGGAAGCCAGGTCGACCAGTCGATGCGGCCCGGACGGGCCTGTTGGGTGGCTGCGGCCATCCCGCAAGATAACGCCGTCAGCGGGTTTGCCGATCCTTTTGCAGGAGTTTGGCCCGCGCGTCCTCCAGCTGCTTCTTTTCCGCCGCCGTCAGGGAGTCGATGCCCTCCTTCGAGATCTTATCAAGGATCGCATCCATCTTTTCCAGAACCGGAATCCCCCCCGACTTCTTCGCGACGGCCGCTCTGGCCTTGACCGCCTTCTTCCGACCCCTCGGCAGGGAAATCGAAGGCCACTCCATTCCGCCGCGTCTTACCCAGACCACCGCCAAAAGGGAAGAGAGCCACAGCTGGAGCAGGCCGGGCCAGTCCCGGCCCGCAAAGGCCGCCAGACTGTAGATGGCCAGCAGGATCCAACCCACCCACTTGGCGGTGAGCCCGGCAAAGAAAAATTGGGCGCCAGGATGCAGCGCACAAAACGCCAGGAAAACCGCAAAGCTGATTGTTCCTGATCCCACCAAAACTGCCGAACCCAGGAGCGGACCTGTCCCGGCCAGAACCAGGGCCGGGATCACCGCCAGCGCGGCATACATGAGCCCGTACGAGCGGCGACCGATCGCCGACTCCACCTCGCGGCCGAACCAAAAAAACATCAGCATCTCGAGACCGAACCAGAGGCCTTCCTGCCGGATATCGTGGACAAAGGGATAGGTCACCAAAGTCCAGATCTGACCCGCCCGTAGATCCCCCGCGGCAAAAGCGGCCTGGTTCACCCAGTCCCCCAGCCCCGAAGCCGACAACACGGCCGCCACGGCCATCGCCAGGGTGTGCACGCCGATCAGCAAAAGGGTTAGATCCACCCGAAGACTTCCCACGGTGAAAATCGGCCCTTCGGAGCCATGCCATGGACCGGAGGAAAAGGATTGGGACATCGGGCAAATTATCCTGCGCTTGGCTCTTTCCGGCAAGCCGACGGTTTCCTCAAATCTGGTATTCCGTGCCCCGGCCTTTGCCCGCCATCCTGACCTGCACCTTCTCCATCAAATCCCGCAGGCTTTCCCTTTCGAGGACCGACTCGCGCGCCGCCTCTGCCTCACGCCGAAGACGCCCCCACTCCTCGCCAAGCGGCCCCGAACTGTCCGGGCTGTCCTCGTTTCCCTCCATCCAGGACACCACCTCCCGCAGGTTGATCCGATCCGGAGCCCGCGCCAGATCATAACCCCCGCCTGCCCCACGCCGGCTGACCACAAATCCCCCTTTTTTCAGATTCCGCAAAACCTGTTCCATGAATTTCCCCGGCGTGCCCGAGGCCTTGGCCAGGGATGCCGCCTGGCGGATCCGCCCCTGCCCACCCTCCAGGGCCAACACCACCAAAGCCCTGACCGCATATTCCGTGGTGCGATTAGCCGCCATCACGGGTCATCCTAAGATGTGTGATTCAACGAAACAAGTTGCGGCGAGGGACAAACTGCTTCGCCGAAAAATATTCCTCGCATCCCCCGGCCCACGCCCATTGCCAACCTTTGCTTTCGGGCTTAGTTTGAGCTTCGTGAAGTCTGAAAACGGCCACGCTTCTTCCGCTGCCGCGCCGGAGACGGATTCCGGAATCGTCATCAGCAGCCGGGTTCGCCTGGCCCGCAACGTCAAGGACTACCCTTTTCCCGGTTGGCTCAAGAAAGCCGACCGCCTCAAGCTGCTCGAAACCATCCAGCCGGCCGTTTCCGACCTCGCTCCCATGAGGCCCGCCAAGATGGCGGTGGCAATGGAGGCCCTCGGGCCGCTCGAAAAACAGCTGCTCGTCGAAAAACACCTCATTTCCCGTGAACACGCCGCCAAAAACGCCGGGAGTGGCTTGGTCGTCAACGGCGACGAAACCCTCTCTGTCATGATCAACGAGGAGGATCACCTCCGTCTCCAGGCCCTCCAACCCGGTTTTCATTTGCAGCAAGCCTGGGACGCGGCGGACAAGCTCGACTCCTCCCTGGAGGAGAAACTCGAGTTTTCGTTCTCCCCTTCCCTCGGCTACCTCACCGCCTGCCCCACCAACGTCGGCACCGGGATGCGCGCCTCCGCCATGCTTCATCTTCCGGGCCTCGTCCTCGGAGAACAGATCAACCAGGTCATCAAATCCGTCAACCAGCTCGGCTTGGCGGTCCGCGGCCTGTACGGCGAGGGCACGGAAGCCCTCGGCAACCTTTTTCAAATTTCCAACCAAACCACCTTGGGCGAATCGGAAAAACAGATTCTGGAGCGCCTCACCAAGGTGGTCCGCCAGCTCATCGAACTCGAAAGCAACGCCCGCCAGAAGCTGATCCAGGAAAAGGCCCGCATGTTGGCCGACCAGGTCGGCCGCTCTTACGGCATCCTGCTCCACGCCTACTCCATTTCCTCCAAGGAGGCCCTCAACCTGCTCAGTCTACTCCGTTTGGCGGCCGACCTCGGTCTTCTCGCCGCCTCGCTCAAGGCCAAGGTTGATGCGCTCCTCATTTCCACCCAGCCCGCCCATCTTCAGCAGGCTTCCCAGAAAAAACTGGGTGCGGAGGAACGGGACGCCTTCCGGGCCGATCTTCTTCGCGAAAAACTCAAAGGCGTGGCCGAACCCGCCATGCGTAAATTGCACCTGGGTTCCGGCTGAACTAAACTTCTGCGATGAACAACTTCACTCCTCGCGCCCAGCAGGTTCTCGCGCTGGCCCGCAAGGAGGCCGACCGCTTCAATCACAACTACGTTGGCACTGAGCATATCTTGTTGGGCCTCATTAAGTTAGGCCAGGGTGTTGCCGTGAATGTGCTCCAAAAAATGGGGCTGGATCTCGAAACCGTCCGGATGGAAGTGGAAAAACAGGTTGGCACCGGCCCCGACACCAAGGTCACCGGCAACATCCCCTACACCCCGCGGGTGAAAAAAGTCCTCGCCCTCGCCTCCAAGGAAGCCAAGGCTCTCCACCACTCCTACGTCGGCACGGAGCATATTCTTCTTGGTCTTCTTCGCGAGGGCGACGGCGTGGCCGCCCGGGTTCTCAAATCCCTCGAGGTCGATATCGAACGCGCCCGACAGGAAGTTCTCAAGGAACTGGACCCCAATTTCGAGGAAGGTGCCGAGGCCTCCGCCGGTGGCGAGGAACCCGGCCAGCCCGGACCCGAGCCCGCCGGCGCCGGTGGCGGTTCCGTCCCTTCCCGCAAGGACGTCAAAACCCCCGCCCTCAAGGCCTTCGGACGCGATCTCACCGAGTTGGCCCGCAAGGGTGAACTCGATCCCGTCATCGGCCGGAAGAACGAGATCGAGCGCGTCGTCCAGATTCTCTGCCGCCGCACCAAGAATAACCCCGTCCTGATCGGCGAGGCCGGAGTCGGCAAAACCGCCATCGTCGAGGGCCTCGCCCAGGAGATCGCCTCCGGCAACGTCCCGGAAATTCTCCGCGACAAGCGCGTGATTACCCTCGATCTCGCCCTGATGGTCGCCGGGACCAAATACCGGGGCCAGTTCGAGGAGCGCATCAAGGCCGTGATGGAGGAGATCCGCAAACTCAAGACCGTGATCCTCTTCATCGATGAGCTCCACACCCTCGTCGGCGCCGGCTCGGCGGAAGGCGCCATGGACGCCTCCAACATCATCAAGCCCGCCCTCTCCCGCGGGGAGCTCCAGTGCATCGGCGCCACCACCATGAACGAGTACCGGAAGTACATCGAGA
>Ga0214923_10003262_pt1 | contig 20489 bp, 14 predicted proteins | sample LL1510_MetaG_FD_177993 | JGI IMG/M metagenome (GOLD analysis project Ga0214923, IMG submission 177993) | Freshwater microbial communities from Lake Lanier, Atlanta, Georgia, United States - LL-1510 | ecosystem: Environmental > Aquatic > Freshwater > Lake | place: USA: Georgia | collected...
GGCAATTCCGATGCGGCCACCATCCAAGGTGCCCATCGCAATCTTGAATCCATCACCCTCTTTCCCAAGCAAACACTCTTCCGGAACAAAACAATCATCAAAAAACAAAGACGCTGTAGATGAGGCCGTGATCCCAAGCTTGTTTTCAAGCTTGTTTACACTAAAGCCCTTGGACTTCGTATCCACCACAAACGCACAAATCCCCTTGTGCTTGAGCTCCGGATTGATCGTCGCAAAAAGAATGCAATAATCGGCCTCGCGGCCATTGGTGATCCAATTCTTAGAGCCATTGATCTTATAACCGCCGTCCACTTTCTCGGCACGACACTTCAACCCGGCAGGGTCCGACCCGTGTCCGGGCTCTGAAAGTGCGAAACACCCGAGTTTGGAGCCGGTCGCAAGCGGCTTCAGAAACTTCTCTTTTTGATGATCGTTTCCATAAGCCTGAATCGGATAACACACGAGTGAGTTGTTCACCGACATGATCACACCGGTAGATGCGCAGGCTGCTGAAATCGCTTCCATCGCCATCGCATAATCGACCGTTGATAACCCCGCACCTCCCCATTTTTCCTCGACCATCATTCCCATCAGGCCCATTTCGGCCATTTGCCTCACCGAATCTGTGGGAAATTCACCGGACTCGTCATGATGAGCAGCCCTGGGGGCAACCACTTTCTCCGCAAACTGGTGGATGGAGTCCATCAGCATTTTTTGTGAGTCATCGAGATGGGGCCATGTTTTAGAGTAGTCCATAAAAACCTCCGGCCCATCAAAGCACACTCAAACCCGGGAATCACTCCCAAATTTTAGTCACAATAGTTTTCGTTTCGACTCGAATAAAATTTAAAATCCGGGATTCTAAGACACGGGAGCTCCACCCAATCCACGGAAGGTACCTCATCCGGGGTTGCCACGAGCAAAGTGCCTGGAATGGTTGAACGTGCCGGATCAAAGGCCCCAATCGCCTGCGAATCGCTCCTTCCCAAAAGAATCGCAAGATTGAGCCAAAGCTCCCCACTGCTCGATGTAAATGCAATTTGCCGTACCCGCTTTTGGGCCCCTGGCTTAAGATTCCTCACCTGCAAAAGCCAACGGTCAGCAGGCTGGAGTTTCTGAAAATTCACATCCGGCGCAAGGGTTGCCAAAAAAATCGAACCAACGCCGAGCCCTACCCACATCCACCTTTCGGCCCGCTCTCGAACTAACGGCATCCAATGGGCCAATGTGAGTCCACATGAAATTGCCGCTAAGGGATAAAAAGGCGTTAGGTAGTGCTCCATATAAACCACGCCAAAGCTATACGCCAAGGGCACCAAGAGCGCGCAAAAGCCCCACATCACCCGCTCTCGACCCAATCGATCCCCTTGAAAAAATCTTCTCAGGCCAGAGAGTAATCCCCATGCAAAAACCGGAAACCACGGCAACCAAATCAAATAAAGATTACGCCAGGGATGAATGGAGAATTGATTAAAGTCCGTGCGACCCCGAGCGCTCACTTCCAAATATTTCTCAATATACTCTCGACCATTCCCAAGTCCGCACCATAAAAAAAGAGGGAAGACCGCTCCCATCAAAACTGCGAAGACGGGTAGAAAAATCTTGCGATCGACATGAAACAACAAAACCACACCGCAAGCCCCGAGTGCAGGCAAGGCCGCAATTCCCTTCACCATGAAAGCACATGCAATCGAGACACCCGCTAAGAACATCAGGATCATCGCACGCTGAGGATTCCGATTCCGAAACTCAAAACCCTCACTCAACAAAAGCGCCGCCGCGAGGCCGAAAAAAGAGAGAATCCCATCGAGATAAAAATTGGAGCCCCACTTCACAAAGCGGGTGGAGCTCACCAAAACCACGGATGCGAAAACTCCGGCGGCCAGACCGGCCCTCCTCCGCAAATATTCAAAAACCAAAACAACCGAAAGCACCGCGAGTGAAGCCGGCAAGAGTCTCGATGCCGGCTCCGAATGCCCAATGAACTTATATAGGATTGCCTGAATCCAAATTGCCAATGGGGGGTGCTGAAAAAACTCCGGATATTGCTCAAGCCCATAATGCAAATGCAGCCAATCCCCGGAGCTTAGAATGTTCCGGGCCAACACAGAGTAGGTGAGCCCGTCAAACAGCAGGTGAAAACCCCAAGTCTGGGCAAAGAAGACCAAGATGGACATTCCGATGACCCATACCCTCAACCTGCGATCTCTTCCCATCAGTTTAATCCCTTGAAACGGGGGCTTCGCTTTTCCGAAAATGCCATCATCCCCTCGCGTTGATCCGGTCCTTCAAACAGCGCTGAAAAACGATATATCTCGGCATCGACCTTGGGGTGCACGCCTACGCTTTCCTCAAATTCATTGATCAAATCTTTAGCCGCGATCATGGCATCCAATGAGTTGGCCGCAATCTTTCGTGCAAAACCCCTCACCTGTTCAAAAAAATCCTCATGCCCCAACACTGTGCGAACCAACCCGAGGTCCTTTGCTTCGGCAGCTTTGATTCGGTCCCCTGAAAACACCAGCTCCTTGGCTCGAGAGGACCCAACCACCCGCTGCAACCTTAGAGTTCCACCGAATCCCGGAATCACCCCGAGGCTCACCTCTGGAAGACCGAACTGGGCTCGCTCACTGGCCATGATGAAATCACAGGCCAAGGCCAATTCCGTACCTCCGCCCAAAGCAAACCCGTGGACTGCCGCAATCGTGATCTTTGGCATCTGCTCGAGCAACAGACAAACCTCGTGGCCGAGCCTTGAAAAACGAGCAGCCTCCGAGCGAAACATTCCCTGCATTTCTCGAATATCCGCGCCTGCCACGAAAGCTTTCTCACCCGAGCCTCTCAGAATCAAAACCCGAATCGAAGAATCCTTTGAAATCCGTTTTAGGCGCTCGCGCAAATCCCCCAAAAGCTGAATATTCAATGCATTCAGCGCCTCAGGACGATGAATACTCAACTCCACGATCCCGGCATCAAGATTTTCAACCTTCAGTAACTCACTCATACGGGTAGAATCCACGCCCAGATTTCTTACCCAACCATCCCGCAGTCACATATTGCCGCAGGAGTGGACAGGGCCGATACTTTGAATCCCCCAAGCCCTCGTGGAGTACCTCCATAATCGCAAGACAAGTATCCAGCCCAATAAAATCCGCCAAAGTGAGCGGGCCCATGGGCTGATTCGTGCCCAGCTTCATGGCAACATCAATGTCCTCTACCGATGCAATCCCCTCATAAAGCGCGTAAACTGCCTCATTGATCATCGGCATGAGAATCCGATTCACCGCGAATCCGGGCATATCTCTGGCCACCACAAATGTCTTCCCCATTTTCTCGGCAGCAGTACGAACCGCTGCAAAGGTCTCATCGGTGGTCTGAATTCCACGGATCCCCTCTACCAGCTTCATCACTGGCACCGGATTCATAAAATGCATACCGGCAAACTGTCCCGGTCTCCGAGTCACCGCCGCAAGCTCAGTAATGCTGATCGATGATGTATTCGATGCAAAAATAGCAGAGGGTTTACAAGCCCCGTCAAGCTCCTTCCAAATCCGCTTTTTGAGCTCCAGGTTCTCGGAAACCGCCTCAATCACGAGATCACAGTCCTTTAGATCCGCCAAGCCTCCCACCGGCTTCAGATTCGTTAGAACTGCTGCGGCCTGATCGGCGCTTATTTTCTGTTTCGAAACCAACTTCTCGAGTTGGGCCGCAATCTTCTCAACCGCTTTCTTGGCCACCTCGAAACTCTGATCAGCCAAACAAACTCCAAAACCACTTTGTGCCGCAGTTTGTGCAATCCCTTGGCCCATCTGACCGGCTCCAACAACACCCACACATTGAATCTTCATCGTCTCATCTCCTTACTTACCAATGCAAAAATCAGAAAAAATCTTTCCCAGCACATCATCAGGCAACGTCTCTCCGATCAGAGGGCCCAGAGCGTTCATTCCATGTCTTAAATCAGTGGCAAACAGAACCTGGTCTGTTGCGCCCATCGCACCTTCCAACACCTCAATCGCACATCCCACGGCTCGAACGTGCTCGATCTGGGTCAGAATCACCTCACCCGGTCCACGCGTGAGCCGAGCTACTGCCAGGATAGCTATGGACTCAGCGGCTTCATGCACCCCCTGAAGGCTCACTGAAGAAATCCACTGGGGCTTCTCTCCCAGCGCGCGAAAAATATCCTCTCCAACTCTCTGTCGCTGATCCTCGTCCAAAAGATCCCACTTCGACGCCACAATAAAAACACTCTTATCGGCGGTAGAGATCTCCCTTAGGTACGCGGTAATTGAATCAAGTTTGGGTTCAGCTCCATCGACTACAACAATCACCAAATCAGACTCGCCCGCCGCTTTGATTGAGCGCTCAATGCCCATGCCTTCGATAAAATCCTCGGAAGATCGTAGCCCTGCGGTATCGGAAAGCCGCAATGCCACTTGTCCTCGAGGCCCCCTCAGATTGATTTTCTCCCGAACCACATCCCGGGTGGTGCCCGCAATATTGGATACGATCGAACGATCCTCGCCGAGAAGCGCGTTGAAAAAAGAAGATTTACCGGCATTCGGCAAACCAAAGATCGCCACAGGTACACCGTCGCGAAAACGCCTGCCGCGATCAAAACTTCCCTGAAGTGACTCCAATTGCCTCAACACCCCCTTCAAGCGCTGCTTCAATCGCGGAAGAGAAACCTCATCAAGGTCTTGGTCAGAAAAATCGATCCCCGCTTCCGCAAGGGTGCAAAGCTGCATGAGTTCAGCCCGAAGCCCTTCAACCAACTCATGTTGCGACCCCGAAAGCTTCTCGAGGGCCAGCTGGAGAGAAAAATCGTTGTCCGCGGCAACCAATTCCTTGATCGCCTCGGCCTGCGAAAGCTGCAACTTTCCGTTCTTTACGGCCCGAAACGAAAACTCCCCGGGGAGCGCCTGCCTTGCGCCGAGACGAAAACACTCCTCCAAGACCCACTGGGCAATCATCGGGCTTCCATGAAGAAAGAGCTCCACCACATCCTCACCTGTAAAAGAATGGGGAGCAAAAAATGGCAATACCAGTGCCTCATCTAAGCGACGCCCCTTCGATTCCCAGAGCCAAACCCGCTTTGCGCGGCGATGCTCTTCATGCGAGAGCTCCATCCGGCCAAGTTCGTTTGCAATCTTGATCGACAAACCCCCGGATAAACGAATGCCGCAAAGGGCGCCTCCCGTCGGTGTCGTCAATGCAACGATCGTGCGGTTGGAAAAATAGCCCGCAGAATCGAAGTGTCGCTCTTTAGAAGCTGGTTGCCATGCTTGCGGCATTCCCGGGCACTCCAAGCTTCTTATTCAAATACTGTTGCTGAATCACGCTGACCACTGCGTTCACCAACATGTATACGCAAAGACCCGAGGGTGTCCCGAGCATGAAGGCTCCGAAAACCAAGGGCATGAACATCATCATTTTGCGTTGGGCGGGATCCATTCCAGGGGACGGGGGTGTAAGCCTTTGTTGCAGAAACATCACCACAGACATCAAGACAGGGGTGATGTAATAGGGATCATGCGCGGAAAGGTCCTTGATCCAAAGCGCAAACGGGGCGCCGTAGAGCTCCTCGGCCGAGTAGAGCACCCTATAGAGCGCGAAAAAAATCGGCATTTGCAAAAGCATCGGAAAGCATCCAGCCATGGGATTATAGCCCGACTGCTTCATGAGTGCCATCATCTCCATGTTCAGCGCGGCCTTGTCATCCTTATACTTCTCCTGGAGAGCCTTCATCTTCGGCTGAAACTCTGCCATCTTCCTCATTCCCTTCATGCTTTTCACCACCAAAGGGAAGGTGAGGATCTTGATCAAAATCGTTAGAATGATGATGGCCACACCATAGTTGCCGACAAACCTGTGGATCATCAAAAGGATTTTCAAAATGGGATAAGCGATCAGGGTGAAGAAGCCAAGATCCACCGTCAAATCGAGCGTGGGATCAATCCCTTTCAGAGCATCTAACCGCTTGGGTGTGAACGCCATTTTAAATGATGCATTCACTTCGTTATTGGACACGGGTAACTGGACCGCAGCCCGAACCGTAGGCTCGCCGCCATTTTGTCCTTCAATGACCTCATAGAAGAATTCCTCCGGCTGAGAAAAAGACGCGCCCTGTTCTGGGAAGATCGCCAACAGAAAATAACGGCTGCCTAATCCGAACCACTTGATGGGACTCTTCACATGAGTCAACTCACGTGCCTTGTCGACGGTGAACCGCTCCATCTTATTGTCAGAGTAAAAAAGAATTTCCCGGTCGCTCCTTTCGGGATGGGTCTTGAGCTGGGAGGTGTTTGCAATCCCGAAACCCTGACCCACCAAACTCAAATAAGCCTTTGAAGGAGCGCGTCCAAGGAATTTCACCTTGGCATTGACGATCACAGAGTCGCCCTGGAGCTGATAGGTCCTACGATAATCCACGTTTGAATCGACAAAGCTCCACTCAAAAGAATCAGATGACACTTGCTTCAACTGGGGTTTGATCGACCCGTTGAGATAAGCAAACTCATTGCCCGCAAAAGTCAGAATCAAATTCGCACCATCGAGACTTGAAACCGTATTCAAATCAATATTCGTTGGCTCTTTGAGCTTCCATCGCTGAATCCAAAGAGCACCATCACTCAACTCGAGAGTGGATCCCGGCAATGTCAACTCTGCGGGTGTCCCAAAAGCAGGAGCGACTAAAAAACCAGAAGTGGCGAATAAAAAACCAAGGGCGCTGTTTTTGAAACTCTTAAGACTGCTCATATTGGGTCAAAACCTCCTCGACCTGAGAATGGGTGGCACCTGCAAACCCGAGTAATCGCCATCCATCCGCCTTTCACGAGACCGTGGGCATGGATTGCTTGATCGGCATAGACTGAACAGGTGGGTTCGAACCTACATCCGACGTAGGGGTTTCCGCTAAGCATTTTGAAAAAAACATGAAAAAAAGGCGAAACCCAACGCTTATAAAACTTAACCATGGTTTTCGTTCATCCATGCAGCATCGAGCTGACCCCGAATCTGCCGAGGCGTGGCCGGAGTCACCTTGAGAGAACCCGGAATCACCACATTACAATCCAAAGCGCGCATCTTCTTACGATGGGCGCGAAAGGCCTCCCGAATCTGTCGCTTGAGCTTGTTGCGATAGACACTATTGCACTTGGCCTTGATTGTGATTCCCACGCGAGCCTCACCCGTCCGACTCGGCAAGCGGAAAAGCGTACAAAGACCAAGCCGCTTCACCTCGCTGCCCTGAAAAAACCTCAGGTACTCCCAGCGGGTTCTAATACGGCTAGATTTCGGAAAATCCATCAGGGCGAAGGGATTACTTCGAGGCTACGGTCGGAACCAAGTTCTTGCGTCCGCGTGCTCGGCGACGCTTAAGAACTTTTTGTCCGTTCGCGGTGGCCATACGTGCGCGAAAACCGTGGGTCTTGGTTCTCTTTTTGCGTGAGGGTTGAAATGTGCGTTTCATGGTCTAATCCTTTGTACTCGAATTTTTGAGAAACCTTGTTTTACCGGAACTCTAAGGTATTTGTCAACCAAGCTATCCACCAAACCCTTTGTCTCCCACCCGACTTCATGCTAGCGTCCCTGACTCTACTGAACTCGGGATTGCTTTAGAATGAATCAAACGAACCTTTGGGCATCAACTTATCACCACATCCTTCTCAATCACCATGACGCCAATGAGGTGAAATTTTGGCTCGATTCCCTGAAATGGGGAAAAGCAGAGCGCTTAGGCCCCGGAAAAGTAAGAATTGTCCTCTCTGCCCCAAATCAATTTTACAAAAACTTCATCCAAACCACATTCAAAGCCGAGATCGAAGAGGCCGTTTCTCGAGTTTTGGGGGAGTCCTGCGAAGTCTCAATTGATCTCGACCGAGGCTCAGACCCATCTGGGCAAAAACCGTCGTCATTCCAGCAGGTTATAGATAGCCCGCTGGCTCCTCCCCGCCCCCTCGACATTGAGTCCCTGGGCCCGCTTCAACCCCCGGTCTTGAATCCAGCCATTCCTGGAACCTTCGCGCCACGATCACCGAAGACAGAGAGCTCCTTGCGGCCGCTTCAGGATCACCTCGACGCGAACCTCACCTTTGACAACTATATCGTGGGTCCATCGAACCAGTTCGCTTACGCATCCGCGTTTTCAACGGCCGAAAATCCCGCCGCTCAATTCAATCCATTGTTTATTTACGGCCAGCCAGCCGTGGGCAAGACCCACCTTCTCCATGCCATCGGCAATCACATCAAGCGTAAGAACCCACATATTCGCGCCTATTTCATCTCTGCTGAAAACTTCGTGAATGAATTCATCGAAAGCCTACAACACAAAAAGCCGGGAGAGTTTAGAGCGAAATACCGTGAAAATGTAGACCTCCTCTTGATCGATGACGTTCAGTTCATTGTGGGCAAAGACAGATCCGAAGAGGAGTTCATCCACACCTTCAACACCTTGGTCAGCATGCGAAAAATGATCGTTCTGACGTCGGACAAGGCGCCCAAGGATATCGATGGCCTTGAAGAGCGCATTCGAACACGTTTTGAAATGGGCCTCGTCGCAGATATTCGACCACCCGAGATTGAGACCCGCATCGCAATTCTGAAGGCAAAAGCCGAATCCGACGATATCTATCTCCCAGATGAAGTTGCAACCTTTCTCGGCACCTACGTGAAAGATACCGTCAGGAATCTTCATGGCGCTCTGGTGAAGCTTCAGCAATATGCCTCTCTCACCGGTTCCGAAATCACTCTCGATCTTGCAAAGCAAGTGCTCCAAAACTCGATTCCAGAGGAAGGCCAGGAATATACCGTTGAGATGATCCTGAATGCTGTGGCCAAACACTATCAAATCAAAATGAAGGACTTGAAAGGCGTTTCCCGCGCAAAAAACTTTGCGCTGCCAAGACAAATCGCGATGTCACTGATCCGTCGTTACACCAATCTAGGATTCCGCGAGATCGGTCAGATTTTTGGCAAAGACCACTCCACCGCGGTCCACGCCCATCAGAAAATCGAGGCGGAGCTCGAGACTGATCTTGAGCTCAAACGCCACATTGAGGCGATCCGAGAACAACTCTAGTTTTTACTCTCGGTTTTTTGACGGCATTAGATCTGCAATATCCCGCGAAAATTCACATTTATTTTTTTGATTTGCCCCTGAATTCACGACATTCTAATTCGAGCAACCGTTTAAAGGGAAAGGATGCCCATGAACCTGCTCAGAACACACACGATTCATTTATTCGTTTTCCTCGTCTTTTCATCCCTTCCCTTCTTTTCAAACTCATTCGCGGCGAAACCATCGCACAACAAACCGAAATCGGAACCCTCTGCGGTTCGCGAATTTGCGGTGAATAAAAAAACCATGAAACTGAAGGCGCTCGTCCCGAGTGGATGGGAACCCGTAGTGGATGTAATGAACACTCCCCTTGCTCTATTGTCAAAAAGAGGTGCGCAAGACTTGCGCTCAGTAATTCAAATCGTGCCGTACGGGGTCACCGATTCAGAAGATCACTTTACAAAATTTCGAAAAGACCCTGAAGAGTACTACGCTCAAAAGGAAGAATGGCTTGACCAGATGAATGGTGAAGCCATTTCATATGAGCCCTTCGAGGAAATAACTCAAGAGGGATCGACAACCTACTCCATCGGGATCAAGTACAAAAATGACCTGGGCCAGTTTCTCGACAGAACATTTTACATTTCGTCGAAAACCAAGGGCCTTTTCTTTGTTAAAGCGGTTATTCCCCTAGATCAAGAAGACGATTACTCCCACGAGGTCAACCGAGTCATCAGCTCAATCAGGCTTGAAAACTGAACCTTTCCAAGGACGGAAAAGAATCATGAAATCCTCATGCAAAATCATCACGTTTTTGATCAGCACTCAACTCGCCTTGGGGCCGAATCTCTCAGCTGCTCTAGCGAATGAGCGGACCCCCAACAAAGAATCGATCACATCACCCGCCGAGTTTTTAAAACAAGTCCAGCTCGAAGGGGAGTCCATTTTCGGACCTAACGGCTGTGCTAAGTTAGACGACAAGGGCAATGTTTCCTACGTCTCCCAGACCACGAAAGAGGCAATTGAAAACGACGAAGACTCTCCAAGTTCGGTGGACTGTGCGGCCCGAATTGCGGCCTATGCCCCCCGTTACAAAAAAGCGCAAGAAGTGATCAAGGAGTTTGAAAAGAATCAAAAAGCCGAAGATAAAATTCAAAATGCAAATTGCCCAAACTGTGACCAATCCGGTCAGAGTCTTACTGGGCCCGTGGACCCCGAGCACCAATGCTCTGATACTGAGAAAGCCTCGATTCAAAAACAACGCGACTCCAATCCTCAGTGCAGCATGACTTGTGAACTGAAGGGGTCTCTCAAAAAAACCCTCGATCAAGCCTCTTTCGGCATACTTGGGGGCTTGGTAAAATCCTCAAACAGCTGCAATACCGAAAAAGCTGGAACCTCTCCTTTTGGGTGCCTTGCCGATTTCATTACCTCGCTCTTTTCTTCACTCAGCAGCATGTGCAAAGCCGTTTGGGATGGAATGGTCTCGGCAGCGAAAGGGGTTAAAAACTGGGTTGCGGGCTGGTTCTCCTCAAACAAAAAAGTGGAAGAGGCGGCGACCAACGCTCACCCTGCCTTCGCAAACATGAGCGATGAGGAAATCAAAGCGGCTCAGAAGAACCCCGAGAAAGCGAATCAGGGATTACTCCAAAAAATAGGCAAAGGTCTGAACTTCATCCTCGAGAATGTGGTTGGACTGGATACCCCCGTTTATTCCGAACTTTGGCAATGTGCGAAGTGTGGTGAACGTCTTGGAGCAATCTGCAAGATCGCAGGCGTTGTCGGCAAAGACGTGATCAAAAATGCGCTCCTCGTATGGTTGGGGGGCAAAGCCATTCAGGGAATCACAAAAATGGCGAGCGGCGCCTTAAAGGTTGCAAGCTCAGTCGGGACAAAAATGCTCAATATGGTGAATAAAACCGTATTGGGTCGTACTGCAATTAAATGGGGGGCTAACCTAGTAGCCAAAATTTCTGAGAGATCAATCAGCGGATTCAGAGCATTCATGGCGACCCGGATCGGTAAATTTTCAGCCATTGCAGCCAACTCATCCAAAAAAGTGTTGATGAAAACGATCTCTGTCTCTTCAACCGTTGCCGGCACTGTCTTTCAAACCATCGACAAGGTCATGATGATGCCCGTTAAAATTACCGTACGCGCTGGAAGATCGGTCGCCTCACAAGTTCGATCCATCATGGGCCGCTCCACCCTTTATTCCCGGACGCCAATTCTTGCCGCTGAAGAAGCTGCTGAAACCGGCTTAAGAAGCATCAAGGACCTCCCTTCGAACACGCTCCTTCAGCTCGAGGTGCCGAGCCCCATCACTCCTGCGATGGAAAAATCAAAAAGCTTCTTGTCGTCCAAAATGAAAGGCAAGGAATTGAAGGCCTTTGTTGAAGACATTGAAAATGCGACCGAAACGACTCTTCAAGTTTCCGGCTCCAAGGCGATCGAAATCGAGACCCCCATGGGCTCAAAGTTCATCAAAATTGAAAACCCAGAAAGCATCTCTAAGGTTCATGTTTTCGGTGACGACGCCAGTAAAGCGATCCTCCGGACCCAAGATGGTAAAGTGATGCTCAGCCAAAATGGCAAGATCGTAAAATCCTTCTCGAACCCTGAGGACCTTAAGAAGTTGGACGCCATCCTGGGTAAAGATATTGCTGCAGCCGATCAAATGGCTCTCCAAGAAATGAAAAACACGGCCGAACTCAATGGCATCAAAGCCCAAGAGCCCGTTGCATCCATTGAGCCCAAAGCAACGGACGATTTCAAAGTCACCACCCCAAAGGAATGTGGGGATATTCCTATCAGCTTCAGTGCCATGGCTCGCTGAATACTCAGAATATCCATGATTTCCCACAAAATGGCCTGCTGCCGTGGGGGATAAAAATGTTTTGTGAATCCCGCCTCTTAAAAAGGTGTCCACCACGCTGGGGGATGATCTGATTTTGTCCACCTAGCATCCACCATCTATTCACAGGCCTGGGGGATCGATTTGGTGGAAATCTTCAGAAAATCTTTAGAACGATCCAATCGATGCCTTCACGCTAGAGGAGTCTTGGTGAATGGTTGGGTGAATAAGTCTCATCCTGGGCCCTAAGCGCCCATCTTCCAAATCATCCACAACTTGCCCGAATTCATCCACCTGGGGATATCAACACCTTTTATTTTTGATAAACCAATTAAATCGAACACTTAAGCACTTATCCCCCACATTCACAGCACTATGATTACTAAGATCTTTATATATATATGTTTTTATGAGAGTCATTCCCCACTCAAGGTGGTGAATGAATATGAAGTTCAGTATTCAAAGGGATCAACTCTTAGCGGCATTACAAAAGATATCTTCTGTCATTGAGAAGAAGCACACCATGGAGATTCTGGGGAACATTCTGTTTGAAACCCGGAATCAAAAGCTCACATTGAGTGGGACGGATCTTGAGGTTGGAATCCAGATTAGCCTGGATGCACAAATCGATCAGCCTGGTCGGATGACCCTTTCCACCAAGCATATCTTAGAGATCACCAAAGAGCTTCCCAACCAAGTCATGCATTTCAACCTCAAGCCAAATCACTGGGTTGAAATCTTCTGTTCAAAAGCCCGTTTCAATTTGGTGAGCATTTCGGCGGATGGGTACCCCACACTCCCATTGTTTGATGAAAAGAATTACACCTATGCGAACTCCGAACGATTGAGTGAGATGATCACCAAGACTGAGTTTGCCGTTTCTACCGACGCAACTCGATATCATTTGAACGGCGTCTATTTTGAAGTGATGCCGAACTCTCTCATTCGCATGACAGCGACGGATGGTCATCGGTTGTCCTTTATTGACTATGAAGTATTCACCAAGCCCATCGAGTTGAAGCGAGGAGTAGTCATCCCAAGCAAAGGCCTCTCAGAACTTCAGAAGACCATTCAAGGAACCAAGAACATTGGGATTGCTTTCGAAAAAGGCTACCTTTACGCAAAATCAGAAAATGCATACCTTTTCATTCGCTTGATTGAAGCCGACTATCCCGATTATCGACAAGTAATTCCCCAGAATCTGGACAAGAGCGTGAGATTGAGACGCGAAGACCTTTTGGGAGCGCTGAAGCGTGTTTCTCTGCTTGCTCATGAGAAGAGCAAGGGAGTGAAGCTGAGTATTCAGGATGGTGTGCTTGCAGTGGCTTCGTCGAACCCTGATATGGGTGAAGCCCGTGATGAAATTACCCTGAACTACCAAGGTGAGCCGTTTGAGATTGGATTTAATGCCAAGTACATCTTGGATTGTCTGGAAGTCATGAAGGACGAAGAGATCGAGTTCAATTTCAAAGACAAGACTAAGCCAGGTTTGATCCAGGCGGTGGGCCACAAGAATCATTGCTATGTCATCATGCCAATGAGACTTTAATCCGACTTGAAACTTCAGAATCTATTCTTAAGGAACATCCGAAACATTGATGAAGTGAGTATTCCTTGTGGTCGAGGAATTCATTTCATTTACGGAATGAATGGTCAGGGCAAAACCTCGATCCTTGAGTCGATTTACGTTCTCTCAAATCTTCGTTCATTCCGAGACCACGATTTGCATCCTTTGGTGAAAACAGGGCGCGACTCGAGTCAGATCAAAGGACAGTTCCAAATCGATGCGAACACCCGCGCAGAACTCAAGGTGGAGTTGATACAGGGTCCCCGCAGATTCGAAAAGAGGGCCTACATCAATGAGAAGCTATCGCGCAGCGCGGTGGAATACTTTGGCCTAAAGCAATTGCACTCCCCCATTCAATTCCATGCCATCAACCTCAACCCAGCCTCGACGGACCTGATTCGAGGCGAGCCAGGGCTCCGCAGGACCTATTTGAACCAAGTGATCTCGAGCGAGAGTCCTGAGTACCTCGACATCCTGAAGCACTATCAGCGCTCCCTGGACCAGAAAAACGCGCTCTTGAAGGAGGAACCTTCGTTTGATCCGGAACTCCTAAAAATCCTCAATGAAAACCTGGTGATTTCAGGCGCCAAACTGCTTCAGTTCCGTCTGCGTTATTTGAATAAAATTGATCAGGCTTTTGGGCGTTTTCTGAGCGCGATTGCACCCACGCAAATCCCGGTTTTTGCTGGCTATAAATCGGGGGAAACCCTCTATTTCAATGGACATTTTGATGTCCCACCGTTAGAAGAATTAGTTGAAAACTTGCATCAAAAACTCACCGAAAAGGGGCCTCAGGAGAGACTCCGAAAAATGAGCTTGGTGGGTCCTCATCGGGATGATTTGGTCTTCAAAGTGGGAACTCCGGTTTCCCATTCGAAGCCCGACCTGGTGGATGTAGGTTCCCAAGGAGAGATCCGATCAGTGCTTCTAGCATTGAAGCTTGCGGAACTCGAGGAGTTCGAAAAATCAACTGGGGTCAAGCCGGTGCTCTTGATCGATGATTTTTCTTCGGAACTGGATACGGTTCGCAGGAATTTCCTCTTGGGATATTTGAAGGATTCGGATCTGCAGATTTTTGTGACCTCTACGGATGATTTGTCACGAAGTCTGGAGTCGAGTGGAACTCTGATTCGAATGAGTCAGGGGAGGATGTGCTGATGAGTTCGACACAAGTGAATACTCAATATACCGCCGATCAAATCAAGGTCTTGGAAGGCCTCGAAGCCGTCCGTAAGCGGCCAGGGATGTACATCGGGGATACCGGCGTTCGGGGTTTACACCATCTGGTTTATGAGATTGTGGATAACTCGGTGGATGAAGCACTCGCGGGACATGCCACCATCATCAAGGTTTTCATTCATTCAGACAACAGCATCTCTGTAGAGGACGACGGCCGAGGCATTCCCACCGGAATGCACCCATCTGGAGTTTCCGCAGTAGAAGTGGTCATGACCAAACTTCACGCCGGCGGAAAGTTCAACGAAGAAGGCGGAGCTTATAAGATTTCAGGGGGCTTACATGGAGTGGGCGCTTCTGTGGTGAATGCGCTTTCTGAAAATCTGAAAGTTGAAGTTCGCCAAAAAGGAAAGATTTTTACTCAATCCTACAAACGAGGAAATCCCCAGACAGGACTTCAGGAAATCGGAACCTCCGACAAGACCGGAACCAAGACCACATTTAAACCCGACGCGGAAATCTTTTCGGTCCTTGAATACTCATGTGACACCTTGGCTGCACGATTCAGGGAGTTGGCTTTTCTGAATAAGGGCCTCAGGATTCAGTTGACCGATGAGAGAATTGAGAACTCCGCAATGCAGGAGTTTTATGCCGAAGGTGGAATCATCCAGTTTGTTGAATTTCTGAATTCGTCGCGACAAAAACTCCATGAAGATGTGATCGCTTTTAATCAGGAAGTAAACGGGGTGGTCGTCGACATCGCACTTCAATGGAATGATTCATATGTCGAGACCCTGTCTTCCTATGTGAATAATATTCATACGATCGAAGGGGGAACCCACGTTTCAGGATTCAAGACTGCGCTCACTCGAGTAGTGAATAAGTTTTTGGTGGATTCTGGAATGGGCAAGAACTTTAAAGAATCCCTTCAGGGCGAGGATATTCGCGAGGGTCTCGCAGCGATCGTTTCTGTCAAAGTTCCGGAGCCACAGTTTGAGGGACAGACCAAAGGCAAGCTTGGAAACGGAGAAGTTGAAGGGATCGTCAGCCAAGTGGTGGGTGAGAAGCTCGCCAAGTTTTGTGAAATGAATCCTTCGGTCGTGAAAAAAGTGATTCAAAAGTCGATTGACTCTGCCGTTGCGAGAATCGCAGCCCGCAAGGCGCGGGAATTGACTCGCCGAAAAACGGCTCTTGATACCGGTGGACTTCCCGGGAAAATGGCTGATTGTCAGGAACGCGATCCTTCGCTTTGCGAGCTTTACCTTGTCGAAGGGGACTCGGCGGGTGGATCTGCAAAACAAGGGCGGTCCCGGAAGAACCAGGCGGTGCTTCCGCTTAAAGGAAAAATCCTGAACGTAGAAAAAGCTCGCTTTGACCGGATGCTATCCAGTGAAGAAATCCGCGTATTGATTTCAGCGATTGGCGCTGGCATCGGAAAAGATGATTTCGACGTGAATAAAGTCCGCTACCACAAGATCATCATCATGACCGATGCGGATATTGATGGCTCACACATTCGTACGCTTTTGCTGACGTTCTTCTATCGACAAATGCCATCCCTGATCGAGAGAGGCTACTTGTACATCGCCCAACCGCCTCTTTATCGAGCCAAAAAGGGGTCTCGCGAGCAATACCTTCGAAATGAATCGGAGCTCTTCACCTTCCTTTTGCAGGCAGGGATGGATTCCGCAAAAGTTACCATTCACGGAAAGCACCTTCCCAAGGAAGAGCTGGTGGAAATTCTGAAGAGCACCTCCCGATATACCAAGACGATCGAAAGGCTGTCCCGAAGATCAAATCCCGATGTTTTGAAACTTTTGATTACTCACCACATTGGTGTCGATACATTACGCGACTCGTCCAAATTCAATGGGCTGAAAGATCTGATGACCCGCGAGTTGTCAAAATCGGGATACACCGTTGAGCTGAGTAGTCACCCCGAGGCGGATGGAGCCCAGACTCTGAAAATTCGAACCCGGTTGAATGGAACCAGCAAGGTGACTCAAGTCAGCCCAGGACTTTTGACCAGCATCGAATATGAAGAGATGCTTTCCAACTTCAGGGCGTCGGAAGAAATTCATGACGCTAAGATAGAACTGAAATTGGGAGAGGGGCAGGCGCGAACTTACTCAGCGATGTCGGCGGTGCTCGAGGCCATTCTTGATCACACCCGCAACGGCATCAACATTCAGCGATACAAGGGGCTTGGAGAAATGAATCCAGAACAGCTTTGGGAAACCACGATGGACCCAGAGAGAAGAACCTTGTCGCAGGTGTCAGTGGGAGACGCCGTTCAGGCCGATCAGGCTTTTTCGCTCTTGATGGGAGACGAGGTTGAGCCACGCCGGAACTTTATTGAGACCAACGCCCTGAAGGTGCGGAACTTGGACGTTTAGGAGAAATCGAATATGTTGCGCTCCCAGATCCTTTCCACCGGAATGCATGTACCCAGTCGATTGATCACCAACCATGACCTATCGAAATGGATGGACACCTCCGATGAATGGATCCGTCAACGCACGGGGATTGAGCAACGGTATTGGGTGGAATCAGGTGAATCCACCTCTGACCTCGCGCTCAAAGCAGCCGAGATTGCCATTCAGAGAGCGGGAATTGAAAAGTCAAAAATTGACATGATCATTCTTGCTACCCTATCCCCTGACCATGAGTTTCCGGGGACCGCATGTTTTCTTCAGAAAAAACTGGGACTTCCCGGTATTCCCGCATTGGATGTTCGCCAACAGTGCACAGGCTTCATTTATTCAATGGCCATCGCAGATCAATTCATCAGAAATGGTGTTTATCGCCATATTTTGGTGTTGGGTGCCGAGGTTCATTCAAAAGGATTAGAAAAGAATGATCGCGGCCGCGATGTAACCGTTTTGTTCGGAGATGGAGCTGGAGCGGTAGTGCTGGGTGCAACCGAGGTTGAGAATCCCACCATTCAATCGCACATTCTTTCAACGCATCTGCATGCCGATGGGACCCACGCGGAGGAACTTTGGACCCCGGCCCCTGGAACCGCGAATTCAGATGACCGAGTCGGAAGCAGAGAAATCGAAGAAGGCCTTCATTGGCCAAAGATGAACGGAAAAACCGTTTTCATGCATGCAGTGAAGAGGATGCCCGAGGCGCTTCAAGAAGGACTGGCGGCAAACGGGCTCAAGGCCGAAGATATTGATCTATTTATTTTTCATCAGGCGAACTTGCGAATCAACGACATGATCGCCAAGCAATTCGGAATTCCTGAAGAAAAAGTGTTCAATACGATTCAAAAGTTCGCCAACACCACGGCGGCAACCATTCCCATCGGTCTTGATGAGGCGGTACGTGCCGGACGCCTCAAGAAGGGCATGTTGGTGGCGTCAGCAGCATTCGGTAGCGGATTCACCTGGGGATCCGCCATTTACAGGTTTTAAAGAGGCAAAGGTAAAGTATGGAATCATCCAGCAATCAGCCGTCCGAAAAGAAGAGCGTAGTCCAGGTCAATATTGAAGAGGAAATGCGGGGAGCATATCTCGATTATGCAATGTCGGTCATTATCGGCCGAGCCCTCCCCGACGTTCGAGATGGCTTGAAGCCCGTGCATCGACGGGTTCTCTATGCGATGTACGATCTCGGAAATACCTTCAACAAGGCATACAAAAAATCCGCTCGTGTCGTCGGGGATGTGATCGGTAAATACCATCCCCACGGCGACAGTGCAGTCTACGACACTATCGTGCGCATGGCGCAGGACTTTTCTCTGCGCTACCCCTTGATCGACGGGCAAGGAAACTTCGGATCCATCGACGGAGATTCTGCGGCTGCCATGCGATACACCGAGATCCGAATGGAAAAGGTAACGGATGAGATCCTTACCGACCTCGAAAAGGAAACCGTCGATTTCGGTCCAAACTATGATGGCTCCCTTCAAGAGCCGCTCGTGCTTCCTACAAAGATTCCGAATCTCTTGGTAAACGGCTCCACGGGCATTGCCGTGGGAATGGCGACCAATATCCCGCCTCACAATCTCGGAGAAATCATTGATGCTACCACGGCACTGATCAAGGACCCGACGCTTTCTATCGACGCGCTGATGGAGTACGTTAAAGGGCCAGATTTTCCGACGGGTGGTATTGTTTTCGGGAACGCGCTCAAGCTCGCCTATAAAACCGGCCGCGCCGTCATTACCATTCGCGCCAAGACTGAGATCGAGACCTTCAAGAATGATCGTGAGCGAATCATCGTCACAGAGCTCCCCTATCAGGTGAACAAGGCGCGCCTTATCGAAAAAATTGCCGATCTGGTGAATGAGGACAAGCTCGACGGTATTTCGGATATTCGTGATGAGTCCGACAGAACCGGAATGAGGATCGTCATTGAGGTTAAGAAGAACGAAAGTTCGAATGTCGTACTTAATCGTCTTTACAAGATGACGCAACTTCAGGACAGCTATGGGATAGCCCTTCTGGCGATTGATCACCAGCAGCCGAAACTCTTCAATCTGAAGGAAATGCTTCAGGCGTTCATAGAACATCGCAAGGATGTGGTCATTCGCAGGACCATTTTTGATCTCAAGAAGGCTGAAGCCAGACTTCATATTTTGGAGGGCTTGAAGCGAGCCGTTGAACATCTGGATGAAGTCATCGCGCTGATTCGGGCAAGCGCAAACGCGCCTGAGGCCCTCGCAGGTTTGATGGACAAATTCAAATTCACGCAGCTTCAAGCGCAGGCGATTCTCGACATGAGGCTTCAGCGGTTGACCGGGCTTGAGCGCGACAAGATCATCGAGGAGTACAACGAAGTTCTACGGTTGATTGGGGATCTTAAAGACATTTTGGGTCGCGAGGTGCGCGTTTACGAGATCATTCAAAATGAGCTTGCCGAAGTTCGTGAGCGATACGCGGATGAACGCCGCACCGAGATCACCATTGATGAGAGCACCGAAATCGATATGGAGGCGCTCATCACCGATGAACCCACCCTGGTCAGCATCACCCGGAGTGGCTTCATCAAGCGCCAGGACCCAGCCCAGTTCAAGTCTCAGGGGCGCGGAGGCAAGGGCATCATCGGAATGAATACCGATGACGAGGATTTTGTAACCCAGATCTTTAGAACGACGACCCTGAGCCAACTCTTTTGTCTCACCGACAAAGGGCGTCTCTATGTGGTGAAGGTCTACAAGGTGCCCGAAGGCAATCGGACCTCAAAGGGCCGCGCAATAGTGAACCTGCTCGCGCTTCAGCCCGATGAAAAAGTCATGATGATTTTGCCGGTTAAGGAGTACATCGAGAATAATTTCCTCGTGATGGCGACCCGGTCGGGAATTGTCAAGAAGACCGCGCTCAGTGAGTATAAGAATGTACGGACGAGCGGAATCAATGCGATCTCGATTGAAGACGGAGATGCATTGATTGGGGCTCGAATTTCGGACGGAACGAACGAGATTTTCATGACTTCCGCAAGCGGTATGAGCATTCGGTTCGCTGAAAAAGACGTTCGTCCCATGGGCCGAACTGCCTACGGAGTCTATGGAATGTCGCTCGATGAGGGTGATTCCGTGGTCGGAATGGAATTGATCCATCCTGCAGAAGCATCGAATGAAATCTTGGTGGTTTCAGAACTTGGCTACGGCAAGCGCACTCCTGTAAGTGAATATCGAGTTCAAACTCGAGGCGGTAAGGGGATTATTACCCTGAAAGTGACCGATAAAACGGGCCAACTCATGTCAGCCCGCCAGGTTACCCCGAGCGATGATTTGATGCTCTTCTCGAGTCGAGGCAAACTGATTCGGATTCGGATTGGAGAGATCAGCGAGCAGAGCCGGAATACCCAGGGCGTGCGCCTGA
>Ga0214923_10003263_pt1 | contig 20483 bp, 19 predicted proteins | sample LL1510_MetaG_FD_177993 | JGI IMG/M metagenome (GOLD analysis project Ga0214923, IMG submission 177993) | Freshwater microbial communities from Lake Lanier, Atlanta, Georgia, United States - LL-1510 | ecosystem: Environmental > Aquatic > Freshwater > Lake | place: USA: Georgia | collected...
TGGAGATGCGCATGGAAGAGGCGGGGGCGGTGGAGGCGGAGCTGTTGGGGGTCATTCTCACCCACGAGCACGGGGATCACACCGCGGGGCTGAAGACTTTCCTGAAAAAAAGAAAGATTCCGGTCTTTGCCTCCCACGGCACGAAGGATGCGTTGGAGCCGCACTTGGCCACGGCGGAATGGCGTTCTTTTGAGGCCGGATCCTTGCTGGAAATCGGAGGATTCCAAATCGAGACATTTCCCGTGCCGCACGATGCGGCCGAGCCCATCGGGCTCCGGGTGACGGTCGGGGGGGTGCGGATCGGCTTGATTTCCGATTTGGGCTTTGTGACGAGGCTGGTGGTGGAGCGGCTGAAGGGATGTGCGGCCCTGGTGCTGGAGTCGAATTATGATGAGGCGATGTTGCGGGATGAGGAGAAGAGGCCGTGGTCGGTGAAGCAAAGAATTTCCGCACGGCATGGTCATCTTTCCAACGGGGCGGCGGCAAAACTGGTGGAGGAGGTGGCGGGACCGGAGCTACGGGATCTTTTTCTTGGCCACATCAGCGAGGACTGCAACCGGCCGGAGCTCGCCCGAAAGGCGATGGAGGAAGCCCTCAAGAAGGCGGGAAGAGCCGGGGTGCGGATTCACGAAACTTCGGCCGACCGGGTGGGGCCGAGGGTGGAGATCCGCGCCGGGAAATAGGGTTGATTCGTCGCGGGAGGGAGAGGATGATTTCCCTAAATCGCGGGCGTAACTCAGTTGGTAGAGTGCAACCTTGCCAAGGTTGATGTCGAGGGTTCGAATCCCTTCGCCCGCTCGAGCAAAGCGAGGGTGGAGAAATCCTCCTCCTGAAGCTTGAAGGATGTCTTTGAGGGGATAAGTTATCCTTTCTATGAATTTTCTTTGGGGAAATTCCATTGCTCTTTCCTGGATGTGGGGGCTGGGGCTGTTTTTTAGCGTCCAGTTCTCCCTTCAGTATGGCCTGTTTGGATTGCTGACCTTTGCGATCCCCAACGCACTGGGCCTGATGATGTTTGGAGGTCTGACCCAGCTGATCGCCCGACGGGCAGGGAATGGTCCCGATGCGCTGGGCTCCTTTTTTGCCAACTGGTTGCGTCCTTACCGGCTTGTCTTCTTCCTTTACCAGATTTTGGCAATCACGCTGACTATTTTTGCATTGGTCCGGTATGGCTGGCAGCCGTTGGGGTTACAGCCCTCGGGTCTTTATCTCCTTCTCACGATCCTGGTGGTTCTGGCGGCAGCCACCCTGTTTGGGGAGGAGTTCGACATCCGGCGGATCAAATTCAGCCACGGCGTGTTGGGGTTGATTGCGCTCGGGGCCGCGGCGCTGCTCTTTTTCCAACTGCCTTCGATCGGAAGCGGAAAGCCGATGATGACGGGAGCCAATCCTTTCATGGGGCTGAATTTTTGGGGCTACGCGATTCCCATCTGCGTGGGGCTTACGCTGGGGCCCTGGTTGGATCTCCAGCAGTGGCAGCGGGCAATCCAGATCCAGCGGGAAGGAAGTTCTCCCCTGGCAAGCTACCTGGTCGGGGGCTTCCTTTTTTTTCTCCTACTTTTGGCTCACGGAGGTTTGGCGTTGTGGGTGGCCGGGCAGTTGGGCACCGCACCGATGCATCAGGGGATTGACGGGTTAGCCTACGGACAAGACGGGGTGACCCGTTTTCTTTGGGGCGTAGCCTCCCTGCATCCTTGGGCTTTTGGGGCCTATGTGGTGGTCCTTTTCATCATGACTCTCACCACGCTGGACAGCGGTTATATCGCGCTCCGCTGGTATTTGAGCAAGTCAGGCGGGGCGGGACGACCATTTCCGTTGAGTCTTTTGCCGGAAGGGTTGTTGGCCTCTCCCGTGCCCGCGTTCGTCTTTGCCGGACTGTTCACCTTGGCCGCGGTGTATCTGCGTCTGGAGCTGGAATATTTCATGATCTTTTACGCCACCTTTTTCGTGGGGTATGCCGCCTTGGCGTTGGTGCGGGTGTTTCATACCGGGCAGGGCAACGCCCTGCCGCAAGTGAAGATGTTCTGTGTCGGAAGCGTCGCGGTGGTGATTTTCGCCTACGGCTACTTTCTCTCCAATCCTTGGGGCATGATCGTCGGCTCGGTTCTGCCCGTGGGCTATGTTGGTTGGATGCTGCTCAAGCCGGGAGCCTCGCATGAGTTCGTGAGGGGCGTGGAAGAGTTGGAGGGAACGGCTGGCGGGCCGAGCGGGGAATTGGTGATGCCATCCGAAAAAGAAGAAGTTGTTGCGCCAGGGCGGGTGGTGCCTTTTCCCCAGGCAGAAGGCGGGCCGGTGCCCGACCTGTTCGGTCATTTTGAAGGCAAATGGTTTGTCCACACCTTCGTCGCCACCTACGCCGACACGAACTCCGTGGGAAACGTTTACTTCGGCATGTACGCCATGTGGGTGGGCAAAACGCGGGAACTTTTCTTCAACCACTGCCTGCCGAAGTTCAACCTCAAGACGACCCCGTACTACATCCTCACGCGCTCGTTTGAGCACAAGTTCATGCGGGAAACGAGGGAGTTTGAGCGGGTGAGCGTGAAAATTCGGGTGGGGGAGTACAACCGCAAGTTTGTTACCTTGGAGCACGCCATCTTCGATTCCGCCGGAAACCAACTGGGCAAGGGCAAACAGCAGCTGATTTTTGTTTCCTCCAGCGACTACAAGCTCCTCGATATTCCGGACGAGGTCTACGAGGCGTTTGTCGCCTACGCCTGAATCAGCGGACCAACTCCCGCGCCCGGGCCAAGGCCGCCTCCCGGTCCAGTAATTTCCCCTCCAACTGCTCATCCATCAGTTGGTGGAGCAGTTTCCCCATGGAGGGTCCCGGCCTCATGCCGAGGGTTTCCAAATCGTGGCCGGTGACCCACGGCTTGGGTTTAATCTCCTCTTTGGAAAACTCCGCCTGCTTCGCCAGGAGAAAACGGTGAATGTCCAGTTCCCCATGGCTGGCGGTGCAGTCGACCCGATGGAGCTCCAGTTCTTCGGAAAAAGTGGGGCGGGCGAGAAGCCGCTTCAGTGTGCTGACCCGCATCTGGGGTGCGTCCTTGAAGGCCATATGGTTGGCGATGCAGGCAACCACCGCCTCGATCTGTTCATTGGAAAAACGGAGACGCCGCAGGATTTCCTCGGCCATGCGGGCCCCAACGCCTTCGTGACCAAAGAAACGGATCCGTCCGGAAGGCTCCGTGCGGGAGGTGCGAGGCTTCCCCACATCATGCAGCAGGGCGGAAAGGGCGAGCACGGGGGATGGATGTTTCAGGTGGGTTAACAGCAACCGGGTGTGGGTCCAGACATCCCCCTCGGGATGGTGTTCCGGCGATTGGGCGCAGCCGCGCATTTCCAGAAGCTCCGGGAGCCAGATTGCGACCAAGCCCGAGTCATGGAGAAGGTCGAGCCCTCGGGCGGGATCGGGGCTCGTGAAAATTTTGACCAGTTCGTCCCGGACACGTTCCGGGGCAAGATTTTTGGATTCCGGAGCGAGGCGAACCAGCGCCTCCCAGGTTCCGGGCTCGATGGCAAAACCGAGTTGAACGGCGAAACGAATCGCGCGGAAGAGGCGAAGCCGGTCTTCCTGAAAGCGCGCGGCGGGATCGCCGATGGCCCGGATGATCTTGGCATCCAGATCGTTGCGACCCCGGACGAAATCGAGGACCTGGTTCCGAAGCGGATGGAAAAACATGCCGTTGACGGTGAAGTCGCGTCGTTTGGCATCTTCCTCGGCCGTGGTGAAGGTGACGGAAGAGGGGCGTCGGCCGTCCAGATAGGGTCCATCGACGCGGAAGGTGGCGATTTCAAAAATGTGGTCACCTTGCCTGAGTCGGATCACTCCGAAGGCCTTTCCCTGGGGATCGGAGGCCTTGGGGAAGATGGTTTGGACCTGGTCAGGTGTGGCGGAGGTGGCGATGTCCACATCTGGATAAGGGCGGCCAAGAAGGGCGTCGCGGACACAGCCGCCGGCATAGACAGCTTGATGACCGGCTTCGGTCAGACGGAGGACAATGGCTTCGGCCTCAGGGTGGCGGATCATTTTATGGCCGGGGATTTAAGAGTGAGGTAAGCCAGACCGCCGAACAGGCTCCAAAAAAGCCCCAGCCCGTAAATCATCAGGGAGTAGGCGATCGCAGATTCGGCATCCTGACTAATGTCCAGATGGGCAAAGAGGAAGACCATGACGCCCTCACGAACCCCATGCCCGCTGACACTGATGGGGAGGGCGGCGGCAGAGAAGACAAGGAGGAGGACCAGGCCGGCCAGAGCGTAGTCGATAGGCAGGCCGAGGGAGCGGGCAAGGAAGGTGGCTGCCGCGAAACTGAAAAGGTGGACGGCGATGGCGACCAGCACCGCGCCCACGGTGGTCCAACCGCCGTGCATCGTGTCGCGCAGGGCATGAAGAAGATCAAGGATCACATGGCGGCCCGGAAGTTTGGCGGGCAGGGGTAAGTTGGGAAGAAGGCCGGGAACGACAAAGCCGAGAATAAGGAGGACGGCACCGGCGGGACCGAGCCAAGGGATCGCTTTCGCCACAGAAGCGAAGGCGGGATCTTGAGCCAAGCGTGAGGCGGTGGCGGGAAGAAGAACCAGGGTGAGCCCAAACAGGACGGCCACACCAAAGACGCGGTCGAGGAGAATGGCAAGGGCGGAACGAGCCTTGCGATCAGGAAACCAGCGGACGAGATAATAGAGCCGGACGGCATCCCCGCCGGTGGAGCCGATCAAAAATAAATTAAAGAAAAAACCGGCCAAAGTAAGCTGCAAGGTGCGTGGAAGGGGAAGATGGATCTTCTGCAATCGCAGCAGGAACCAAAAGCGGGCACCGCAGAGAAGAATGGAAACCAGGGTCAACAGAATGGCGCCCAGCAACCATCCGGGTTGGGCGGAAAGAAAGCGTGCCCCCAACTGGGGCCAGTTCACCTTTCCGGCGAGGAAGCCGAGGATCCCGGCGGTGACGCCGATCCGGATCCAGAGACCCAGGCGGCTCAAGGGCGTGGGGGCAGGTTCTTTTTCCACCATGCGAGACTGGCACGGACGTCCTCGGCGGACACATCCGGAGATAGTTCCAGGGAGACATGCGCTTCGCGGGGCAGGAGGGGAACCAGGCGGGAGAAAGGAATGGATCCCCGCCCGGGGGGAAGGTGATCCCCTAGGTCCGGATGATAATCGTGCAAATGGACTCCGATCAGTCGCGAGGAAAGCCGTCGCAGATGCTGTTCGTGGTCAATCCACCCAAGCCAGGCTTTGGCGGCCGCATGGCCAAAGTCGTGCCAATACCCGAATGTGGGTGCGGGCAGGTTGGTGAAAATGCGTTCCCAAAAATCGTCGGGAGGAATCTCCCGCACGTCCTCCCGGCATTCCAAGCCCAGCCGGATTCCCAACGCGGCGGCTTTTTCGCCCAGACGAAGAAGAATTTCCTCCACCCTTGGCCAGGCCTCGGCAAAGGCCTTTTCCATGACCCGGATGGTCGTGATTTTTTCCCGGACAAACTCTCGGCTGCCTAACCCCCCGGCCCAGGCAAGGGCCTCCATTTTTTTTTCCCGACGGCGGGGGCCTGCCGAGCCAATGTGGAGCACCACAAGTTTGGCTCCCACGGACGCGGCCGCTTCCAGGGTTGCCAGCGAGTGTCGTTCCGCCAGGCGGCGGGCCGAGGGCCGTGGATCGGAGAATTCGTAGGCATTGGGATGCGGTCGGAGAATTTCCACCGGCACAGGGCAGAAGTTATGGAGAACGGCAATGCGGGGTGCGTTGGACTTGCGGGATTCCGCCAAGATGCCTGGCCAGAGACTGTAACGGGTGTTATGGCTTAGCTCCACCGTGGAAAAACCAAGTTCGCCTGCTTCCCGGAGCAGCGAGGCGCCGTCCGTCACCCGATCGGCGTGCCAGCAGGTGGAAAGGGCGAGTTCTTTCACTTCCTCATCTTCCTCAAGCGGGCCAAAAAGCACGATGCAAAAGCAGATGGTGGAATCAGGGGTCCGACCGGTGGAGGGGAAGGCGAGCCTTGAGGTTTGAATGTTGGGGCGGAGGGAGGGAAAATAAGAAAGTGATCGCCAAAAGGATCTTTTATGAGGGGCGGGTGCAGGGGGTGGGATTTCGGTTCGGGGTTCGGCAGATTGCGGAAGGATTTTCCGTGGCTGGACATGCCGCCAACCTGGAGGATGGACGGGTGGAGGTGTTGTTGCAGGGGGATCGGGAGGAGGTTGAGGCCATGGAGAAGGAAATCGCCCACAGCCATCTCGAGGGATTCATCCGGAAACAGGAGGGGCGGGAGGTGGAGGTGGAGGCGGGGCGGAGAGGATTTCAAATCCGATGAGCCCGGCGGTGTTGACCGGTTCCCTGCGCAAGGAATTCAAACTGGGCTGGGGGCGCGGCCGGGTTTTGGCGGTGGAGGGCCTGGATCTTGAAGTGAAGCGGGGAGAAGTGTTCGGCTTGCTGGGCCCCAACGGAAGCGGCAAGAGCACGGCCATGAAAATGATCCTCGGATTACTCCGTCCAACAGCGGGTCAGGCGGAGGTATGTGGTTTCCGGGCGGGAACCCTGGCGGCACGGAAGCAGATCGGATTTCTTCCGGAAAATCCCTACTTTCCCGCCTTTCTCTCCGGGGCGGAGCTCGTTTCCTACTACGGAAAATTATGCGGGATGGGAGGAAAGAGGCTGGAGGCAAGGGTGCAGGAACTCCTCGCCCTCGTGCGCTTGGGGGGGGAAGCGGGCCAGAGACCCTTGCGGACCTACTCCAAAGGAATGCTTCAGCGGGCAGGTTTGGCTGGTGCCTTGGTGAGTGATCCGGAAATCGTCATGCTCGATGAACCGACCGCCGGGGTGGATCCCGCCGGATCCCGGGAAATTCGGGATCTGATCCGCGAGCTAAAGCAGCGCGGCAAAACCGTGATCTTTTCGAGTCACCTCCTGGAGCAGGTGGAGGATGTGGCGGACCGGGTCATCATCCTGCACCGGGGGCAAAAACTGCGGGAAGGTCGTCTGGAAGATCTTTTGACGCAAACCACCGAGTGGCAGGTTCGGGCGAGGGGATTGAGGGAAGACCGGCGCAAGGAGCTCCATGCATGGTTAGTGCAGCAGGGGGCCGAAATTATGCAGGAAGGATTCCCACGGGAGCGGTTGGAAGATTTTTTCCTGCGGAGCCTGCCGGAGAAAGAACGGCGATGAGCGAAAGTTGGCGACGAATTCGGGCGGTTGCAGGCAACACGTTTTTAGAGGCCGTGCGGCAGAAGGTCTTTGCCGTCATGTTGATTTTTGGCCTGGTTTTTTTGGGTGGGGCGAATTATTTCGCGGATTTTTCCTTTCAGGAGCAGTTCAAGTTCCTGAAGGACCTGGGATACGCGACCATCAGCTTGACCGGCTTACTGGTTGGATTGTTAGGAGCCGCCCAGTTGATCCCGGCGGAAATTGAGCGGAGAACAATTCTGACGGCCCTCTGTCGTCCGTTGCGTCGTTGGGAATTCGTCTTGGGGAAATATCTCGGTTTGGCCGCCTTGCTCGGAGCCATGCTGATGATCATGGCCTTGATGTTTTGGGTGGTTCTTCGTTGGAAGGAGGCCCAACTGATGGGAACTGAGGGGAGCGACACGGCGGTGGCCCAAGCCATTCAGGCAGAAGCCCGGGATCCGAGGCTTTGGCAGGCTTTTGTCCTGATGGCCGCCAAACTTTTTGTCATTTCGGCCATCGCGGTGTTTTTCAGCACCCTGGCGACTTCGACGACGTTTGTCGTCGCCATGACCTTGATGGTGGTTTTCATCGGTCATCTGCAAAGTGTGGCGCGGGAGCAGTGGTTGGAATCCGGAGAAACTCTTGGCTGGATTCTGAAGATGTTTTTGGCCGCGGTGGCGCTTTTGGTTCCAGATTTCAATCTCTACAATCTGATCGACGAGATTGTGGCAGGAAATGTGGTTTACTGGCGTGCCACCCTGGAGGTTGCGGCTTACTCGATTACCTACGTTCTGGTTTTGTTGATGGCGGCCGCCTGGTTGTTTGAAGGAAGGGATTTGTAGGATGAGCCGGACTTTCCCCATGGCCCTGGCCGTCTTGCTGATGTTGGCTTGGGGGGCAGGCAAACTTCCTTGGGAAATCCGGATGACGCGGGAACAACGGTGGGCCACGGTCGGGTTTCGTGGGCCGACCGCCGTGGCGGTCCGTGAAAAACTGGGGCAAGGTTTGCTCTTGGCGGCACTCGGGGGATTCCGGGGTTTGGCAGCGAACTCGCTGATGTTGGAGGCTCACACTGCTTGGGAAGAGCAACAATGGGTCCGGGTGCGGAGTGCGCTGGAGTTGGCCACTCTTCTGCAGCCAAGAGTGGCCCTTTTTTGGGATTTGGCTTCCTGGCATCTGGCCTGGAATGCCGCCGTGGCGGCCGAGCGTTATGCAGGGACCGCCAACGAAACGAAAAGAAGGATGGAGGCGAGGAGTTGGACGGAGGCAGGAAGGCAGTTGCTGGAACGCGGCACCAAGGCGATACCTGAAAAATCACTTCTGTTTCAAAGACTGGGAGATTTGTATTGGCAGCGGTTGGAGGATTATCAGGCGGCCGCGGCCTGCTACCGGGAAGCTTTGACCAAGGGTGACGCCCCCCCGTATCTCGAGCGGTTCGTTGGCTATGCCCTGGAAAAAGCAGGCGACCCTGCAGCCGCCTTGGCTTATTTTCAGAAACTGAGGGTTTCGATGGGAGAGAACCCTGATCCCGCCCGCAAGCCCGAAATCGTGGATCGCGAGATCCAGCGTCTGCAAAAACAAACCCAGGGAGCCCCCGGAAAAGCTGCTCGATGAAATACGGAATCTTCGGAGACATTCACGGGAATTTGGAGGCGTTGGAGGCGGTTTTTTCGGACATGGAGGAGCAAGGGGTGACACATCCCCTCTGCCTGGGGGATTTGGTGGGATATGGGGCGAATCCGGCCGAATGTCTCGAAGCGGTGCGGGCTCTTGGATGTCCGGTAGTGCGAGGCAACCATGACGATTGGGTCACCATAAAGAAGACCCCCACTTCCTTTTCTGAACCCGCCCAGGTTTCCCTGGCATTTGCCCGTGGCCAACTGAATCCGTCCCAACTCAACTTTCTCCGGAGGATGCCGATGACTTGGATGGAGGATCCCATCACCCTGGTTCATGCCACCTTGGATGGGCCTGAATCCTGGGGCTATATTTCCACCCGGTTGGAGGCCGAAACTTGCTTTCTCTACCAAAAAACCCCGGTTTGTTTTGTGGGCCATACCCATCGACCCTGCGCCTTTGCCCAAGAAAAGGATGTCCGCCCGCTGGAGTTTCGTCATGTTGATGTTCATCCGGATCGCACCAAAATCGGGCGAAAATTTCTCTTCAACGTAGGCTCGGTCGGCCAACCCCGGGACGGGGACTGGCGGGCTTCCTACGCCGTTTATGACCCCCACGAGCAGTGGGTCGACCTGAGACGCGTGAATTACAACATTGAAAAAGCATCAGCTAAAATCACCAAGGCTGGTTTGCCAGAATCGCTATCGAAAAGACTTTTTAAAGGACAATAAACTATTCAAATTATTGATATCCAGATACATAAAAATAAGAAAATATTTTGTTACTTGACAAGCGTTTTCTAGAAAGTACAGTTTGTAACCATGATCACTGGACGAAAAAATATGCGTTGGACGGCAGAGCAAGTTACCCAAGAGATCCGGGTTTGGCGTGACAAGGGAGAACCCCTTTATGCCAACCATGTCCGGCAAAATTTTCAAGAACTCCTGGCGGCCTCCATCCGGTATTTTGGCAGCTGGCAGAAAGCCGTGGAAATGGCGGGGATTCCCTACGTCCAGGTCCGTAAGTACCGGAAATGGTCGAAAGATTCCATTATCCAAGAGATCCGGAATCTGCACGCGCAAGGGGTGGACTTGTCCTTTCGTGCCATGGCCTTGAGCCAGCACAACGCGATGGTGTATGCGGCTATTCGCCCCAAATATTTTGGAAGTTGGAAAACGGCTTTAGAGGCAGCCGGCCTTGAGTCGGAGGAAATTTACCGCTACCGGAGCTGGGAGGAGAGTGACATCCTGGATGAGATCCGCCGCCTGAAGACGGAAGGTGCGGATCTAAGCTCCAAGTCCATGGATGAAAAATCCAATCGCCTCATTGCCACGGCGCGCCGCCGTTTCGGTAACTGGGGTCGCGCGTTGGAGCGGGCCGGCATCAATTATGATGAAGTCCGGAGGCGCAAGCGGTGGACCCGGGAATCCCTCGTGCAGGGAATTCTGGAGCTCAAGCAGCAAGGAGTCCCGCTCATCACCCCGGAAGTCAAAAAGGCCAACCCCTCCCTCTTTGCGGCTGCCTGCAAGAAACATTTTTTTGGAACTTGGAAAAAAGCGCTGCAAGCCGCCCTTCGGCATGAATCAGCCCGCCTTAAGGATTTGGCTGCCATGACTCACGGCGAAACGATTGTTGCCTAAGTTTTTTTAAGCCTCCCCTCGGCCTCTTTTTCGTAGACAATTCTTTTCATGGCATTCGAGGTCTGGTTTCGTTCCCTGTTCGGCAGGGGATGGGGGGCGTTTGGGGTGTATTTGCTTTTGCAGGCAACGGGTTGTGGGCAACTGGATCTGCGGCTCTCCAGTCCGGAACCGTCCTATCTCCAGTTTGCTCCGATCCCGGTCACCATCCATTGCAAGAACTTGGGGGCGCAAGAGTTGGTCCTGCAGGAATCCCAAGGCAAGCCTTGGCTGGATTTGCTTGTCCAGTCCAATGATGGTTTGGTGGTTCGTCCGGATAAAACGTTTTCTCCTCCTGCCTTAAGTTTGAAGCCGGGAGAATCGAAGGAACTTCCCGTTGATTTGGTTCCCTATTTTCTGGTCCGGGAACCGGGCGCCTACCGGGTGCGGGCTTCGGTCCGCCTGCCCTCGGGAGAGACTCTGCTGACGGAGCCGGTTTCCTTTTTGATTGGCCGGGGGGAGGTCGTGTGGAGTGTGCCCCGAGGCGAAGGAAAAGACCAGAGGACGTACTCTCTTTTGAAATATTACGAGGATCCGAATGTGGGCCTATATTTCCGTGTGGAAATTCCCGGACAAAATATTGTTTTTCCCTCCCGGCGTTTGGGCCCGTATCTGCCCTTGGGGAAACCCATGGCGGAGTTTGATAATGACAACCACCTGCACCTTTTGTATGCCGTGGCCTCCGGGCAATATCGTCTGACGGTGTTGAGCCAGGACGGGGATGTCTTGCGGGAGGAAAATCGACAGCAGACTTTGGAAAAACCAATTTTGAGAAGAAGCCCCGATGGCATGGTGGATGTGGTGGGCGGCTCGGTGATTTTGCCGGCCTACCTGCGGGAAAAACTATCGTCGCTTCAATCCCAGGCGGGAACCAGCTCCTCCGCTCCTTAAAGAAGGTCGGCTACCTTGGGCTTAACTGGCTTAAGCAGGCGCATGCCGGTGGGGCCAAAAAGGGCCGGATTCAAAGGAGGGGCCAGAAAAATGCGATCCCAAGTCCTTTCGAAGGCATGCGCGGCATCGGGAAAATTCGCCGCCAGATCGAGGGCCTTTTCGTAAAACTCCCGAGGGCGGCGGTGGGCAGCCTCCCGCGCAAGAATGAACTGTCCTCCCCCCACGTATCGGACTTTTTCCGGGGCCGACTCTCCCCAGAGCCTTTGAAAGAAGCCCTCCAAATCCAACTCCTTCCTTGCCGGGTTTTTCGTCCAATTCACAAAAGTCGGATACCCCCTTGCATCATCGGTTTCCCATAAAAAACCCAGCCATCGGAAGCTTTCTTCCGGAAACATGCCGGAGGACAACGACCGGATCACCGCGTGCATTTCGGGCGCATGATCAAACGGATGGGCTTGGGAAAAAAGCGTCCAGTCGGCCAGCGATTCATATCGCTCCGTCAGGTGGTAAAGCCAGGCATGAGCCTCGCGGCCCACATTGGGCAGAGGACAAGAACCCGGCCAAGGGGGGCAGGGGTGGGGGGTTTTGTCGTAGATCGAAACCCTCAACCCCTTCGGAACATTCCGGAGCCAAGCCAAAGGCTCCCCGCAACGGCAGATCACCAATTCGAATTTCAACGGTCCCGCGGTCGGGTCAGGACCCGGCGGTCAAATCCTGAATGATGGTGATGAGCGGCAGGAAAAGAGCCACCACGATGGTTCCGACAATCAGGGCCAGAAGAACAATCATGACGGGCTCCAGCAGGGAGGTGAGCCCGGCGACGGCGGTGTCCACCTCCTCCTCAAACACATCGGCGACTTTGGTGAGCATGTCGGGCAGTTGTCCCGTTTCCTCGCCGACCTGCACCATCGAGACAACCATGGGCGGGAAGATCCCGCTCGCTTCCATGGGGGCCACCATGGATTCACCTTCCTTCACATTATCATGAATTTTTTCCACCGATGAACTCACCCGCTCGTTGCCGGCCGTGTCGCGCGTGATTTGCAAGGCCTGCAGAATCGGAACCCCGGAGGAAACCAGCGTACCGAGGGTCCGGCTGAAGCGGGCCACGGAGGTTTTTGTGAGAAGATCCCCGAACAAAGGAAGACGGAGCTTGTAGCTGTCGATCATTGCGGGAATGCCGGGCAAACGGAGGGCGAATTTCAGTCCGACCCAACCCACCACGATCCCCACGGCAATCAACAGGAAATTGCCTTGGACAAACTTGCTGATGTCCATGACGGCTTGGGTGATGGCCGGGAGGGGGCGTCCGCCCAGCATGTCCTTAAAAATGGCCTCAAATTTTGGGACGATGAAGAGCATGAGAAAGGAGACGATGCCGACCGCAATGGTCAACACGACGACCGGATAAACCATCGCCGAGGTGACCTTGCCGCGGATCCTTTGGCTTTTTTCGGCAAACTCCGCCAGCCGGGTTAGCACGATTTCCAGAACTCCGCCCAGTTCGCCCGCCTTGACCATGTTCACGTAGAGCTTGTTGAAAGCCTTGGGATGTTGGGTGAGGGCCTCCGAAAAGGTGGTTCCTCCTTCGACAGACTCCGCCAGTATGCCCATGATTTTCTTGAGATTTGGATTTTTTTCCTGCTTGGCCAAGGTGCGGAGACTGCGGAGGAGGGGAAGTCCGGCACTGATCAGGGTCGAAAGTTGGCGGGTAAAGACCGTCAGTACCTTGGCTGGCACCTTGCCCGTGCCCTTGCCCCCGCCCAAGGAAAAGCTGAAGGAAAATCCCTTCCGTTTGGTTTGAGCCGCCTCTGCGGTGGTTTCCGCAATCGCTGTCGGGAAACGGCCCTGTTTTTTGATGGCGGCGGCGGCTTCGGCGGCGCCCGCGGCTTCCAAAGTTCCTTGGTGGGTTTTTCCTTGGGCGTCGACCGCGCTGTAACTGAAAAAGGGCATGGCAATCAGGTGTATTTGAGAACTTCTTCGACGGTGGTGTGTCCTTCCAGAATATTACGGATCCCGTCCTGGCGCAAGGTGGTCATCCCCAATTCCATTCCTTTCTGGCGGATGATCACGGAAGGAGCGCGATCGTTGATGAGCTGGCGGATCGGTTCCCGGATGTCCAAAAGTTCGTAAATGCCCACTCTTCCCCGGTAGCCGGTCCCGTTGCAGGTTTCACAACCCTTGCCAAAGTAAAAGGGACGGTCTCCGACGTCCGATGGAGCCAATCCGAGCTGGGAAAGGATCTCCGTCTTGGGTGGGTACGGGGTTCGGCAGTCCTTGCAAACTCTCCGCAGGAGACGTTGGGCCAGAATGCCCTCCATCGTGGCGGCCATCAAAAAAGGCTCCACGCCCATGTCCAGCAGACGCGTCACGGCTCCCGCGGCATCATTGGTGTGCAGACTCGTCATCACCAAATGCCCGGTCAGGCTGGCCTGAATGGCGATTTGGGCGGTTTCCAGATCCCGGGTCTCTCCGACGAGAATCTTGTCCGGATCCTGCCGTAAAAACGCCCGCAAGGCCCGGGCGAAAGTCAGGCCGATGGCCTCATGGGCGGGAACCTGGATGACTCCCTCGAGTTCGTATTCAACGGGATCCTCCACCGTCAGAATCTTCGTTTCAATCGTGTTGACCCGGTTCAGGCAGGCGTAAAGGGTTGTGGTTTTTCCCGAGCCGGTTGGGCCGGTCACGATGAAGATGCCGTTGGGTTTTTCGATCGTGTCGCAAATGTAGTCGAAGATGGCTTTCGGAATTCCCAGTTTTTCCAGGTCCAAATTGACCACCGACCGATCCAGCACGCGGAGAACCACGCTTTCTCCGTACTGGGTGGGGAGGGTGGAGACGCGCAGGTCAACATTCCGCCCCCCCAAAAGGGTTTGGATGCGGCCGTCTTGGGGAACGCGGCGTTCGGCAATATTCAGGTTGGCCATCACCTTGATCCGGGAGGTCACCGGCACGGCCAAGCGACGCGGCGGAGGCGCCATTTCGTACAGGGCACCGTCCACCCGGTAACGGATTTTGAACTCCTTTTCAAAGGGCTCGAAATGGATGTCACTGGCCTTGGCCTGGATCGCCCGGGCGATGACGGTGTTCACATATTTCACAATCGGCGCGCTTCCGGCGGCATTGAGATCGATTCCCTCGGTTTCCAGGGCGGATTCCGGGGCTTTTTCCAGTTCCTGGATCAAATCCTCGATGTTTGACTCGGTCGAACCGTAATGCCGCTCGACCAGCGCTTGCACCTGGTCGGGAGGCACCACCACTTGAACCACTTCCATGCCGCAAGCGAAGCGCAGGTCTTCGATGGCCTGTGGATTGAGCGGATCGACGAGGGCCACGGTCAGGGTGGCTCCGTCGGTGGCGACAGGCAAAGCCCCCAGATTTCGGGCGGTGTGGGGTGGGATCTTGGCAAGGAGTTCGGGGCTCAATTCCATTCCGGACAAGTCGGCGATGAGGGGAAGACCCAGGCGGTCGGAAATTTTTTCCAAAAGTTGCGCCATCTGCAGGATTCCGAAATTCGCAAGAATGACCTCGACGGGTTTTCCCGTCCTGGCTTGCTCCTCTGAAATCTCCCGGGACTGATCGGGGGTCAGAAGATTTTGTTCTTCCAGGAAAGGCAGGAGATGGCGCGTGTCCATATTTGGCTAATCCTTGTCCCCCATCGTCGCAGAAATCACCTCTTCCGGGGTCGTCATCCCCGAAACCACCTTGCGAATGCCGTCTTCCCGCAGGGTGCGCATGCCCAAATCCCGGGCTCTTTGCCGGATCTTGGAAACGGAAGCATTTTGGTTGATCAAATGACGGATTTCATCATCGATGGTGAAGATTTCGAAAATTCCAGCCCGCCCGCGGTAGCCGGTGCCCCGACAGCGGTCGCATCCTCGGCCCTTGGAAAAGCGGGCTTCCGCCAAATTCGCGGCCGTCAGGTTGAGGGTCCGGAGTTCCGATTCCGTCGGGGAGTAGGGCTCCTTGCAATCCGGGCAGATTTTGCGGACCAAGCGCTGGGCGAGAACGGCCCGAATGGATGAAGAAACCAGAAATGGCTTCACCCCCATGTCCACGAGGCGGGTGATCGCGCTCGGAGCGTCGTTGGTGTGCAAGGTGGAAAACACCAGATGCCCGGTCAGGGAGGCGTTGATCGCGATGGAGGCGGTTTCCACGTCCCGAATCTCGCCCACCATGATGATGTTGGGGGCTTGCCGGAGCATGGCCCGCAAGGCGGCCGCGAAGGTCATGCCGATCTCACTGTTCACCGCCACCTGGTTGACCCCGGGGAGCTGGTATTCGACGGGATCCTCCACCGTGATCAGCTTGCGATCGGGTTTGTTGATTGTGTTCAGACAGGCATAGAGCGTCGTGGATTTGCCGGAGCCCGTTGGTCCCGTGACCAGAAAGATGCCGTCCGCATAATTTATGACGCGCTCCATGATCGCCTGGTCATCGGCGAAAAAGCCGAGTTCGGGAAGGCCCAGCATCAGGTTCTTTTTGTCCAAGATCCGCATGACCACGGATTCGCCGTGGATGGTGGGTACCGTCGAAACGCGCAAATCCAAGGTGGGTCCGTCGGATGTGGCCAACGCGATGCGCCCGTCGAGCGGAAGCCGTTTTTCCGCGATGCTGATGTTGGACATGATCTTGATCCGGCTGACAATGCTGGATTGGAGTCGTTTGGGCGGGTTCCGCATTTCCTGAAGGCTGCCGTCGATCCGGTAACGCAGGCGGAGGCGTTTTTCGAGGGGCTCCAAATGGATATCGCTGGCGCGGAGATGGTGGGCTTCGAGAATGAGACCATACACCATCCGGATAATGGGAGCATCGCCCTCCTCACCGACTTCCAGTCCTTCTCCGGAGTCCGTTCCCTTGATCTGCAGCTCCTCCCCGCCGAGGGAGGCCATCAGGCTGTGCAGGGATTCATCAATCTTCCCGAAATATTTGATGATGGCGGCATCGATTTTTTCCTTGGGGACAACCACCGGTTCAAGATCAGCCTTCAGGAGGTAGCGCAACGCGTCCAAAGTTTCGAAATCCAGCGGATCCGAAATGGCAACCCGCAAGCCCGAGGGAAGTCTCTCGATCGGAAGAGCATGGTATCGGCGACTTTCCTGCGGCGGGATCATTGCCAGGACGTCCTCATGGATTTGCTCAATGGCCGGCAGGAATTCCATGCCGCAATCCTTGGCCACAAACTCCAGGATCTGGTCTTGGGTCATCAACCCCTTCTTGATGATTCCTTCCAAGGTGGAGTGGCCGTTCATGGCCGCTTCCTGGTGGCAGGCTGCCATGTCTTCCGGGGAAACCGCCCCCGAGTTTTGCAGAAGCTCAAGCACGTAGGCTTCGTTGGAAATCATGGTCTTGGAAAAGATCGCCCAAATCCCATCGCAGGGCAATCACAGGGCATGGGTTCGTTGAACTCCCGTTGCCGATCCATGTTCCGGGGATCAACCGCCCAGCTTCTGCTTAAGAATCTCGTCAATCTGTACCGGGTTGGCCTTCCCTTGGCTCTTTTTCATCACGAATCCCTTCAGCGCGTTGATCGCGTTCATTTTTCCGGCCCGGTAGTCCTCGACGCTTCGCGGATTGGCCGCGATCGCCTCGTCGCACATCGTCGCCAGGGCTCCGGTATCGGAAATCTGTTCGAGCCCAAGCTTTTTCACCAGATCGTGGGGCGATGTCGGATTCGCCACCAGCTCGGCGAATACTTTTTTCCCCTGGGCGCTGTTGATTTTCCCGGCCACCACCAGATCCGCCAACTCGGCGAAATATTCCGGCTTCACCGGAGTCGTCGCCGGATCGGGCTGGGTGGAGAGAAAGTCGTTTAAAATCCAGTTGGCCACTGCCGCCTTGTTTTTCGTCGCGGCGGCCGCCTTTTCATAATATCCGCACAGCACCCGGTCCGCGGTCAGCACGCTTGCCTGATAGGCTGTCACCCCGAAATCTCGCACCAGCCTCTCCTGCATCTCGGAGGGGAGCTCTGGAACCGATTTTTTTGCCGTATCCTGCAGACCGCGGTCGGTTCGCACCGGCAGGAGATCAGGATCCGGGAAGTAGCGGTAATCATGCGCCTGCTCCTTCGTCCGCATCGTGAAGGTTGCGCCCGCGTTGTCGTCCCATCTCCGTGTCTCCTGGACGAGGGATCCGCCTTTCTCCACCACCGCAATCTGCCGGGCAATCTCGTGGACCAAGGCCCGCCGCACCCCGCTGATCGAGTTGAGGTTCTTCAGCTCCACCTTGGTCCCGAACTTCGACTCTCCCGCCGGCCGCACCGAAACGTTCACGTCGCAGCGCAACTGTCCCTTTTCCATGTCCGCATCGCTGACGCCTCCCGCCCAGAGGATCTGGCGCAGGGATCCCAAAAACGCAAACGCTTCGCCCGGCGTCCGCAGGTCCGCCTCCGTCACGATCTCCATCAGCGGCGTCCCCGCCCGGTTGAAATCAATTCCGCTCCGCTCCTCAAAGTGGAACGATTTTGCCACGTCCTCTTCCAGGTGGATCCGCACCAGCCGGATTTTTCTCCGGGCTTGGGCCTCCTCGGTCTCCTGCAGCTCTTTGGGAAACTGGAACAGATCCAGTCCCACCGACCCGCCGGCGCAGAGGGGATCGTCGTACTGGCTGATCTGGTAGTTCTTCGGCATGTCCGGATAGAAATAGTTTTTCCGGTCGAATCGTGCCACCGGGGCGATCCGGCATCCCAACATCAGCCCCGTCAGGATCGTCTTGCGGATCGCCTCCTCGTTCGGTACCGGCAGGCTCCCCGGCAATCCCAGGCACACCGGACAGACGTGCGTGTTGGGCGAATCCCCGTACTGGTTGGCACACCCGCAGAACATTTTCGTGGCCGTGCGGACCTGGCAGTGCACCTCCAGCCCAATCACCGCCTCCCACTTTCCGTTCGCGCTCATGAGGGTGGCATCCTTTTCCAGAAGTCGTGCGACTGCTCATACGCGTGCGCCGCCTGCAGCATCTTTTCCTCGCCGAAGCGTGGCCCGATCAGCTGCAGCCCAATGGGGAGGTTCGACTTTGTGAACCCGCAGGGGAGGGAAATCCCGCACGTCCCCGCGAGGTTCACCGAGATCGTGAACACGTCCGCCAAATACATCTTCAGCGGATCCTGCGTCCGTTCGCCCAGCTGGAACGCGGGCTCCGGGCTCGTCGGGGTCAGCAGCAGGTCGCAATCCTGAAACGCCTTTTCGAAATCCTGCCGGATCAACCCCCGCACCTTTTGTGCCTTCCGGTAATAGGCGTCCGTGTAGCCGGCGCTGAGGACAAAGGTGCCCAGGATGATCCGCCGCTTAACTTCCGGCCCGAATCCCTCCTCCCGCGTCCGCTGATACAGATCCAGCACGTCCTTGGGATCTGCCGCCCGACGGCCGTACCGCACCCCGTCAAAGCGGGCCAAGTTGGCCGACGCCTCCGCCGTCGCGAGGATATAGTAGACCGCGATCGCGGAAGGGGTGAGAGGAAGGGACACCTCCTTGATCTCGGCCCCGTTTTTTCGAAACCAGTCCGCCGCCGCCCGCACCGCCTGCTCCGTCTCCCCGTCCATCCCCGGGATGAAGTATTCCTTCGGCAACCCCACCTTCAGTCCTTTGACCGAATTCGTGGGCTCGGCCAGGAAACTTTCGGCCGGCCGGGAATCCGTCGTGTTGTCCCGGGGATCGTGTCCGCAAAGGGAAGATAAAAGCAGGGCCGAATCCTCCACCGTGCGGGTGAGGGGACCGATCTGATCCAACGAGGAGGCAAAAGCCACCAGCCCGAACCGCGAAATTCTTCCGTACGTCGGCTTCAGCCCCACACATCCGCACAGCGCCGCCGGTTGGCGGATGGAGCCCCCCGTGTCGGAACCCAACGCCGCCAATGCGATTCTTCCCGCCACCGCCGCCGCCGAGCCCCCCGAAGAACCTCCCGGAATGCGGGAGGAGTCCCACGGGTTCCGCGTGACCCCGAGGGCCGAGTTCTCCGTGGAGGAACCCATCGCAAACTCGTCCATGTTGGTCCGACCCAAAAACACCGCCCCCGCCTGGCGCAACCGGGCCACTGCCGTCGCATCGTACGGTGACTTGTATCCTTCCAAAATTTTGGAGGAGCAGGTGCAGGGATCGCCGGTCGCATTGAGGTTGTCCTTCAGCGCGATGGGAATTCCGCCGAGCGGCCGGGAAAGATCGGCCTGGTCGGCCGATCTCAGCGCCGCCTCGCGGTCGATATGCGTGTAGGCGTGGATGGTCTTCTCGCGGGCATCGATCTCCTTGAGGAGATCGGTGACGATGTCGCGCGATTTGATTTCCTTCTTCGCAAGCCGCCGGCGGAGCGAGGCGATGGTCTCGTGGGCCAGACTCATTCGACGATCTTTGGGACGACGATCAGGTCGTTGGCCTGGGCCGGGGCGTTGGAGAGGGCTGCTTCCACGGAAAGACTGGGCGAGGGGACATCCTTGCGGAGGACGGGGTGGTCAGGGGGATGAACCTCGGGAACGTTGTCCGTGGGAATTTTGGACAGCGCCTCCATGTGGCCAAGGACTTGGCCCAGCTGGGCGGTGAATTTTTCCGTTTCCTCCTTCGTCAACGCCAGTCGCGCCAGCGTGGCCACGTCGGAAACGTTGAGTTTGGGCGCCGACATAAGCTGGAAAGCTTATGAAAACAGGCAGGAATCAGGAAGTTTTAATCTGGGTAGGGACGAGCAGCTCGCTGCGCGTCCGATGGAATCGTTGGAACGGCTATTTTGAATGCTTCCATCGGGCGATGGAGACCAGCGCCCTTACCAAACTGTCGGCTGAAAAATTTCCTTAATCCTATGGTTAATCCTGCTGCCCCCGCCGTTTCGGCGGCTAATCCCCCGCAATGACCCGCGTGCCCACCGGCCGGCCCGTTGCGGCGGCGCGCAGATTTCCCTCGCGGAACACGTCGAACACCACGATCGGGATCCGGTTGTCCATGCAGAGGGAAAACGCCGTGGAATCCATCACTTTGAGACGGCGGCGCAGGGCATCGCCGTAGGTGATCGTCTCGAAGCGGTGGGCCCGCGGGTTGGTGCGGGGATCGGAGTCGTAGATGCCGTCCACCTTGGTGGCTTTGAGCAGGGCATCGGCACCCATCTCGCTCGCGCGAAGAGCGGCCGTTGTGTCTGTGGAGAAGAAAGGATGTCCCG
>Ga0214923_10003265_pt1 | contig 20482 bp, 21 predicted proteins | sample LL1510_MetaG_FD_177993 | JGI IMG/M metagenome (GOLD analysis project Ga0214923, IMG submission 177993) | Freshwater microbial communities from Lake Lanier, Atlanta, Georgia, United States - LL-1510 | ecosystem: Environmental > Aquatic > Freshwater > Lake | place: USA: Georgia | collected...
ATCCGAGTGGATCAAGTAATCCGTTGGATTGCCGTAGCCATCGCCGTCTGCATCGTGCCAGATCACCAGATCCGCACACAGCGGATCATGATGGTCAGGAGGCGGCTCCATGGAATCCGGATCAGGATCTTGACTGGGATCCGGGTCCGGCTCACAGCGAGCCTCGTTCATGACCACGCATTCCCACACGTGCGTCGGACGACACACGAGGTAGGAATTATCGGCGCCACAGTCAGCGCGGCAGACCTCCTCCCGAATCTCGCCCGGTACGCAATCCATCTCGGACGGCGGAGGGGACATCGGACCTGCGTCCGAATTCATCGAGGAATCGTCGATCGGGATCGGTGCAGCATCGAAGTTGCAGCCGATCGAGAACGTGACCAACAAGAGCATGAGATAACGCATGAGGCTCCTTTTTTTCAAAAGATCGATGTTCCAATCGGCCGAAATCTGTCATTATGGAACCTTAAATCTTATCACTTTTTCTGCTTTTTGTCAATGTATTTTAATGTATTTTTGCCTAAAAAAAGGTTTTTTTTGATTTTTATGATTTTTTTATTTTGCTAGGTTGACATCTTTTTCCCCACTGAGAAAAATACAAATGCGGACAATATGGTCCGTACTCTTGCAACGGAGCAACTTGCCATGAAACAAATCGTGGCCCCGTGCGCCGGGATGGGCGCGCCGTGACTCGCCGAGATCACCGGGTTTGGCACAGCACCCGGTGTGTCTCGGCACGTGCTTGGTACCTTAGGCCTGTTGCGAATTGCGGAATTGGCAGCATAGGCTGGGTCCGTCGAAAACACGAGGATATCGGCGGACCCTACTCAAAATCCAAGCTCCTCGCCTGTGAATGGTGCTCAAGTTCCGCCACTTGAGACCCTGTACATCGCTCCCCTTTCCTGCGTTCGGATCTCTGGATCCGCGTGCCAGTTGAGTTCAATGAGCTCCTGAGCACCCTTGAGGCTCATGACATACGCTCCGTGTGTCATGAGCCTCTTTCTATATGTGGGATTGACAAAAATAAGAATATTTGGTTATTTAATACGTCCGCTTTGCGGATATTGCACACTCGTACTCCTATAAGGAGTCGATTCACCTTTCGGAGCTATGCCCCACGAGTGGGTAAGTGTATTACACGGGGCAGAAAGAGAGACGCGCATGAGTCGTACGTCACAGCCTGTATTTCAACTCCATCTTACTCAAGATGCGAAATACCTCATCCCTGTACCGATACCAGCTCCTCAATGGATTGCTGGCATCGGAGGCTTCAATGCGCCGACTCCTCCGCTCTTTGCGATCTGCCCCGATCGCTATTGGATCAGACCACATTCTCGTCAGCGAGACATGCTCCACTGAAATCTAATGACAACGCCCCAATCATGCACATGCGAGATTGGGGCGTTTTACATTTAGGATTTTTTTTCCCAGTCTGCCGGTGGGGTCCATGGAACCGCACAGCTCCATGCCATTTCATACAATGCTTTAATAACTTCTGCGATATCCGTACTATCAATAATGACTCCAAGGCCGCGCGTTCGATGCGACATAATATAAACGCGCGAGCCCACAATTCCCAGGTCACCAGTAAATGGCAACTTCGCATAATCAATTTCTCTCACTTCGATCCCCTCCGGATCAAAATATGGAACTTGAAATCCCGGTTTCACGCTGATGAGCGCACGTCCATAAATTTTTTTTGATCGCTCGATACGCTTTTCCGGCTCAACGCTGATTAAATCCATGAGCATTTCATCTACGGCAAACAATTCCCAGAGTGGCTCTCGGCTTGCTGCAATTTCTTCGCGGATGCTGACCAAGCCTGCATCCCCTTCAAAAAAACGAACACGCGGCTTATCCTCTACCGAATTAAAAATTGCCATCAAACGAGGTAACGACTGTGACAGTCGGTCACGCTTTGATTCTAGCAATCCCAATTCGTGACTCACAATCTTCATGAGCTTTTCTGGATTTTCAGCCGTGAAAACAATTTTTTTTCCTTTTTCATAGGTTGATACCAGTCCATGCTTTTTTAAGCCCTCGATCATGACATAGGTCGTTGATCGATTTACGCCTGCGCGCTTTGCGATGTCCTGCACGCTTGAGGGACCGATTTCAAGCATCGCAAGATAGACATCTCCTTCTTTATCGCTTAATCCGAGCTCTAGTAAACCTGATTTCAAGTCCTCCAACATATACTTGGTATGTTACCACGTGGTTAGTATTTTAAGAGTTTCACGAGCCGTTTTTTCCCAGCGGTAGCGCTTCACCCATGCGAGTCCATTTGCTCTCAACCGTTGCCTTAGTTCTTGGTTATTTAATACTGATTCAAGACAGGCGTACAGTGTTTGTGCATCTTTTGGATCAAAAAATAATGCATTTTCTTGACCGCAAACTTCTGGCAAGGAGGCCGAGTTTGAAACGATGACAGGCGTCCCACATGCCATCGCTTCTAATGGCGGGAGTCCGAATCCTTCGTAGATTGAAGGCTGCACATAGCATATTGCCCCAGAAAGCAACGCGATCTTATCTTTTTGTGAAAGATATCCTGTCAGATGTATCGCGTCTGCGCATCCTGCTTCGGCAATCGCTTGTTGAATCTTTTGAAAATCTTGTCCGGGCAAGCCAGCCAAGACCAACTGCAGGTCACCTGATCCTCTTTGCATCGCTTTAAGTTGCTTAAACGCTTCGATTAACGCTACGAGATTTTTCTTTGCCTCGAGTCTACCGACATATAACACATAAGGACCTGAAATACGCAGTCTGTTTTTGGTCATCTCGATACGCTCTTCACTCGCCGGCTGATATGTGTCGTGATCGACTCCTAAATATGTCACTGAGATACGATGTTCCGGCACCTGATACGCCTCCATGATTTCTTGTTTGCAGAACTCGGATACCGTGATGATTTTAGCCTCTGAACGCACAATATCGCGCGTTGACCAATCATGATAAGAAACTTGTCTTGGCTTGTAGAGCTCTGGATGGCGAATAAATCCAATATCATGCACCGTCACTACGGAGCGCTTTGGCGCATATCTTGGTAACACATGCGCCGGAACAAAAAGTACCTCTGGCGGTTTTTGCAACATTTCCAAAGACAATCGCAGCTGCGTCCATAAATATTTTGGTGGCCATGCGAGTCTTCTCTCATGCCAATTTCTAGGCATGTGCTCGAGTCCTAGCGATAATGGCTGATTTGTATAGAGCATCCACGCATGTGGTGCTTGCAGCGGATCTTGCTTCAATGCCTGAATGAGATGATAGGCATACCATTCGACACCTGTTTTCTCTAGGCGATTGGCACGCGAAGCTTCTATACCGATAAGCATGGTGATAGAATAGCAATCTTCTGCATTGTTTGACAAAATGTCGATAACTCGATTTTATGGAGCCTCGATCTTTTGGGGGTAATCATGAGCGACGCCCTTTTGCACAAACTCCTTCATAACACACGGAGGCTACGCTACACATTTTCCTCGCCAGAAGATCTCATTCCGTCATTACTGCAAGCGTTAGAAATCGCCCTCTTTCCCATCGATGCGCTGGATCAAGACCTCATACGCGCAGGCTTGGGATTTTATCCTGTGATTTATACGCATTACCGTATCGGCTTCATGGACCATATCGCCTGTAGCGATGTAGGCGCATGGCTTGATCGCTGTCGTCAGATTCCTCATCAAAAACAAGAACTCATCGGCTTTGCTTCCAGTGAGCAGCAACGAAGATTTCCCCACCTCTTCAAGGTGTTATTTCCTACTCGATCGACGCTGACGCAGCAAATCGATAAGCGGATTATCGAACACGTTCTCGATTTTCATGAGGGTGAATATTGGGTTCAGTTTGAAATCTGCCAGAACCCCCTTTCCTCTGATCGACTAAGCTCCTAATTTCTCTTCTTGCATAAACCGCTCCTCTCTTGGAGCGGTTTTCTGTTTTTTTATTAATCTTTTCGTGCTTTAGTAGCCCGTATCATTCCCGTATCCGCTCGCCTTTAATTGGAAAAAACACTTCGTTTATATAACTCAAGATTCTCAAGAGCGATCCCCGTTCCTTTTGCCACGCACTGTTGCGGATTATCGGCCACAATCGCTGGTACTCCGGTCGCTTCAGAAAAGAGACGATCAAGATTTCGCAGCTGCGAAGATCCTCCTGATAACACCATGCCCTTTTGCATCACGTCCGCCGATAGCTCAGGTGGGGTAACACGCAAAACCTCTTTAATCGCATCGACGATTCCTTGAAGCTCGTGCTGAATCGCATCCGTTACATCATCCGAGGTCACATTCACAATCCGTGGCAGGCCGGAAATCATGTCACGACCTTTCACCTCTAACTCGAGTTTGTCTTCTAAATACAATGCGGAGCCGATCTTGATTTTAATCTCTTCTGAAGTACGTTCCCCGATCGCCAGTCCATGCTTGCGACGAACATGTTCTTGAATTGCCGAATCTAACTTGTTTCCACCAATGCGTACCGATGAAGATGCTACGATTCCTCCTAATGAAATGACCGCGATCTCGGATGTGCCGCCCCCAATATCGATAATCATATGACCGGATGCGGATCCGATAGGAATGTCTGCTCCGATAGCTGCTACAACCGGCTCTTTGATGATGTATGCGGCACGCGCTCCTGCAGAAATTGTTGCATCAATGACCGCGCGACGCTCCGTTGACGTGATGCCTCCCGGAACCGCAACCATAACCTCGGGCCTAAATAGGCGCATGCCTCCCAACGCTTTATTAATAAAATATCGCAACATCGCTTCCGTTGTTCGATAATCTGCAATCACTCCATCTTTTAGTGGACGCTTGGCAATAATCGTATCCGGAGTTCTTCCGATCATCTCTTTTGCTTCTTTGCCTACCGCCAGAACTTTTTTGTCCGCAATCGAAATCGCCACCACCGATGGCTCGTTGATGATAATGCCTTTTTTGGGTATGTAGACTAGGACCGTCGTCGTGCCTAAATCGATGCCAATTTTTTTTCCAAACATATATAAAAGGCCAGTAGTACATAAACCTATAGGCTTATGAGAGCCTATACATTTACCAGCCTACAAGCCTTGTTAAAACTTGATGTCAAAAGTCTGCGATTGTATCCAAGAATTTTCGTAGCGGAAACGATCATCACCGAATTCGCTTGGATCTTCTGCGGGTAAAGCTCGCTTAATATTCTTACCGAACCGGAGATCAAGGGTCAATGTTCGCTCTGCACCCGGTTGCTTTTGCGTCAAAAGCGTATAGGTATTTGCATTTATTTGGTCTTGGATGCGCTTTGGTAAACGGTAGCGAAATATTTGTTCCGATGTTTTTCCCGGCTCGATCACCCAAAATCCAGCAAACACCTGTTTTCCTAGTTCGCGATAGACTTCAGGATCTCTGGATGTGCCGGACCAAGACAGAAGTTCGCTACCTTCTGGAACATACACGCGTGTGTAGGATCGATAACGCGTATAACGCCAATCAAAAACTCGATTGGTATTTGTATAGCGCAATCTTACTGTCGCAATTGGGCCCGCCGGATCTGAGGTATCGATTGAATAAAATACGCGCTTATCCATGACTCCATCTGTTTTGAGTGCCGCTAAATTTGAATCAATTACCCACAAATAATCCCCATCTGTTGCTAATGTTCTGCCGCTCCAATTACGTTTATCCAACGCCGTCAGCGCATCACGATCTTTGGCGTACACAAGTATGTCACCTTGATCTAAGGCGATTGTGGCGACATTCAGAAGCTTTGGCCACTGGTTAGCCGGCAACTCCATTAATTTTGCAATCAAAACGTCTCCAAGTTTACGCACGATATCTTTACGCTGTTCCGTTGGTCGACCCTCGCGATGAAATCCGACTTGCGTCTCGTACTGAAGCTGATCAAAAAAATCTAATTGGGTAAAGGTTTGATCTTCGACGCTCAGCGGGCCCGTAAGCTCGAGCAATCGACGGAAGAACTCCGGTTGTAAGGCGATGACACCGTCTAGACGAATGTCTTTATTTCTTCCAATTTTTGTTTGACGCTCATAGACGTCAATCAGTCGCTCTGCCGAGCGTGGGAAATCTGGTGACCAATTTGAATCTCTTAAGAACCATGCGCGCACACCGAGCTCTTTTGTCAGAACCGCCGGAGGCTCGTCACGCCAAGTTGATGCAACTAAATTATCCAACGCGTACACATCTTCAAATTCAATCTTTTGTATATCGCCCGCATCAACTGTTAGTAAACCGATATTTCCGATAAATCCACCGGTGGCACGTAGTTCATCGGCATTTTGCAATAATACCAGGTACGTTTTCTGCGTAGGAAATCCCGAAAGCGGGACCAGCCATTCAAGAAGTGACAATCCCTGGCCTAAGGTTGCGTCAAGCTCCGGCAAGCGATCGGCTAAAGGAACGATCGCGTTGCGTAACGGGGTAAATAGCTCATCTTGCGGTACGCGCTTCCAAGCATCGGACGCGATGCTCATTTTTTCTCGTGCGAGACGCAAGCGCGGTAAAGCCGCGCTTAGATTTTCAAACAGTGCGCGTTTTTCATCCCGAGTCAGTTCTTTGTATGAACGGCTTTGATCTATAGAAATACCTGAAACCATCGCTGCCGCCGTCATCGCTTCTTGAACATCTGCCACGACTCCAACCAGTTCTCGAAATCCCGATACGGCGGCAGATCCTGAACGTTCAACTTGCTCTAATGCTTTTATCCTTGTTCCGATCCAAGGAGCTTCACGCCAATTTCCCATGGCGCGTAATCCTGAGCGAATCGAACCTAAGTCGTCTTCTGCTGCCGCAAGAGATTCTTCTGCGGCAGAAAAATCTCTAACGCTCGCCTTCTCGACGGCATTTCGTAAATGCCCTTGTACACTCCCAGCTGCTTTTCCGGCGACTACCGAACCGTAGATGATGGGAGAGATCACTATTCCAAAACCGATCGTCAAGGCTACACCGGTCCATAATGCGATGCGCTTCCAAGGCTTTTGAATTGTCTCGTCATCCATATATAAGGATTATACCTTGTTTGGTCGTGGGCTAGATGTGCCAAAGTGTTTTATGAAATATTTCAAACCACTAATGACGTGAATGCGTGCCAATTTATTGGAAACAAATTCCCAAGGAAATCGGATACGGCTCTCACGAGCATGATAATGCATGAATCGAGCTACCGGGGTATATGATACTCGAAATCCTTGCGTCCAAGCTCGTCGGCAAATATCCGCTTCTTCAAAATACATAAAAAATCGTTCATCGAATGCGCCAATTTTTTCGAGTGCGTCACGTCGAATAAGCATCGCCGCTCCAAGCACCCAATCGACATCTTGCTCTACCGCGCGATCCATCTCTTTCATCGTGTAATGATTGATGGATTTTTTTGCGATCGGTAGTCGACCGAGTATTGTTCGACGAAATACCGGTGTGACAATACTCGGAAAACGATAGCAGGATTCTTGGTCCGTGCCATCTGGATTTAGAATTCGCGGTCCGCTTATAGCGACATCCGTTCTTGCTTCCATCCACTCAATCCACGCTTCGACCTCACCGGGAAATATCGTGAGGTCAGGATTACAAAGTAGCAGATATTTTCCTCTTGCTTCATTGAGTGCAAGATTATTTCCGGCGCCATACCCTACATTTGCCTTGCTCTCGATTGTCCGAACCCATGGATAGCGCTGATGCACCATAGAAATCGTCTCATCTCCAGAGTTGTTATCGACGAGGATATATTCGTATGGAAACTCAAATTCCGCCTCCTCTACCCCTTTTAATAGGTGGCGAATATGATGGGGCGTTTTATAATTGACCGTAATAAAGGTCACGAGCGGGGCATTCGCCTGGTCCATACCCACGTCCAATACCTGAAAATTCCGGGACTGACAAGAGCGGCTCCCGGTTGTAGCCATGCGACCGCTTTATCGGCCTGTCGGCCTTTTGAGCCGAGTTGCGTCAGCCTCCATAATACATCACGCATCACAAGATCATCTGCTTGCTTAAGACTGGGGCGTAATAAGCCCAGATCATGCATTCGAATGCAAACACAAGATGTCTGCTCATCGTCTGGATAACGCGGCAATACACGCTCCGTATCATAGATTAATTCCTGTTCGGTCGATTCAGTGTTGTATCGAGCTCTTGCAAAAGATGGCCACACAAATCCAAGTTCCTGATCTTGTTCGAATGCTTCAAGGCAAGCTTCTAATGCGTTTGGCGCTAATACCAAATCATCTCGGCAACACATGACAAATTCTGAACCGTGAACCAATTCGAGTGCTTGCGTCATCGAGCGGGCCAAGGTTTGAGGACGAGGATTTCGCAAGACATACACCGGGGGCTGTAAGACGGTAGAGCGCTCACCGCTGTTATCTACGACAATCACTTGCCAGTCATGATTTGTTTGATCTGCTATGCTCTGCAGGAGTAATGGCAAACGCGCTCCCAGATTATCGGATGAGATTAAAATAGAAATACGTTTTTGCATTTGCATCATGAGCTTTGCTTATCCCGCGTTCACTTTACGTTTTTGCGATACGTTGAATCCAAGGTATTTTCCAAGCATTAAGCGCGTTTGCGCATCGATCGCTGGAATTGCTCCAAAGAGGATAAATGTCACCGGCAACAACATCCATTGAAGAATAAAGATCGCCGCCGCATAAGGCCTCGAATAATGCTCGGGGCGAGGCGGGAGCAAGGTCAGAGCCAACCCCGCGGATAAAAACATTCCGATCATCGAAAGACGCATCAACCATTCAAGGGTGAACGGCGTGTTTTGAAATACCGCAAATGAGCGAAACTGCTCCGGCGCTACCCAAAATGGCAAATAACCCAGCACTAAAATAATGAATGGCGCGGTCGCCCAGGTGTACATGCCTTCTAGTTGCTTGAATAACCACCACAGCTTGGTACGCAATGGCATCTGCTTGTCTTTCATGAACTCTTCGACCATGTACGGAAAGTTCTCCACTCCCCATGCCCAGCGACGTAACTGCTTGTAGAGCGCAAATAGCGCCTTTGTGTAGTCGCCGGTCATCACAGTATCCATCGATACCGGTAGATGTATCGGCGTCACGCGATATCGACCGTGATAATGAACAAGTCCTTGCAAAAAAATATGCGAATCTTCCGACACCATGTCTTTTACCCAATACCCCACATCCATCAACATGCGTAATGACATCGAGTGTGACGAAAATGTCATCATCCCTTCCGGTCGAGCGAGCTCGGTCATGAGCCAAAATGTCGTTCCAAACATTGCAACACGAACCGGTGCCGGCGATTCCCAGAGATTATTATTATAGAGCGCTACTGGCTGATACGAGCTACGCGTTGGCTCCGGAACCGTAAGATAATGCCACGCCAAACACGAAAAATATTGATGATGAACAATCGTGTCAATATCAAAGGAGGATACGATTGTCTTATCTGGATCTAGTCCCAGCTCGATAAGTTTTGGAACGATCTGATTTGCGGAATAATTTAAATTTGATCCTTTTCCTGGAATTTCATTTGGTAAATTTTTTGGGTGAATAGTTGTATACAACCCGGCAAATTTTGATGCGAACTGAGGAACAAGGCTCTCTGTCATCTTTTTAAAGTTTTCGGCATCACGCTCTTCCCCCGCGATCACGATATACATCTTTTCGGCCGGAAAACTCGCCTGTGACAGTGATTGTAATGTCTCACGAATCACGCCCGCCTCTTCTTTATAGGTAGGCAAAAATACGAGATGCTTGATCTCATGATATCCCGGCAAACGTGCGACGTCGTGTTGCCAATCTCGCTTGAGAGCTAAGCGATACAACCACCATGACCAAAGCAAAAATGGAATGAAATAGACAATGCGAAGCAGCCAATAAAAATCAAAAACAATAATAAAATACACCATCCATAATGGCTGTACAAATGACAGGACCACGGACAGAATCAGCGTCATCCAGACGAGCGCTCCGGGAATAATCTCTAGCAGGCGTTGGTATTTGATGCGTTTCATGTGTTCTTTGGCAAGGTGATATTTGGTTCTTTGTCATAGATCGGCGCGACGTACTCTGTCGCTCGATGATCGGCTTCTGACGCTAACAACCGATGCGATAAGACCGGTAAATCATGCGCCTCATCTACCGTCACGCCAATAAGTGGTTTTTTGAGCAAGCGCGCAATGAGATTTGCCTCAAGTACTCCGGCACGCACGGACGAAAATGACCCCGGACCTGCGACGACGCATACGCCTTCTATTTTTTTTATCCCTTTTTTTCCAAGCGTCTTTGCCAGTTGCGGCAACAATCCGGTGACATGTCCTTCGATATTTGTGACTTGCGGTACATGTTTGTGCTCAAATAACGCAAAACGCGACTTTCCCGGGGCATGCGTATCAAGGAATAGCCAAGTCATAACGATACGCGTCTTTGCTAGACCTGATGGTCGCGCTCATTTAACCGATCAACGACAACATTTTTTGGCGATTCTAAAATGGCGTATAAAAATTTATCCGTCATGTCTTTTCGATAACGAAATTCTTCCGGCGACATTACCGTAAAATTGATTTCATATCCCAATGACTTTTCACTGGCGATCACAAGGGTTTTTAATTTTGGCCCATCAATACTTCCAACGATAAACAGATCCACCGGTGCTTTGGCTTTTCCTAAGAACACTCCAAGAAATGCCAGGTAACGTACGTCGCCTAAACGAAGAATCTCTTGATCAAGACGTCCTTCGAGTAAGACCTGAGCACGCATGACGAGCGCCGATATCTCCGGTAACAATTTGAATCCCGGATTTATTTTGTAGTATTTCTTTTTTAATCCGGGTGTACGCTTGCCCTTTTCATCTTCTCCTTCCGTTACCTCAATCACTAACCCAAGTTTTACGAGATTCGAAAGCTCACGACGCACGGCATTAATCTGCGTCCCAACGCGACGGGTTATTTCTCGCACAAACAGCGGCTCATCCTGATGTCGCAAAAACAAGGATAAAAGCTTGACGCGTGTCCGTGATCCAAAAAGGTGTTCAAGCATACAGACCCCCTAAGCATGCCCGAGTACAGACCGCTTGACAAGGCTCAGATCATCCATGTGCCTTGCTGGACGAGCCAGAATGAGAACCCGTATACTTCTTGGGAAGGTAGGTCGCTTTTACCGTGATATCCATGGATAATCCATTACGCATCGCCGAGATTGAAATCAGCCAAGCAACCACCGACGAACGTATCGTTGGGTTGTTCCGCTATGACTCAGAGCTTGGAGCAAGAAAGGGGCCGGCCCTGTTTTTGATCGCGGATATTTCCTCGACCCTCTACGCATATGAACAACTTCTCGACACGCTCAATAATGCCGCTGAACAAACGCGTGCGCTTTTATCTGCGACCGGTATCGACTCAATGGCACGATTTGAAAAACTTATTGAACGCTTGAATCAGGCCGTTGCAGAGTTTGTCGAGCATGAACCTCACGAACTCAACTGGAATCGCATCAGCTTGTATGTCCTTGAGGTATTTGAAGGACGTGTTTGTATCGCCGGGCTTGGCCAGCTCTCGAATATCTTTCTTCAAAAGCAGTCAGATGGATCATATCGTGCCTTTGACCTGCTTGGCTCATTAGATATTCCATCGGAAATAAATCCACGCAAACCCTTTGCTTCCATCTTGTGCGGCGATATTAAAAATGGTGATCTGCTTTTTGTTGGAACCAATAACTTTGAACGTCTACGCAGTGAACTTGGTATTACCAGCAAACTCAAGACTCTTCCTCCGGTCACTGCCGCGCTAGAAATTAAACAAGAACTTGAGCGTCGAGCTATCCCTGATGATTTTGTTGGAGTCGTGATCGCTCAAGTTGAAATGGCATCACGCGCTATCGAGACACCTGTCATCGAAGAGCAGAAGACCAAAACTTCGTTTGAAAAACTTCAATCCGCTGAAAAGAAAACCGAGGAAATTTTAGCTCCGTCCATCAGCCCCCCAAAACCCGCCATGACGCTCGTTGGTCTTTGGGCGCGTGCAAAAGACTTTACTCAAAAAATAGGGTCATCTCCGAAACCGTCTGCTCTAAAAAAACACCCGACTTCTGTCACAAGCATGCGAGGCATGAGTGCCGGTCATGGTCGTGCGTTTACTCCTGATCATAAACGCACTCTCCTTATAAGCGTCGCGATTTTACTCATTCTAGGTGGCAGCGGAGCATGGTTTTACTCAAAACAAAAATTTAAGGCAGAGCAGGAGTTATGGAATACGGTTTTTGATCAAGCTACCGATCGCAAAACACGCGCAGAAAGCGATCTTGTCTATGGAAATGAAGATCGAACACGAAGCTTGATTACGGAGGCAAAAACGTTGTTAGACGGGCTCGATGAACAAACGTCTGATCGCGCTGCTGCAAAGGCTGGTCTTCAAAAAGAGCTTGACACTCTTTCTCTTAAACTCAAACGAGAACAACAAGTTACTCCGATTGAACTCACGTCCGCTTCTCTTGGAGCCGCTGAAGGATCTTTTGTTTCTCCGACATTTAAGAATGGCAAGACGTATGTCATGGATCGTTTTTCAGAAAGTCTTGTCGAAGTCACCCCTGCAACAAAAGAGGTCAAGCGCTATCGCCTCCCCGATGGGTCCGGTTCTGTTCAATCGATCGTTTCTGGTTCGAGCGGCCTCTATCTCATGACAGAAAATCGTACGATGCTTTCGTTTGACCTAGCCTCGGGAGGCTTCTCGAATGTTTCTTGGTCAACAAAAGCATCCAGCACACAGGCTCTCGCTTTGTACGGAAAACGTTTTTATGTTCTTGACCCACAAGGAAATATGGTTTGGCGCTACGCGCCATCGGGCGGAGGCATCTCGCAAGAGACGGCCTATCTCAAACAAAATTCCATGTCTTTGGCACAAGCCGTTGGCATCGCTGTTGATTCGAACGTGTATGTGCTTTTGAGCGATGGAAGTATTCGCCGTTATCTTGCTGGCACCGAGGAGGGCTGGAAGCCGGCTATCATTGATCCTCCCCTCACTTCAGGCTCCAGTATTTGGACCGCTACTGATATTGATCGCATTGTCGTCGCGGACACTGTAGGCAAGCGCGTCGTCGTCTTTCGTAAAGATGGCAAACTTGTGACACAGCTTGTATCTAATTCTTGGAACGGACCGAGCGCCGTGTTTGGTGATGAGGTTGGTAAAAAGATTTACGTCGTAGACAACAACAAACTTTGGCAAGTGGATTTACCGTGATCGTGGAGAATGCTCGTATAAAAAACCTCCTGCAGAACTCGCCGCCGTCTTGGTTTTCTTTGGTGAAGGCTCAAACAGTCCTCGGAGGTTTTTACACCCGCATCCTCACGGTATTTCGTTTGTGATATACTTACAAATGTTATGCCAAAAACAAAACGTACATTTTCTTCGTCACACAAAAAATCCTCTGCATCTCATATAGGATTAGCTTCTTGGATTGGTTTTTGGACACTCGTACTCATGACAATGGTTATGATTGTTGTTTCATTTACTTCGGGTATTAAATTTCTTTTAGCATCAAAGAAGTCAAATATCAGCCTGGCAGAAATTCAACTTGATCTGCAAGTGAAACAGCGAAACTAATCACAAAATTATCTAAGCGATTTTTTTTATTTTGGTACGCTTATGCCCGTGAAAGGCGTCAAGAAAACTAATCCTCTTAAAAAATCTTCAGCTCCAATTCAACATCCATTACGTTTGCGCCATTGGGTGATGTTCTGGGTGCTTGTCGCCGCAACCTATGCTGCTATTATCATTATATTTAGCAGTGTTGATATACACCTTCAGCAAGCAAGAGATTTGTCTTTGAATGATCAACTCACCAATGAGCAGCTTGTTGCGGAGCTACAGACACAGGTTCAACAATTAAGCGGTGCTTTGGAGGATATCGAGGCTCAGTCCATCACCCCCATAGATACTCCCTCAAGTCGCGAATGTACAGTGTCAAAAAATAATTTCATTGATAACTATGTCCGGTATAAAAATGCCAGTAGCTCATTACAGGTTGATATTCCATTTGGTTCAACGTGGGCTGATACTACCTGCTCCCTTTCCCCTGCTACTTGGCTGACAGAGAACGCTCTTGTGTTTGGCCCTCTTGTCGCTTTTGAGGGAGATTCGCAACGTGATTCACGTCTGACTGTTATTCCTGAGATCACGACCTCCGTAAAGGAAAAATCTCTTTTACAGAAAAATTCTGATGACCGTATCAATAATTTACGTGAACGCACGGTTAGTGGCATGCCTGTACTAAGCTATACTCTGCCAAATGAATTTGGGATTGCAGAAAACATCTGGCTTGCTATTGGTCGGACTTTTACCTATAAAATATCGTCTTTTGGTTGGCTTGCGGATACCGAAGCCATCAAAATCATCCAAAGCCTACGCGTGACAAAGTAAATAAAAACACCCCTCGCGGGGTGTTTTTATTATTGAAGTTACTTGAGAGCGACCTTTGCGCCAGCTTCCTCGAGCTTCTTCTTCATGTCGTCGGCCTCGGCCTTGGCAGCGTTCTCCTTGATAACCTTCGGAGCACCGTCAACCATGTCCTTAGCTTCCTTCAATCCAAGACCCGTGATTTCACGGACAACCTTGATCACACCGATCTTGTTACCACCGGCTTCCGTGAGCTCGACGTTGAACGTCGACTTCTCTTCAGCGGCAGCACCGCCGGCAGCACCACCAGCCATCATGACCGGAGCGGCAGCCGACACACCGAACTTCTCTTCAAGAAGCTTCACGAGCTCGGCGAGCTCGATGACTGAAAGCTTCTCGATGGAATCGACGAGTCCCTGGAACTTTGCCGGGATCTCGACCTGTTTCATTTCAGACATAATAAATAGATACGTTTGGGATTAGGCAGCAGGGGCATCACTGGTAGGAGCTGCTTCCGGGGCTTGCGCCTCGTTAGCTGGGGCTTCTTCCGTTTTTGGAGCTTCCGCAACAGGTGCGGACGCTTCTTCGGCTTGTGGAGCTTCGGCAACTGGAGTTGGAGCAGGGCTTTCGCCGGCGCCTTTCTTTTCCGCATATGCGTTGAGAAGACGAGCAAAGGCACCAACCGGACCGTTGAATACGTAGAGAAGCTGGGTAAGCAACTGAGACTTGGATGGCAGCTTGGAAAGCTGAATCATGTAGTCCTGGTTGACAACCTGTCCTTCAAAGATACCGCCAACCAATTTGATCGGCTGATCTTTTCCGGCGTCTCCGATGAGTTTGGCCGGAGCCATTTCATCTTTGGTCGCAACGGCGACTCCGAGCATGCCTGGCAGGGACTTGAAGTTGACATCAAAGCCAGCTTCTTTTGCAGCCAACGTCATCAAGGTTTTCTTGGCGACGATGTAGTCCACGCCTTCGACGTGCATTTTTTTACGCAACGTCGTGATGTTCTGCACCGACATCCCCTGGTAGTCGGAGAAGGCGGCGGACTTGGCGCCTTTGAGGGCGCGGGCAAGTTCGGCGACAGCCTCGGACTTCTGGGAACGCGTTTTAGGCATAATCGAACTAATGTGACTTAAAATGTTCTTGCTTCGTGTTAGCACGAAACAAAACGACCGCAGAATCGAGTCCTGCGGTCGTGTTCCAAAGACCGAAAAAATCGGCTTTGTTACGCGATCCTCGGCAAGTGACTCGTGGTCATTATCCGCCTTTCGGCAGACTTGCTTTCTCAGGATTCGGCTGTCGTTGGTGGAAGATTAGCCAAAAGAGACGCTGGCGTCAAGGCTTAGGCCTTATCGCCAATCAGCACGTTAATAAACCAGCCGTAAACAGAGAGCGTGACTGCTCCCCATAGTGCGGGACCCAGGCCTGCAACCGTAAAACCCGGCACAAGCCATGCCGCCAGTCCAAAACAGGCGGCGTTGACGATGAGAGCGAATAGTCCAAGCGTTAAAATTGTCACCGGTAATGCGAGGATCTGTAAAAGCGGGCGTACCAAGGCATTAATCAACCCAATGATTATTGCGGCGATAACGGCTATCCAAAAGCTTCTCACCATGATTCCAGGCACGAGATAAGCCACGAGCATTACCCCAACCGCGGACAGGAGGAGACGCGTTATTAGCTTAAACATAGTATTAGGTATTTTTGATTTCTCTAATGCGATTTTCTGCCTCATCAAGTTTTTCTTTTAGACCCTTTGCGAGTTCGGAGGCGCGCTCATATTTCTTAAGCCCCTCGTCTAGATCCGGTTCGCCCTGCTCAAACCAATCAACGATTTCTTCCAACTCTTTGAATGATGATGCGAAGTCGATATCCGTTTTCTTTTTAGCCATATTATATAAGTTTACCTTGTTTCCCATTTATCTTGGCATTGAGCTCTCCATCGTGCAAACGCACGATGATTTCCTGCTCTGCTTTCGCGCTTTGCGTGCTCGTGATAACGGATCTGTCCGTTGCCATAATCATCGCAAAGCCTCGTTTTAAAATTTTATCCGGATCAAATGAAGCTATGAGTCGTAGCAAGGAATTCACTCGCGTACGAAATGCTTCGATCCATCGCTCCGCACTTTGTGTTGCTTGTTCGATGAGGAGCTTCGCATTCTCAATGCGCTGCGTGAGCTGTTGGGCAATTCCTTGTTGCATCTGAGCAACCTCAAAGATGATGTCACGCTTATCCGGTACAAGCCGACGTGCGCAATCGGTAGGCGTTGATGCATGAACATCTGCGGCAAGCTCAGCAAGCGATACGTCGCGTTCATGTCCGATGGCAATCATGGTAGGTATTTTTGAGGCAAAGATTGCCCGCACCAATCGCTCGTCATTAAAGGCCATTAATTCTTCGAAGGAACCTCCGCCGCGCGTGATCACGGCTGCATCATATGGCCCTTTTGAATGCGCTTCCGCGAGGCATACCATCACCGACTCAGGAGCCTTCTCGCCCTGAACTACCGCGTGATACAGATCGACTTCTAATCCGCTCCATCGCTCGTTTAGAATGCGAATAAAATCTCCATACGCCGCACTCTCACGAGAGGCGATCAAGGCAATGCGTTTTGGAAAACGCGGGAGAGATCGTTTGCGATCACGATCGAACAGGCCTTCAGCTTCTAAGCGCGCCTTTAATGCCGCGAGCGCTTTTTTTATCGCTCCTTCACCGACTAATTCTAAACGATCGACATTAAACGAAAATTTTCCAAACTTGGTATAGATTCTTGGATAGCCATATAGTCGTACACGTAAGCCGTCTTCAAGCGGCACACGTAGCTTTCCTAAAACCATAAAGCATGAAACGAGCGATTCATCATCCTTCACGTCAAAGTTCACCCATTGGCCTTGCGAGACACGATAACCACTCACCTCCCCCTCTATCGCAACTTCTTGCGTATCCCAAATCGCCTTAAACGTTTCGTTCAAGTAATTAATGAACTGTGAAACACTGAATACTTGCATTTTTTTTACCTTAACATCTGGTTTAGGTTTTGTCCTACTTTCCGTTTACACGACGAAACAACGATCCGGGTTTTTTGACAGGGCCTGTTGCGTTAGAGGTCTCTTGGACCTTGCTTTTTTCGTTTCGAGCCGTCACAAGTTCCGCGATCGTAATCTCTGTGCCGGGAATTTTATCTTCCGACAAATCAATATACGCATCTGTGCCGAGCATCTTTCCCAGTGCATTTATCTGTCGTACATGCCCTACTGCCCAACGGACAATCAGACGCTCGTTATGTGGCAACTTTTGTCCGGGTCTTACTCGGCTTATTATTTCTTTGGCTTTTTCTAATACATTTGACTCGAGTGGAAAGATTGCATCAGCAAGCTTATAATCCCAATTTCCATCTTCTTTTTTAATAAAAACAATATTGTCTTTACCAATGATATCCATAATCGTTCCACTCACCTTGGCATGCTCTACTGCCTTTTTTTGAAATTCTGTTACTACTCGTTTGAATGATTCATCTTCGATTGATTTTTTTAATAGCGCCGCTAATCCCATGCCCGCAAACAGCTTCTCAAGCGCTTCCTGACTTACCGTAGAATCCTTGGCCTGCTCTCCGTTCATAAGCGAATTTGTGACTGCCGCATATTCTTTCCAGCGCTCTTCAGGTATATCAATCGTATTTCTTTTTGCAAGCTGCAGTTCTAATAATCCTCCATCAAATGAAACACGATTTTTATCATCAAAGATCTGGCTACGCTCTTGCACCGTTACGATGGTTGTTGCTCGTCCATGCCCATCCCGAGGCAGGTCTAGGCCATACGCTGACGCTTGCGTTTCCATGTCTTTTATCATGCTTGGATAATATGGCGTTTCAACGATAAATTGTTTTTGCTTAAGTACATGGTCTCTAAAAACGCTTCGTAGAAGCTGATACTCTTTTCGTGAAGACAAGAGTGCATTATTAAGCGCTTCTTGATTTTCTTCAGGCGTCTGATTTCTTGCAGCGTGTATGGACTTCGCTAATCGTATTTTACTAACTTTAATAACAACATCCGGATGACCTTTTGCTTCATAAATAAAATTTTCACTTCCCTGACCTATCAGGCTTGGTCTGTATTTCTCGATCAGTGTTTTGTTTGCTCGCGCTTGAGGGCGTTCAAATGGTGCAGTCATACTAAAAATTTAGCATGCCTGAGCGTATCTGTCCTGATAATTCCGGATCTGAAATATCCGCCAACACTTCTAGACGCTCAGCTAATTGGTTCTCCTCCGCAACTCGGGGCTGACTCTGATCAATCTGGATCGGGATCGGTTTTAGAGAAATGTTTTTTCCATTCAAGACTAATTCGATCGCGAGACCTTGCCGAGTTGGAAGGGAAAAGTCCTGATCAAAAATAAAATTTCCTAATGACCAGACGATTGGCTTTTCTTTATAAGTTGATATTCCCTGCACCCAGTGCGGATGTGTTCCGATCACGATGTCTGCTCCTTCGTCAATCAACCAATGCGCTAACTCAACAGACGAAACATCCGGCCGATCGCGATACTCTGTCCCCCAATGCATGTACACGATTACCAGTTCCGCCTCTGCCTGTGCTTGCGCTAGAACCGCTTTTGCTGAAATACGATCCAATGGATTATCCGTTGTATTGAAACCTAAAAACGCTAACCGCATCCCGCGAATCGTCGTCGTTGCCATTGCGATCTCATCATCTTTTACTTGGTGACCGAAGGCGATAAAGCCCGCTGCACGCAACCGATTGATCGAATCTACATATCCTTCATTCCCTTGGTCTAGCGCATGATTGTTTGCCTGCGAAAATGCATCAAAACCTTGTGCTTTGAGTACCGGTATCACGGAGGGATCAAACTGAAAATCAATTGTCTTGTCCGGGGGACGACGTCGATCGGTTACCGGCCCCTCAAGATTTGCCATCGAAAAATCTACTTCTTCAAACCAATTGTTTGGGAGCTTCAAAAATGGATAGTTTGGATTTTTTGAGATTTCTGTACGATTTTTTACATTCCGATCAAGCATGATATCGCCTACAATGCGGATGCGAATACTCGATTGCTCAGGAGTTTCGATCGAATGATTTATATAAGATTTGGTGGAACTTGAAATACTTGGTACCTCTTGCGGTTCCGCAAGATATACTTCCGGAAACATTGGTTGATTTTGTTTTATGACGATCCCAAACATGCCTCCGAATGCAAAACCGAGAGTTACGGCGTACACCTGACGCCATGTTTTTATCTTTTGCATCATAGAGAACCTCGGCGCTGGTTTTGCCTTATGGCTGGAGTGTCTCTTCTGCCGACTTTCCCTGTTCGATAATTACGACGTTCTTCACGGAAGAAAACTGCTTAAGAGTCGTCTCAATCTGCGCGCGAATAGCCTCAATATTGCAGGAGCCGCCACCGTAATTACTGAGTTCAGGGCTTAAGATGACCGTCGCTGTTCCAGCTGAAACTTTTACGGATATTAAACGCGTTTTTTCTGGGATGGCTGATTGCTTTGAGTTAATGCTTGGGCCAAATTTGAGCAATGCTCGTAACGCCGTTTCCACCGGAAGTGATGAACGCGCCACCTCTCGCTCAAATGAGACAACGCTCCCGCAATCATTTGCATCATTGGACGGTAAATAAAATTTTGTTTTCATGGTTGCCTTGGGTAGGGTTACCGGTACTCTTGCTTGATGTATTGGCGTACCGTCTTTCGCAGAGTACTCAAACACCTCTAATGTGCCCGTTGTTGTCTTTACTTCTGAAAGAATAAAATCTCGGATTTCAAAGACTCCCGGCTGCCCGACATCGGGGGCTTGCGCCATCGTGAATCCCTCGATGAGCGTATTACCGTTCCCATCAAGCAGGCGGTAGTTGATCGTGTTTTCAAATGCGATTCCACTGCCTTTTGCCACAAACGGACTTGAGAGTTCATCATTAGAAATTTCTTGGTCTACGCAAATAAAATTTCCAGCGTCACATATTGTCCCGGCTGGTTGCTCGCGAATTGGTGTTGTCGGTTCTGTGATTTGTTCTTCTCTCGCAACCGGTTCAGGCGCTTGCTCTGATCTTGCAACACATTGAGGTACACAAACTTCCGCACAGGGCTGACCTGCTACACAT
>Ga0214923_10003266_pt1 | contig 20478 bp, 23 predicted proteins | sample LL1510_MetaG_FD_177993 | JGI IMG/M metagenome (GOLD analysis project Ga0214923, IMG submission 177993) | Freshwater microbial communities from Lake Lanier, Atlanta, Georgia, United States - LL-1510 | ecosystem: Environmental > Aquatic > Freshwater > Lake | place: USA: Georgia | collected...
GCACCGATGGTCGTTTGATATCTCTTCAACTTGAAGAATTAGTTTCCGGTACGACTGCTGACCTTGGCTTTATTGTTCGGGACTACATGCCAACTGGCGGGCGAAAAGCCAATAAAGCAGAGGGAATTCTGGACGTAATTGCTGAACTTGATGCCGCCTCGCTTTTGGATATTTCAAACATTGCTTCAGCGATTGGTTTGCCAAGTGACACTGAATCCCTTGATAACACCGTGCATCCCCGAGGCTTCCGTCTGCTTGCCAAAGTTCCAAGGCTTCCAGAGCAAATCTTTGAAAACTTGATTCAGCACTTCGGTAGCCTGCAAAACTTGCTGTCTGCATCTGCGGAAGAACTTCGCGATGTTGAAGGTGTTGGCGAAACTCGAGCGCGGGCAATTCGCGAAAACTTGTCTCGAGTTGCTGAAGCTAGCTTGCTTGAACGTTACGTTTAATTCCTAGGCAACCGCTTTCGAAATAAGTAATTACTGAACGACGAACCTAACGCCATCACTATTCAAGCTGGCATTTCTGCCATGTGCCCAATATGCGCCAGGCTCAGCCATATTTCTAACTTTGCATCCCTTGGCAGTTTGCTTTCCGATCCAAACAACGTTGACGCTCCACTCTTGACCTGGAGCAAGTTCCACTAAATCTTTGTCGGTACTTGGGTTGCAGTGATCAGTTGACCAAATTAATGCTGGCCCAGAAATTACTGTGACTTCGTTGGCACCGCTACCTACGTCCCGCTTACAGGTCACATCTGAAATGTTCTTAACAATCATCTTGATGTGAACCCCTTCGCCAACTGCGGTTGTCTCGCGATCAACTTCAACACGAATCGAAGTGTCGGCATCTGAACATTCACCATCAGCAACTACTGGAACTGTTGGTTGGGCAGTGGGTTGGAGAACTGCCGTGGTGGGTGAGGCAAGCACAACACTTGGCACCGGTGAAGGTGCTGATGAAGTGACCAAGGCTTCCGAACTTGGGGCGCCGGAGGCTACAGCTGGAACTGGCTCTTTGCCCCCAGTAATGCTTTGAATAATCACAATCAAGGTAACCAACGCGGCAAGTCCAAGCATTAGACGTCGACGCCAATAGACCTGAGGTTCCTCAGGTCCAACTGGATGCACTACGCCGGTCACCTATTTACGTTATTAAGCAATTGGCGCGAAGTGGCTTAGGCGCGAGCAAATTTTCTCATTGAGATGCAAATCAGAATGGGCTACCGATTTCGGCAGCCCATTCTGATTCGAAATGACTAGCTAACTAGATCCTTGATGGCATCATCTTTTTCCTTGCGCGCAACACCAATCAGGTATCCAATAACAAGGGCAATGAATGGAATCGCCATCAGAACTGTTCCTGTCACACTCTGGGCCCAAGGTGTAACCGTTGGATCTACATCAGCTGCAGTAGTGCCAGCAAGAAGCGCGAAGCGTGACATGAGCAAATACAGACCGAAAGTCAATCCAACTAAACCGAGCAATGGAGCAATTAATCGAGTAAATACTCCTTCACCTTCGGAATTCTTCGAGAAGAATGCGATTACTGCAATGCTGACCAGGATTTCGACTAACACGATGGCAATTACTGCCAATCCACTCATCCAATAGAACAAATTGAGAATTGGATCTAAGCCATTCAACTGGAAGTAAAGAATTACCAAGATTGACAACACTGATGTAACGATCGATGCGTTCTGAGGTGCGCCACGACCATTTACTTTTTCCATTGCTCCTGGAAGAACTCCACCACGACCAAGTGCAAACAAGTACCTAGATGCCGAGTTCTGGAACGCCACAGTTGCGGCAAACAAACTTGTCAAAATCAACCAGCCAATTAGAGTTCCAAGCCAAGTTCCTACTGACTGATTTGCAACTGTGATCAGTACGTTGGCTGGATTCGCCAACGGAACTCCATCTACAGATGACCATTCAACAGTTTTGTTAACAGCTTGGGATGCGCCCATCGCGGTCACCATACCGAAAGACACCACCGCGAAGATTGCGGTGATGATTCCAACCGCTAAATAGGTAGCGCGCGGCACCGATCGCTTTGGATCCTTAGTTTCTTCTCCGTAGATTGCAGTTGCTTCGAATCCAATAAAGGATGCGAATGCGAATGCGAATGCAATGCCAGCTGTGCCCAGAAGGCCGCCAGCAAAGATGCTGCTAGGAGAAAATGATGCAGCTAAGTTCCATCCCTCAGGACCACCATCAACTAGTGCAGCGATTCCAGCAAGAAGCATAGAAATGATTTCAGCGATCATTAATACGCCAAGAACTTTAGCTCCGACATCAACGCGAAGAATCGACAATACTGTGGCTATTACTAGAGCAAAAAGTGACCACGCGTACCAAGGTAAGTCGATGCCAAACTGAGCAGCCATTTGACCGGCGGCTACGGCACCAAAGAATCCATACACTGCCCATTGCACAGTTAAGTACGCGACCATGGAGACGAAAGCAGAACCGACGCCTGCGTTCTTGCCTAACCCGCGACCTACGTATGCATAAAAAGCACCGGCATTAGTAACTCGATGTGTCATCGCGGCATAACCGACACTGAATAACACAAGCACTAGGCCAACAAGCAAGTAAGCACCGGGTGCTCCTGCCCCGCTACCCAAAACGATGGCGACAGGAACTGCGCCTGTCATACCAGCCATTGGGGCTGCTGCTGCAATTACAAAGAAGACGATTCCAAAAACACCAATCGTTCCTTTTTGAAGGCTCTTGCCATCCGCGGCGGCCTTAGTTTCATTACTTGACACAGGTTCCTCCCAGAGTCCTTACTGTCGTTGACATCCGATGTAGATCGAACGGATACGAACGATTTTGGCAGATTACGGTTATCTGCGGGGCAAATTGGAGAAATTTCTAAAAATCATAGATGGAATCTAGGCGAATTCAGCGTGTCGCTGAGGAATTTAGCTTGATTGGCTCATTCGTACCCTAACGAATATTTCGTACTACGATAGTCGCATGTCTGATCTACATGGATTCCTGCCTCCGCTTACTCCTACTGGCAAAAGCGCAATTATTCCCGAAATGCCTTGGTATTACAGCGGCACCTTACTAACTGTTGAATACTTAACTGATCCCGCCAATGTTCGTGCCATCCTGCCGCCTGACATTGACTTAGCTCCAGAAGAACCAGGCGCTGTTGCTTTGATTTGGGCTGACTGGCAATCCTGCAGCGAAGGTGGAGCTGAATTACTAGATCCGATTCGCTCGCAGTACCTAGAAACTTTTGCAGTTGTTCGCTGCTCCTATGAAGGTGTTACCTACAGTCGATGTGTAGCAATTTGGGTTACTAAAGATTTTGCAATCGCTCGCGGTTGGTACCAGGGGTATCCAAAGAAAATTGGCTCGGCCCATGTCACCCGAATCTTTAATCGCGGTAAAGCATCCCCTCGCCTAGAGGCTGGCGCAAAGCTTGGCGCAACTTTGTCTGCTTACGATCACAGACTTGCATCGGCAGTTGTAACACTTCGCGAGCCTTCCGAAACCAACGGATTTGTGAATGGACATGCGATGCTGCACAGCCGCTTCATGCCATCGATTACAAAAGATGCTGGGCTATCCATGGATCAATTGATTACCATGCATGGCATTGATGTTGATTTAGGCCAAGCCTGGAAGGGCGATGCTGAACTTGTTCTTGGTGATTCGCAGTGGGACGAACTAGCGTCGATACTTCCAGTGCAGAAAATACTTGGTGGCTACTACCGCGAAGTTGGAGTTACCTTCGCTGGTGGAAAGTTAATTGCTGACCGGTCAAATCCGGTCTAGTAATCCCAAATATATTCGTCTAGTTCCCAAGTCGTTATTTCACGAGTGCTTGGATCTGGAACTTCTGCTTCATAGCGTTGAATTTCATCACGCTTCAAAGTTAAGTGAGTTGAAACGACAACTGGGCCCATCAACTCTGCAAAGAGTGGATCCGCATCCAGGGCATCTAGGGCAGCCGTGAAAGTAAGTGGCAGCAAAGGATCTGATTCATCTTCATAAGCCCAACCTTCTGATGCCTTATTAGGCTTCATTTTCTGTTTAATACCATCTAGGCCAGCAGCCAAGACGGAAGCCACCATTAGGTATGGGTTGGCTGCGCCATCACCAATTCGAATCTCAAGACGCGTGCCTTCACCGCGCTCTGGTGGAACCCGAAGCAAGGTAGCCCGATTGTCATAACCCCAGTTCGCACGACTCGGTGCCAAGGTATCTGGACCCAAGCGCTTAAACGCATTGATTGTTGGATTGGTAAATGCAGTGAGCGCGTTTGCGTGGCTCAAAATGCCAGCAATCATTTGGTTAGCAACTTCAGATAGCTCTTCACCATCATGCATCTGGTTCTTACCTTTGGCGTCTACAACTGAGAAGTGCAAATGGAATCCACTGCCTTCAGATTCAGCCCAAGGCTTCCCTAGGAAAGTCGCGTTGTAACCTCGACGCACTGCAATGTCCTTTATCGCAGTCTTGAACAAGAACGTTCGATCTGTAGATTCCAGCGCTTCACCATGCCATAAATTGATTTCATATTGAGCCGGTGCGAACTCATGATTACCGGCAAAGACGCCAATATCCATTTGGTCTAACATGCGCAATATGTGTAGGAACGTGCCATCTGGATCAACAATCGCTCCAGTTGTATAAACCCGTCCCGTGCGATGCAATGCGCGAACCCATTCATTGTTTTCTTGTTTCGCTAAATAAAACTCAAGCTCTGGACCGATCACTGGTATCAACCCAACTTCTTCGTAAGCCTTTAGCACTCGCTGCAATGCGGTTCTAGGGGCAACCGGGTTGTCGTCTCCGTTTGGCTCGAAGGCATCAACGACTGCGTAAGCAACACCTGGTTCCCAAGGAAGTTTACGAATTGTGCTGGGATCAATCCGACTTACGAAATCTGATAAGCCGTCAGAAATACTGCCATGACCATCTAAGACTCCACCTCGGGTTGTGGTAACCCAAACTCCTTGGCAAAATGCTGGTCCATGCGCAGCAGCTTTTTCCATTTGGCTAACGACTAGATCTTTGGAGCGCGGGATGCCTAACACGTCTGCGTAAACCAGGCGCAAAATATCAATGTTTTCGCTCTGCAGTTGCTTGCGAAGTGCAGATAAATCGACAGACATGCTTCCTCCGAAAATCGTTAGGGTATGAACGATTTTTTTATTTTAATCGCTTCGGGGGCTTTTTAGGGCAGAATGGTAGAAATTCTGACTGGGAAATGAGGTTCCATGCGAGTTCTCATAATTGCGCATGACCATGTCAGCCCACCTGGGCCGGTAGCAGAACGCTTTCGCCACCATGGCTTTGAAGTGGATGAGTTTTTGGTCGTCTCTGAGGCAAGTTATCCCGAACCAAACGTGGTCCGCGAATTCCCAAATCTTGACAGCTATGACGTCATTGTTCCAATGGGAGCTCCTTGGGGTGCTTGGGACGATGATCATATTGGAAATTGGCTATTGCCCGAGTTGGAATTTCTCACCAAGGCGATCGACCAAGATGTCCCCATTTTCGGAATCTGTTTTGGTGGGCAACTTTTGGCGCGAGCCCTGGGTGGCAGCGTGGCACCTGGACCGAAAGCAGAAATTGGTTGGACCGTCGTTCATACCGACCGTCCAGATTTAGTCTCTGTTGGTCCGTGGTTCCAGTTTCACTACGATCGATGGCAACTACCTGGATCAGCAACCGAAGTAGCTCGAAATTCTGCGGCAAGCCAGGCTTTCACCAATGGTAGGAATTTGGGAGTTCAGTTTCATCCTGAGTTAACTGCCGACATGCTTACTGGCTGGCTTAATAATGGCGGTCGCGAGCTTGTAATTAAAGATGGCCAAGACCCCGATGTGTTACTTGCACATACCGAAGCTGAGCAGGCTGCAGCAAAAGAACGTACCAACCAATTGGTTGATACGTTCTTAAGAGATGTTGCTAAATTAATTTAATTATTTCAGCGTAACTTCTACTGGGAAACGCTTAATTCCATTCACAAAGTTGCTACGGAGTCGCTCTAGTTCGCCAACTCGTTTAATGCCAGAAATTCTTGGCAATAATTCTTCGAACATGATTTTTATTTCAAGTCGAGCAAGCGAATTACCTAGGCACATATGTGGGCCACCTCGACCAAATGTCATATGCTCATTTGGATTCCTGGTGACATCCATGCGATATGGGTCGACAAAAATTTCCGGATCGCGATTACCGGAAGCGAACCAAGTGACAACTTTGTCGCCTTCCTTAATCGCTTGACCATTAATTTCTGTGTCCTTGGTTGCGGTTCGACGGAAGTGATAAACCGGGCTCGCCATGCGAAGCATTTCTTCAACTCCCCATTCGATCAACTCCGGGCGTTCTTGCAGCAGTGCCATTTGATCTGGATTATCGATCAAATAATTCATGCTGTGCGTAATTGTGTGGCGAGTTGTTTCATTTCCAGCAACAATCAAAAGCAAGAAGTAAGCATGAAAATCCCTCGTCGACAGTGGCAAGCCATCTACAGGAGTTTGGTTGATCAAGGTCGAAACGATATCCGTTCCATTGCCACCCAATCGTTGCTTGGCTAATTCATCGCCATAAGCCCAAACTTCCAAAGCTGCTGGAGACCTGAATGGCAACATTCGATATTTTTCAGATTCGGGTGAATCTAGCAAAACATCTGCGTGCTCAGGGTCGGTATTACCCACCATGCGGTTGCCCCAAGCAATGAGCTGACCGATGTCAGTGTCAGGAACATCCATTAGGCGAGCTAGTACCCGAATTGGGAAATCTGCAGCGACTTCTTTTACGAAGTCAAAGGATCCTTTGGCGAATGCATCATCAAGTGTGCTGGCAGTTAGTCCCCGAAGGAAGGTTTCATAGCCTGCGACAGCCTTTGGAGTAAATGAGTCTTGCATGAGCCGGCGCAATGCGCGATGACGAATGCCGTCAGTTTCGAGCATTGACTTGCGAGCTTCCATTTGCTCTTCATCTAGCTCTTCTAAATTCGCCGTACCTTTTTCACTCGAATAAGTCTCGGTATCACGTAGTACGCGAACGATATCTTGATACCGAGTTAACGACCAGAATCCTGAATTCGGTGCAGGCTCTTCACTCCAGTGCACCGGGCTATTCGCACGCAACTCGTCAAAGGTTTGCCATGGAATTTGCTTTTCGAATAAATCTAAGTTTGCCAAGCTGACATCTGTAGCGGCTGACATTGACTCACCTCACAACAAGTTGGAATATTCGTTCGGGTACGAACAGTTTTAAGATACCCGATTCTGACCCATCCCGTGATGATTTTCAACTAAGCGGATAAAGTTAGCCTAGGTTCTAGGAAATTGAGGTTCCATGGCTGGTCAGCACACGCTTGATGAAACGGAACGACAAGTTCAAGAGCGCCTCGGCGATCTAAAGATTGACTTCGAAGCCATGGCAGTTGCCTCAAACCTATTCCGCGCTGCAAACGCGGTCCGCAATTATCTAGAGCGCACTGTTTTAGCACAGCACGATTTATCCTGGACCGCATTTGTAGTCCTTTGGGTGGTTTGGATTTGGGAACCAGTTGAATCCCGGGTAATTGCTGAAGAGGGTGGCTTTTCTAAAGCTACTTTGACTGGTGTGATGCAAACCCTTGAAGGGCGAGGGCTCATTACCCGTACTCGCAGCAACAAGGACGGGCGTTTGGTTTTGGTAAAGCTAACGGCCAAGGGTCGAAAAATGATGAAGCAATTATTTCCCGAATTTAATAAAGGCGAGCAGTTAGCGGTTGCTGACTTAAAGCGATCTGATTTAGGAATCTTTGCTGACCTACTTAGGGCCGTTACCATAACCGTAGATTCCCAAAAGCAGACTAAGAACTAGCCTCTTTAACTAGTCGGGCAAACAATCCCCGTTGGTTTGCATCTGATTTCGCAGTATCTTCTGGGTGCCACTGGACGCCACGAGCCCAACCAGTTGATTCAATTCCAACAGCTTCAATAGTTCCATCCGGACCACGGCCCAAAACTTCTAAACCAGAGCCGAGTTTGTCGATTGCTTGATGGTGGTAACACGAAGTTTCCACCAATTCCGAAACAAAACCAAATGATTCGTAATCACTGACTTTTACTTCTTGGACGACATGGCGATGATTTTCCGGCATATCTTGAATGAGGGTGCCGCCGCGAAGAATGTTCACGACATGGAGTCCGCGACATACAGCCAGGGTAGGAATCCCTTGTTGCAAGGCATACTCAGTCATCCCAAAGTCTGAATCATCCTGCAGATCATCCACGTCATAAACACTGGCGTCTGGAGTCTGACCGTACCTAATCGGGTTAATGTCACCCCCGCCTGCAAGTAACACCCCTTGATAGCCCTTAAGTCGCTGAGCCCAGTCGCTTTCCGGTGCTGCCAGCAGAGTTACTGGGTCAGCCCCCGCATCCCAGAGTGATTCCAAAAGTGCTCTTGAACTAACGACTCCCTCATATCTGAGCGCCGAAGCAGAGTTTGTAAACCGCCCTATGAGTGCGATTCTCGGACGTAACGACATTTCACCAGCCTAATGAAAGAATTACCTGAATTCAGTTCCCAAATCACTAAATTTAACGTATCGTAATTCGTTAGTACCCGAACGACTTTTCAGGGGATGGCATGACATTGGCAACAGTTGCTGGAGTTGAAGTTGATACTCGGCATTTCATCGGCGGTAAGCGAATTGCCTCCGATTCCACATTCGCAGATCATTCCCCAATCGATGGAGCTTTTCTTGCTGACATTTCACGTGGCGGCGCTAAAGAGGTTGATCTAGCTGTCGCTGCCGCTAAAGCTGCCTTTCCAATTTGGTCTCAAATGTCACCGCAAGAACGAGGCGCAATTTTGAATCGGGTTGCCGACATTATCGAATCTCGCATAGAAGACTTAGCAATTGTCGAGACCATCGACAATGGTTCCCTGCTTCGATCACATCGTCGCGGTGTAATGCCTCGAGTGGCTATGAATTTTAGATTTTTTGCAGACTACGCAATGAATCAACTGAACTATCCTGATTTTGAAACTCGTGGCCATACCAATCACGTAACTTGGGATCCAGCTGGTGTTACTGGAATCATCACGCCTTGGAATGCCCCGCTGATGCTTGCTACTTGGCGAATTGGTCCAGCACTTGCCGCCGGCGACACCGTTGTTGCAAAGCCTCCAGAGTGGGCACCACTTACCGCTTCGCTTCTTGCAGATATAACTGCTGAAGCCGGAATGCCACCTGGCGTATTCAATGTTGTCCAAGGTTTTGGCGAAGAAGCCGGTGCAGCGCTTACTGCCCATCCAGACTTATCTCGCATTTCTTTCACTGGCTCGGTGCCAACTGCAAAACTTGTAGCTAAGGCAGCTGCTGAAAATCTAGTTCCCTGCTCGTTTGAACTTGGTGGCAAGAGTCCATTGATCATCACCGACGATGCAGACCTAGACATTGCCGTGACTGTTGCAGTTGAGCAGTTCGACAACGCAGGTCAGGTTTGTTTATCTGGAACTCGTTTCTTGGTGCAGCGTGGGATTGCTGAGAAATTCAAAGCTGCGTTCATCGAACGTGCCAAGCAGATCAAGCAAGGCGATCCACGAGATGAAGCTACGGACATCGGTCCACAAATTCATCCTGAACACTTCACTCGAGTCAAGGGATTCGTAGATCGCGCTGTTGCTGAGGGGCAAACTGTTGTACTTGGCGGTGGCCCTAACGCCGATTTAGGCGGAAACTTCTTTATGCCAACTTTGATTGATAATCCAAAAGTTGGCAGCGAAATTGTCACACAAGAAGTATTTGGACCAGTTCTTTGCATGCAGCAATTCGATACCGATGAAGAAGCTATCGAGATGGCAAATGGAACTGAGTTTGGATTAGCTGCTGTAGTTGTGTGTGGAAACAAAAAGCGCGCTGAAGCGATCACCGATCGGTTAGTTGCCGGAACTATCTGGGTCAACTGTTTCTTTGTGCGTGATCTTGGAGCACCATTTGGTGGTTCTAAGAAGTCAGGTATCGGCCGCGAAGGCGGAATCTGGTCATTTGATTTTTATGCAGACGTAAAGAACACAGTCTTTGCGCCTAACGGATGGAAGGAATAAATCATGGGAGAAATTGTTGGAGCTGGTTTACTGGCACACGTACCGACCATTGTCTTGCCACTTGAGATCCGTAAGGAACTCAACAATGGTGAAGACTTCACACTGGTTGCTGGACTCGAGCAACTTCGTAAAGATGTTTTTGAAAAAGTTGATTACGACACCGTTATCGTTTTTGATTCTCACTGGGCAACCACTGTTGAATTCGTAGTCACTTCACATGATCGTCGGGAAGGTTTTTACACAAGTGAAGAACTTCCTCGCGGCATGTCATCTGTTCCTTATGACTGGAAAGGTGATCCAGCGTTAGCCAAGGAAATCGCATCACTTGGCGAAAAGCATGGAACTTGGATTACTCCAATCGACAACACACACCTACCGACTTTTTACGCGACATTAAATCTCTGGATGTACCTAGGTAAGGGCTTGGATAAGAACTGGATCAGCATTGGTATGTGCCAAACCGGCGATGACGAAGACAACTTACGATTGGGTCGCGCAGTTGGTGAAGCTATTGCAAACTCAGATCGCAAGGTCCTTTTAATTGCCTCCGGTGCTTTGTCACACACGTTCTGGCCATTGCGTGAACTTCGCAAGCACGAATCAGCCGATTTGAATTCGATTTACACACCTGAAGCTCGGGCTGCTGATGAAGAGCGCATTGCTTGGTACCTAGCTGGAGAACATGCAAAGGTTCTGGACACCATGGATGAGTTCCATAAGTACAAGCCAGAAGCTCGTTACGGACACGGCATGATGATGCACGGTGCGTTAGGTGAAAAAGATTGCACAGCACCTGGTCGCCAATACGGTGAGTATGAAAACTCAATTGGTACCGGCCAGGTTCATATTTGGTTCGATAAACCGGCCGAAGGTTTCCCAGCTGTTAAGCATCCGGTTGTGTCACGTGGCTGAGTTTCGTCGCATCCTGCTGGATGGCTTTGCAGTTCAAACAATTCGTCACGGTGAAACTCTCGTCGCTCCTGATGGCAGAGAAGTTGCAATTGCTGATGCGATTCATCTGCCGCCAAGTGAGCCAACAAAAATCATTGCAGTTCATTTAAATTACGACAGTCGCACTCAGGAGTTCATGACCAAACTTCCTGCCGCGCCAACGTACTTTCACAAACCAATTACTGCGCTAAACAGCCACTTGGGTTCAATAGTTCGACCACAGGGTTGTAAATGGTTGAACTACGAGGGCGAAATCGTAATCGTTATTGGCAAGACTTGCCGCAACATCAGTCCAGCTGATGCAGGAGATTACATTGCCGGTTACACCATCGGAAATGATTACGGCCTTCATGACTTCCGCGATACTGATGCTGGTTCTATGTTGCGCGTAAAAGGTAGCGACACCTTGGCTCCAGTTGGTCCTGGCTTGATTACCGATTGGGACTTCCGAGGAAAGCAGATTCGAACCTTAGTTAATGGAGTTGTTAAGCAAGACGACAACACCAGCAACATGGAATGGGATATGCATTATTTAGTTGCTGACATTGCCCGCACCATCACGTTGGTCCCTGGAGACATTTTGTTCTCAGGAACTCCAGCTAACTCACGTCCAGTTGAACCTGGCGATGTCGTCGAGGTTGAAGTTGAAGGCCTAGGCAAACTAACCAACACAATCGTCACCGGTCCAACTGCAATTCGTACTGATGTCGGCGCTCAGCCAACTGAAAGTGAAGAAGTAGTTTCCACTGCCTTGGGTGGAGACTGGGAGTTCCGCGGAATTCGAACTCCATCCAAAGATTTGTATCCATCAACTGTTGAGGAGAAAAAATGATTACCATAAATGTCGATATGGATAAGTGCCAGCACTATGGCCAATGTGTCTTTGAAGCACCAGACATCTTCAAGTTAAATGATGATGACAAGCTTGAATACATTGCTACCGCTGATGACGGTCGCAGAAGCGATATTGAAAGCGCAGTAGATGTTTGCCCTATGCAGGCAATCTCTATCGTTGAATAACTGACGCGTTCTTTATGCCAAAGTCAGTAGTTATTGTTGGTGCTTCAATGGGTGGCCTGCGGGCCGCCGAGGCACTCCGTAATAACGGTTTCGATGGTCAAATCACAGTAATCGGCGAGGAAGTTCACGCTCCGTACAACCGCCCACCGCTATCAAAAGAAGTGCTTGCCAAAGAAGTTACTCACGAAGCAGTTGCCTTTAAGCTTCGGTCTCAAGTCGAGGATGTCATTTGGAATCTAGGCGATCCTGCTACTTCGCTTGATTTGGACAAGCAGGTCGTTACGACAGCTTCTGGTAAGTCTTTCGAATACGACGGACTGGTTATTGCATCTGGATTACGACCTCGGGTGCTGGACCTTCCAAATGGCAAAATATCTGGTCGTCACAAAGTCCGCACACTAGATGACGCAATTGGATTACGTGCCGACCTGGTGCCGGGTGCCCAAGTTGTTGTCGCTGGCGCTGGATTCATTGGCTGCGAAGTTGCGGCTACAGCTCGGGGACTAGGTTGCAAAGTTACTAACGTCGCGATCGATAATTTCCCAATGATTCGTCCACTCGGTGAAGAACTCGCTGCCGAGCTACAGCGGCGACATGAATCCAAAGGTGTGAGTTTTCGGTTACAGCGTGGCATTAAGGATTTAACCGGCACCGATTCTTTGTCTGGCGTAATTCTTGACGACGCAGATTTCTTAGAAGCAACTGTGTTAGTCGAAGCAATTAGTTCTCATTGCAATGTTGAGTGGCTGGCAAATACCAATCTTGATATTTCCAATGGCGTTCTAACTGATTCAGCGCTCCGAGCAGTAAAGATTGATGGTGAATCCGTCGAAGGTGTTTATGTTGTCGGCGACTTGGCCAGATTCGCAAATCCACTGTTCGATGATGAACCACGGAGAATTGAACACTGGAACATACCAACCGAAACAGGAAAGCGAGTAGGTGCCTTGTTAAGTGCTTACTTGGCAGAAGCGGATAGCTTTGCTGAATTAGCCGCGCAGCCTTTCATGCCATTGCCTAGTTTTTGGTCAGATCAATACGACATGAAAATTCAAGGTTTTGGGATGCCTGGGCTTGCTGATCGTTATGAATTAGTCGCTGGTGAACTATCCGATGAATTAGTCATGGGTTACTTCCGAAATGATGCACTTATTGGTGTCGTTGGAATCGGGATGACCGCAGAAGTAATGAAGTACCGCAAGCAACTTCTGGGTGCCTAGACCAAAAAAGCACGGCAGAATGTCTGTATGCGTGCAGTTGTTCAGCGAGTTGATGGTGCCAGTGTTGTTGTTGATGGCAAAACTATTGGAGCCTTTGAAGGCCCAGGGCTTCTGGTCCTGATCGGGGTAAGTGTTGATGACGATGACAGTAAGTGTGCAGTCCTGGCAGACAAAATTTGGAAGTTACGGATCTTTGAATCAGCAGCTTTGAAAGCGGCTGGAAAAATGGTTAACTCAGAGTCAGTTGAAGTCGCCGCTGCCGATGCAAGTTTGCCAATCTTGGCAATCAGCCAGTTCACATTGTTTGCTGACACTTCAAATGGTCGGCGTCCAACTTGGCAACAAGCAGCGCGCGGTCCACAGGCTGAGCCATTAGTCGAAAGTGTGGTCCAGGAATTACGCAACCTTGGTGCTCAAGTAGAAACCGGAAAGTTTGGCGCTGACATGCGAATCAGTGCGGTTTGTGACGGCCCGATGACCGTCACACTAGAGGTTTAGTTACCAACTCGCATGTAACGCAGTTGGCGCACGGAATTCCCAACCAGCAAACTCAACTTTGTCACTGTTGCGCAATGAAATGTTCGGTAGACCTTCAACTAGAACTTGAAGTGAAATTCGCTCTACTCCACGAGCAAAAGCATGTCCCGCACAAAAATGAGGTCCATAGCCAAATGATGCATTGGATTGACGTGGTCGATCCATGTCGAACGTGTCTGGATTGGAAAAAACAGTTTCATCACGTGATGCACTTGCTACCACTGCGGCGACTGCGGAGCCAGCAGGGATCACAACTCCACCTAACTCCACATCCTGAGTGGTTTGGCGAGTCTGTGTTCCAATCGGTGCAATCCAACGAAGACCTTCTTGAATCACGTCATCCCAAAGGTCAGGGTTCTCTCGAAGTCGATCAAATGCGCCAGGAATGTTGGACAAGGCAAAAAATGTAGCCGCTGCCCCATGTCCAGGTTCTTGCATGCCACCTAAAATCGTAAGTTTTAGAGTCGGCAAAATATATTCAGCGCTACGTTTCTCACCATCTGGCATTCCAGAATGAATCATGTGCGAAATTGTCGAATCATCCGGAGTCTTAAGCAGCCGTTCCATAATCGGAAGTAGCTCATTATTCATTTCGGCTTCCACTTCGTCCGAGATTCTTTGCTTTTCTGGGTCTCGTTCAAAATTGGTGGCGCCCATTGCTAATCCATGAAACCAATGCTGCAATGTGTCAGCGCTTAAATGACCTAGACCTAGCACTGCTCCTAAACTCAAAACTGAAATTGGTTCAAAATATGAAGCAACCAATTCACGACGGTCATTTGAAACGATTTTAGCCAGTTGTTGCGTCGCTATAGGCGCAACTAAATCATCTATGTAGGTAGAAACCATGCGTGGTCGATACTTACTATCCAAACTCTTACGCATGTTTAGATGTTCTTCACCATCCATGGTGAGCAGGCTCTTGCCATTAAATGAGCGGTCAAGTGTCGAGTCGCTAACTTGTGCGGTAAACAAATCCGGATGGGTAGTGACAAACTCGACATCTTCAGCTCGAGTAACAAGCCAAAGGTTTACAGCCGGCACATAAGCCACCGGTGCTTCTTTTCGCAGTCTCGCATAAATCGGGTACGGATCACGATCCAGATCTGCAACCGTAATTGATTCTGCAAATGTAGTCACAACTAACCTTTCGTCAGAAAAAGTTAATCAGCAAATCGCTCTAGGCATTCTGCTTTTAGGTAAAAATCACTCGACAATTACAGTTTGGCTGGCAGAAACTGTGCCTGCCGTTAAAACAACATCGGTTGGAACCGATCGCTTGATTACTGCCAATGCCAGAGGTCCGCTTTCGTAATCTTGCGTGACGGAAGTTACTCGGCCTACTTCTTTGTCAGCCCACAAGACTGCATCACCGATTACTGGAAGTTCATTCGTCGATCCATCGAGCTCAAGTTGAACTATGCGGCGCGGCGGTTTTCCTAAGTTATAAACCCGGGCCACAGTTTCTTGGCCTCGGTAGCAACCTTTGTTCAAGTGAACTGAAGAGGCAATCAAGCCAACTTCATGCGGAATTGTTTTGTGATCTGTTTCAAAGTTAAGCCTTGGCACTCCAGCACGGATGCGATGTGCTTCCCAAGCCCAAGTTCCAACTGAAGGTTCTTCGCTTAAAACTTGATCAAGTTCAGTGCGTGGAACAAAAAGTTCACTGACTTTCCAGTCTGCAGGACGGGTGGCAACATACTTGTCGCTGACTTTTGTACCATTTACAAATGCTTCGGAAGAATGCCAAACCGGATAACTCGATTCAATCCAGCCCGGAGCACCAACAATTGCAATTTGATCTGAAACATCCGTAACTTCAACGCGAAGCATGAACTTCATCGACTCCAGATACTGAATTAGATCGTTAACAGTTCCTGGTTCACAACTGATCCAAATAGTTTCATTATGTTCAGCCACATGAATGTCATGTTCGATGTGACCGTGTGGCGACAAAATCAAAGATGTTAAGTGAGCAACTGGGGACTCAAAGTCCTGTGTTGTGATGGAATGCAGCCAAGATTTTCGATCCGGACCGGAAACTGTGACAACTCCACGGTTGGAAAGATCAACGCGACCGCGTCCAGCTACAAGTTCGCGCTGTTCCTTGAACGGCTCCCCGTAATGCCACGGCAGCGCAGCATCGATGCTGGTCTCGTCCATGTTTGGAATAGAGGTCATGCTTCATTCTCTCGCAGTTAACGGCGGGTGGAAACCGCTGTTCGCTTAGAACTAAAGAAGTTTTTGGCGATCCATGCACTTTTCGCACTGGCCATGAACCGAGACGTGAGCAACATCGGTTTCAAAGCCAACTTTTTCCCGAAGCATCTGAACGAATAGTTCGGCGGCATCTGCCGGGATTGACTGCACATTTTGGCAAGTGTCACAGACTAAGTGGATATGGGCATCCTTATCCACTGAATGATATGTTGGTGCGCCATGACCAATGTGGGCATGTGTAACTAAGCCAACTTGTTCCAAGACTTCTAGCGTGCGATAAATCGTTGAAAGGTTGACTGCGGCCGCAGTCTTTTGAACTTCGGCCAACAACTCTTCCGGCGTGGCGTGGCCCAAAGTATTGACTGCTTCCAGCACTAGTTGGCGCTGTGGCGTAATTCGATATCCTTGATCGCGTAATACGTCATCCCATTCGTTGCTCATGGTGCTATCGCCTTTGTTAGATGGAATGATGCGTGCGATTTCATCGTGTGTCCTTCGGCGGCCATGTCATAAACCCATCCGATATTGCCATCGACTAAACCGTAGATACGTTCGCCGGAATCAACTTGCTTGGCTGAGGCAGTTCGCAAAATGGCGTCAGTCTTTAATTCCACGCGAGCACCGGTGATCTGGGCGTTCTCAAGTCCAGTGATTGTTACCTTGCCAAACCAAGATTCCAAGAATCCAGTTGGATGTGCAAGCAATAACTCAACTTCATTATCTGGGCGCGGGCGCCAGAATCCGCTCTCAATTGCAAGTGGTCGAACTCGTTCGCCTTGATCATCAAGCTCCCAAGTGCGCGACCAGTGAATTAAGAATGGGCGACCATCGGAATGAATGCTGAGTTCCTGACCGACTTGAATGTCAGATTCCATACTTGGGTAGCCAACGACTCCAACGCCAACCCAAGTACCAACAAGCCAAGACAACGGAGCTAAGTCTGGGTGCAATTTAGTGCTCATGCGTCACCCTTGAAAAGTTTGTAAACCATGTAAGACGCATACCCAGTGATGGAAAGTGAAGCGACCACCAGCAATCCGGTATAAAACGTCTCAGCCATGTATCTAAGTCTATCTGCCCACTATTCTCAAGTAAGTAGCCAAGCCGAAGGATAAAACGCTGTGAACAACGCCGAGATCAAATCAATTTTGGAGGCAGCAACATCAGTTGCCGTAATTGGTGTATCCAGCAATCCGGAACGAGCTAGTCATCAAGTAGCCGCTTATTTGATTGAACAGACTCACTTTGATGTCTACTTGATCAACCCAACGGTCACAGGAGAAATTTTGGGTCAGCCGGTTTATAACTCAGTAGCTGATCTGCCGGTTGTTCCAGACATCATTGACGTGTTCCGTAAAAGTGAAGACATGCCAGCAGTTTTCGAAGCTGAATTTCCAGCTATTGCTGAAAGTGCCGCAGGTAAAACTTGGTGGATGCAACTAGGTATTGAAAACGATGATGTTGCAAAGCTAGCTGAGGCTTCCAGCATGAAAGTAATCATGGATCGCTGTATCAAAGTTGATTACATGAATTTAGTGCCTGAAGGAAAGTGAATTTATATACCAAAGGCTGGCTCTCCAAGGAAAGCCAGCCTTTGGTTATTTAGAACTATTTGATTACCGCAATGTCAACGTCCAGAACCTTGCCAAGTGTCGCTTGAACCGGGGTGCGACTATTTGCACCTGGGACCAACGCGACAACTGTCCAATCGCCAGCAACTGTGAAGAATCTAAATTCACCTTGCTTTGAAATCGGAACTTCAGCTACGAACTCATCATTTCGATCAAGTAAGCGGGCATAGCCAACCGATGCAGGACCATTCCCAGATGAAATCACACCTTGGATTACCGCTTGGTTAGTAATGTCAACGTTGTCTAACGAGACGCCGCCAACTACTGCGCCACAACCGCTCATGCTGTGCCTGGTTCGTCGCCAACAGCAACTGGCACGCCAACTAGTGAGCCGTACTCAGTCCAAGAGCCGTCGTAGTTACTGACATTCTTCACGCCTAGTAGCTCATGCAATACGAACCAGGAATGAGCTGAGCGCTCACCGATGCGGCAGTACGCAATTGTGTCCTTGTTCAGATCCACACCAGCGCCTTCATAAAGTGCCTTCAGTTCGTCAATTGACTTGAATGAGCCATCTTCATTAGCAGCCTTGCTCCACGGAATGTTTGCAGCAGTTGGAATGTGTCCACCAATACGTGCAGCTTCTTGCGGCAAGTGAGCTGGTGCTAGCAAACGACCGGCGTACTCATCCGGGCTACGAACATCAACCAAGTTCTGAGATCCGATCGCCTTTAGTACGTCGTCGCGGAATGCGCGGATTGAGCGATCCTGGTCTTTGGCTACGTACTTAGTTGCGGCACGGTTTGGAACTTCGCTGACTAATTCGCGGCCATCGAGTTCCCACTTCTTGCGGCCACCATCAAGTAAGCGAACATCGCCATGGCCGTAAAGCTTAAAGTACCAAAACGCATAAGCAGCAAACCAGTTGTTGTTCCCACCGTAAAGCACAACGGTGTCATCGTTAGATACACCCTTTGCACTTAACAAAGCTTCGAACTGTTCCTTGTTAACAAAATCGCGACGAACCGGATCTTGTAGATCAGTTTTCCAGTTAAGTGCGATGGCATTACGAATGTGGTTGCCAGCGTATGCCTCGGTATCTTCGTCAACTTCGATGAAAACTACTTTCGCGTCATCAAGATGTGACAGCGCCCATTCGGCGTCTACTAGTGCTTGGTTGCTCATGATTACTCCTTGTTAGTTTTTAAGTTTTTGTTAAGAAAAGATTCGCTTGCCAATTAGATACATTTCGCAGCCAAGGCAAAAGTTAAACGCTGCATTTAGAAACGCAGCTCCCAAAGCAAAGCCAACAGCAATTGTTGCGACTGCATCGGAACCCAATAGCAGAGCCACTAGACCAGTTGCTGCAAAAAGGAATCCGACCAGTTGAGCAAACTGAGGGGGCTCGACTGCTTCCAAAGCTGACGGCTTTGCAAGTTTTGGAGCCACTAGCTTCCGGTAAAGGATTCCGTATGGCTGAGCGTGCAATCCAACAAATGCACCCAGCGCAAAAACTACGGTTTGAATTCCAAGTAGCAACGATGCAACACTCGATGGAATTGCTAGCAGAATTATTGCTAAAACTACCGTCGTGATTGCAGCACCGAAACGTGGTCCGCGGGGATCGATTTGCTTGCTCATTGAATTTCCTTTTCAGTTCCGATTTAGCTTGGCTTTGATTTTTATCGCAGCCGCTATTTGGACTGCAGGATTAAGCGCACATACACATTGAGGAACCAAGACGGCCGTAATCTACGACTCGACGCTTGATCAGAACAGTGGTTCTCGACATGCCCCAACCATAGGTGAGGATTTAAGGAGTCGCAGGCTCGTAACTGGTTATTGCAAACATTTCGCAATAAGGTACTGAGTTGGCGAAAGTGCCAAATTCACTTAGGTTCGTTAATACCTATTAACAAGGAGTGCGAATGACGAGTGGTGGCTACGCCATGCTCGCCGTAGTTGTGCTCTCGGCAGCCTTTGGGATTTACCGAAAGCTAAGTGACGGAAAACTACGGGCTCAGGTTGTTCCGCCACTTCAAGGCCTAACCGAGCACCTGCACTTGGATCACGACCATCCACCACAGGTAACTTTTCTGCAGTTCTCATCTGAGTTTTGCCAACCTTGCCGAGTTACCAGCAAGCTTCTAGACGAAGTCACCAACAGTTTTCCTGCTATCTGTCACATTGAGCTAGACGTTGTTGAGCACATGGATTTGGTCAAGACGTATGGCATCTCAAGAACACCAACTACCTTGATCATCGACAAAGCAGGAACTGTGCACTTTAGGGCAATTGGGGTCCCTAAGAAGGCAGAACTAGCTGCTGCAGTCACAGACCTAGTTAATGTCTAAATTCTTCAGGCAAATCAAGCCAATTAGTCCCCATTTAGTTCTGCTCTAGACTTATGCGAAATAGCTATATAAGAAGGTGAAGGCATGGCACAGGTTCTTTTGCTTACCCGCGCCCTCACTCCATCTAGCGCGGTTCTTCCTGGTCTTGAACTTTTAAGCCACCACATAAAGGTGATGTCGCCAGAACCAACGGCATTAATTGCCGCTCCAGAGGTTGATGTAATCCTGATTGATGGCCGCACTGATTTACCCGCAGTTCGCAGTTTGTGTCGATTGCTGGAAACCACTGGCAACAACTCGCCAGTAATTCTGATCACAACTGAGGGTGGATTGGCCGCAGTAAACCAAGAGTGGGGTTTAACGGACGTTTTATTGGTTGATGCCAGCCCAGCTGAAATTGAAGTGCGGATTCGTCTTGCCACCACAAAAGTTGAGGCAGCTAATAATTTTGAGTCGTCAAACGAAATCAAAGCTGGTGAACTTTCGATTGACGAGTCGACCTATTCAGCAAAACTTCGTGGCC
>Ga0214923_10003267_pt1 | contig 20474 bp, 12 predicted proteins | sample LL1510_MetaG_FD_177993 | JGI IMG/M metagenome (GOLD analysis project Ga0214923, IMG submission 177993) | Freshwater microbial communities from Lake Lanier, Atlanta, Georgia, United States - LL-1510 | ecosystem: Environmental > Aquatic > Freshwater > Lake | place: USA: Georgia | collected...
TGGGAGGTGCAGGACGTGGAGGAATGATGGGAGGTGCAGGACGTGGAGGAGCTGGTGGTGTAAGTCCAGCTGGTAGAGGCGGAAGAGGAGGACGTGGTGGTGGTGGTGGTGTAAGTCCAGCTGGTAGAGGCGGACGAGGAGGACGTGGCGGCGGTAGCGGTGTAAGTCCAGCTGGTAGAGGCGGAAGAGGAGGACGTGGCGGCGGTGGCGGTGTAAGCCCATCTGGTAGAGGTGGAAGAGGAGGACGTGGAGGAAGAGGTGGACATGGTCACCATTATCCATATCCATATTACCCTCAATACAATGTTGTTAATCCTGGTTATGGTTGGTGGCCATATTGGTATGATTATGGTTTATACGATTATCCTGTTACAGATGTAGTATATAACACTGTTCCTGAAGCTAAACCATGTTGGACAAAAACAGATGCACCTAATGCTGTAGGTTTACCTGAAGGTACCCTCAATGATTTCACTACTTGGGCAAGAAACAACGGTATCACTAGATTCTTATATCCAAAAGATAAACCATCTTCTAATTATGTATTGACAGTCTCTACTCTTGAATGTCCTGATGAGTTCAAAAACATCGATTACAATCAATATGATGATATTGTAGTTTAAACATTCTTACTTTCATTTTATAGTACTCCTTTTACATCTACATCTTCAAAAACAATGATGCAACGGGAACACAATCAACAACAACACAATCAACCTCAAGCTGCAAGAGAAAGAGAATGTTATAGACGCATAGGACAGCAGCTGTTACCAGAACTTCAAAGGCTGTTAACACAACTTCAACTTACACAACATCAACAACAACCTGTACAGCAACATATTGAGAAAACTCAAAATGAATAAAATACATGTAGTTTTTATTCATACTATCAAGTTCAAAAAATACTTATTCAAATAATAAAAGTATTAGTTGCAATAAAATAAAATAAATCAGAATGCAAAAGATATTAACAGCTAAACATGCTCATAAAAGTTGATCTTTTACTTGATCTTTGTTAGCATAATACACTGGATTTTCTAATGTTGCTGTACTGTTTGCTACTTGATTACGAAACAAATTACGTGTTGATCCTCCATACGATTTTCTACTAGAATGATAAACTGCTCTCGGTTGATTCATCTCAAGTTCTTCAACCTCTTTTTGTTCTACACCTTCTTCTTCTATTGCTTCACTTGCTTTTGTTACAATACCACGAAAACGGTCTTTCCACAACTTACGTAATGCTTGCACACATTGTAGAACGAAATATAAAATAAAACTCAAGAATGCTATGATCAATACAACAGACATAACAATATCCATGGTCTTGTCAAATTTGAGATAATTAGTTGCAAAGACATGACCAGCGATTAATAAACATAAAATTTCAACTTGTGCAATCAGATGTAATTTGTCATCACCTTTACGTATATATGGTTTGCAAACTAATAAAGCCATTGTATAACAACCAATCACAACAATACCAACTGGCATTTGAGCATTGAATGGTAAGAATGCAATCAAAGACACTAACACAAGCTTGTGAATCATATCAACTAATTCCCAATAGAAGAATTTACGATCATACGCATCATATAAGAAACCAAGTTCAGCTCTAACACCTACTTCATCTAAACGTGTTCTATAACGATATAACATACCAAAGATGAACAATGGGACACCTATTGGATATACAGCAACAGCAATCGCATCAGCTTTGGCATGCATGTTATATGTATCATCGTAACATTTGACGGCAAAATCAGCCACTAAATAAGCCACACCATCCACATATTTACACACATACAAACGTAATACAAACGAAGAAACACTTGGATATACCAAGAAAAGTGTGAACAATACTAACTTCCATGTCTTCTTACGTACAATCTTACGAGCTGTCTTTGCTTCTAAACTTGAACCACGAGTACGAATAATTCCAGGTAGAGTTACAAATAACAAGACACAAGCAATTAATATAACAGGAATCACCACAAATGTCCATAATTTCATGTAATAGGTTGATTTTACAACACAACGTACAGCTGATAATTGTACAAAATCTAAATTAGCAGGATTGAACCAACCAATAAATGTCTTGAAGGTTGCTGGCCATGGTGTTTCTAAACCAATTGCAACGTTGGTAACAATTTGAACAAAGGATAAGGCAATTTTCATCTTGTAGGTAAAGTTTGGTTTTGGAGCAGGAGGTCCATGCCAACTGATATGATCACCATAACGGTTTGTATCATAATCTAAATTAATATCTTCCGCACCCACATTGCCAATACCAGCTTCTGAATTACGACGACGTTCTTGTTTGTTCAAATCTTCTTTTGCAGCAGCTTCCATCATTTCTGAACCTGAACGTATCACAATATAATACATACCAAACATGATACTTGCAACTAAAAGAACAATAATAACAAAGAACGCAATACTACCTCCACCATTACACTTTTGACAAATACCACCTACTGTTTCACTATATCCATCCATACATTGAGCACACAATGGACCTGAACGACTAGCTGCACACAACTTATCAGAACCACCATCACCACCAACACAGTGAGCATTCATCAAACAACGATAGAAATTCACATTATCAGAAGACCAATACCCTGATTCTACACGTAATGCACCCCATTCATTACCTGGAGCATCACATACAGCACCAATTGGACATTCTACACAAATTTCAACTACAGAGGTTGTTGTTCCATTAATGGTTAAATTACCTAAAATATTCATATTGGTTGCTTCTGGTGAATCTGCAGGTACTAACTTAGCTGCATACCCAGCATTACATAAACATCTTGTATGGAACGTATCTGTTTGTGCATTTGGATCACAACTTACACATGAGCTAGAACCAAAGTATTTAGAAATGGTACGGCCATCACATTTTGTACATGAACTTTGTCCTGCTTGTGTATATGAACCAGGTTGACAAGGTATACATTGTTTACTACCTTCAATATCTTGAAATTTACCAGCAGCACACGGTTGACAAGAAGTCACACCAGTTAGGTTGGAGTATGTACCTTTTGGACAAATATCACAAGATGATACACCTGCAAATTGAGCATAACGACCAGCATCACAATCTAAACAAGAAGATAAACCAGCAATACCAGCGTATTTACCAGCTGGACATTTGGAACAAGTAGACTTGCCAGTAACACCAGTATACGTACCAACATCACATAAAACACATGCTGTTGAACCTTCTACAGGCATATAGGAACCACGATCACATTCATAACAAGAAATATTACCATAAAACGAAGTAAAACGACCTACTTCACACTTGGTACAAACAGAAGCACCAGTTGCATTGATATATGTACCAGGATAACAATCATAACAGAATTTGCTTTGTTCACTGGAAGTGAATTTACCTACGTCACAATCCATGCATGATGTTTGTTCAATATCATCTTGGTATGTACCTGGAGAACAAGCTGTACATGAGGATTGTTTGGTTTGATTATTAAAGAAACCAACACTACATACAAAACAAAAGGAAGCACCTTGTGTAACAGTATAACGTCCAACATTACAATCTGAACAAGAGGATCCACGAGAACGATCTTGATACGTTGTGACATCACATTTTTTACAACTTGTAGAACCTAACGCATCCACGTATGTACCAGCTTCACAATCCATGCAAGAACTTTGAGAATCACTTTGTTGATATTGACCAAATGGACATAAAGCACAACCTTGTTGTTTATGTACTGTCAAAGAAGAATAAGAACCAGAATTACACTTTTTACAGCCTGTTGCCATTGTCCAATTTGCATATTCACCTACATCACATTCGTAACATTCAGACTGTCCCATTAAGGATTGATACTTGCCTAACGCACAATCAATACAACCTGTGCCTTGACTATCCCCATATCTACCTGCTTTACACAACACACATATGCTTTGACCTGTTATATTTGTATATGAACCAGCTGGACAAGCAGGACATTTTGTTCTTGCAGCAATAGCACTATATGTGCCTGCAACACAATCAAAACAAGTTGGAATACCATTATTGTCAAACATACCAAACGAACCAGGTTGACAAGCAGAACAAGATGTTGATGCGGATGTCATTTCACTTATGAACCCAGGGGCACATAATTTACAGCTAGAAGAACCAGTTTGATCTTGGTATTTACCGTTTGAACAAACCTCGCACGTAATACCTTTAGAGTCACTGTAAGTACCAACACCACACTTTGTACAACTGATAGAACCTGTTGTATTGGCGATAGATCCAGGTTCACAATTGATAGCGACTTTTTGTCCAGGGGCATTTTGAAAACTGCCGATTGGAACAGGTATACATACAGGTTTTTGATTGTCTGCATCAAATACACCATAGGTACCAGGCATACACTCTAAACAAGAAGACGAGCCACTTGTAAATTCAGAGATTTTACCTACAGGACACATTTTACAACTATTGGAACCAAGTTGATCAACGTATTGACCTTCTACACAATCAACACATGACGTTTTTGCAACATCACTAAATGTACCTAAACGACATTGTTTACAGCCAAACTGACCTGTTACATTCGAAACGGATCCAGCAGGACATTGATTACACGATGTAACACCTGTGTTATTGCTATAAGAACCAATACTGCATACTAAACAAGAAGGAATCAGATTGATAAAAACACCATATTTACCTGCTTCACAATCAACACATGAAGAAGCACCTGTTGATACATTACCAACTTTACCTGCTTTGCACGTCTTGCATCCTACAGCACCGTAATTGTCTTGGTATTCAAAATTAGAACAAGATGTACAAGATGTATCACCTGATGCTGAGTATGTTCCTGGTTGACATTTTACACACGAAGAAGCACCTACAATCATAGAACCGATTTCACCTGCATCACATTTTTTGCACATACTAGAACCAACTTGATCTTGATATTCATAATTAGAACATAACAAGCAAGAAGAAGATGCTTCTACAGAGTAGGAACCAACTGGACATTCTACACAAGAAACATACGAAGTCGTACTGTTTGTGTAAGAACCAGATGGACAAGCTAAACATTCAGATGAACCTTGTAAACCATTGTATTTACCACCTGCACACCATACACACGAAGTAGCACCACTGTTTGAGGCAATTTTTCCAACAGGACATGAAATACATGAAGACAATCCAGTTGTATTTGCATATTTACCACTTGTACATGCTATACATTCTAGACTCGCATCAATAGGTGAGAAATAACCTATACCACAAGGTGTACAAGTAACATTGCCTAGATTTTCTTTTGTGCCTGCTCGACAACTTGTATATGATAACCATACAGAATTAGATTTTGAGCCACAATCCTGGTTCAAAAATACAGGTAACGATAAACCAGATGTCTTTGGAATCAAACAACTTAAAGAAGAATGTGGATCATCTGGTGAATGAGTTACATTTGTACATGGTTTACCATTGACTAATACGACTGCATTTGTAGCACCAAAGTTGGAACCAATAAGTGTAATTATGGTGTCTACAGAACGAGAACAATCATATGTGAGTGTACCACTACCTGTACATCCTTTAATTGTATTGATGCTTGGAGCACTGTACGAAACAAGTTGTAATGCAATGGAAGAACGTCCATCGGATACGACTGTCAAGACATTATCTTCACCTGTTCCTGTTGGTAATGTACATATAACCGTTGTGTTTGTGCTTGACTTGATGATACAACGTTGTGTAGATACAAAGACAGATAAAACACTTGTTGGTGTTGCCATAAAATTAACACCTGTAATATTAACTTGAACATTACCTGCTGTAGGACAATCCATAATTGCATTTCCATTTTGTGTACAACCTGTGGAAGAAGAAGTAAGGTATATACCTGTCACAACAGGAACAATGGGAGGCGAATATTGATCAGCAGAACAAAGAGACCATTGGTTCAATGCCTTGATTTGAAACTTGAATTTATTACCATTGCCACCAACGGATGTACGACAAGAAAGTGTCGTTGGATTTGCAAATGCAACATCACCACACACATTCGCTTTGCTTAAATCGGTACATGGAGATTGATCACCATAATAAATCGTCAATTGCTTGACAATCGCAGTTGTACCTATATTGGAAGCATCAAAATAGACTATATCACCATTCGCTGCTGTGGAAAAAACAATAGAAGAACCTGGATCATTGACATTCAATCTCAACGTGTTGGATGAAATGGTAGGTGTAGAGTGTGATAACGTCCAAGACGATTCAGCAGTATAATACAAGCTGCCAACACGGAGTTGAAATACAAGCTGTTGACCAACAGATGGTGATAATGTGCATACCCATTGTGTAGATGCTAAGGAACAAGCGGTGTTTGTAGGTGAGGTACAAGTAAATTGTTTACTACCAAAGGAAGACACATAATCCGCACTGCCTGTTAGTAAACCATACTTGATTTGAACACTTGTATCACCGGATGCTGTATTACATAAATTCGCACCTGTAATGGTGACTAAGGTAGAACCTGTGGTTGCAACATTAACTAAACTCGTAGATGAAAAGATCGTTGGAACCATGTTGAACTTGAACGTTGTGCTTGCACCACCTGTATACGAGTAAGATAACGTAAGACCTGAACCAAACCCATTTCCAACAGTACAAATAAGTTGTGTATGTGTTTGTGAGGTAATCGTTACAGTTGGATTTGGATTTCCGCCAGTGACAACAATAGATCCACCTGTGGTACCAAAATTAGATCCAAAAATCGTTATGGTTGCACCAGAGTATACTGAGCCTGTAGACGATGTAATAGATGTAATTGTAGGAGCAATGTAACCAAATGTAGTCGATACAGTTTGACCACCAATGGTAATCGTTAATGTATTAGAACTTCCTTTGCCTGCACCTATGAGAAGAATCATCTGTGTTTGAGATAACGATGTGATGCTTGTAGTTGCAGCTGTAGAGGAGACTGATATAAACGAAGTAGAAGTACCAAAGTTTGTGCCTAAAACCGTGATTGTTCCTCCTGTTGTTGCAATCGTTGATGGAGAGATAGAGGTAACTGTTGGTGGGTTGTAAGAAAATGTGTTGGTGACAGCTTGATTGCCAACAGCTACATTTAACACGAAATTTGTGCCTACAGATGCACCTATATTCACAACCAATTGAGTATGACTTGCATAAGAAAACAAGGATACAGCTGGTACTATAGTCATCGTTGGATGAGTGATTGTAAATTTGGCAACTGTATTTGCACCAAAATTACTTCCTACCAGTGTCACCAAAGAACCACTCGTTGGTAATGAACTTGGTGTAAATGATGTAATTGTTGGAGCAGAATAACTAAACGTAGCAGTTGCACTTTGCGTTCCAAACATGAGTGTAATCACATTTCCTGTTCCTACACCTGCACCTACAGATGCAACAACTTGGGTAGAAGATGCTGAAGTGATTGTAATAGAGGCACCATTACTTGTGGTTGCTGTAGGTGTTCCAACAAAATTACTACCAATGAGTGTTAATACACCTCCTGATGTTAGAATAGAAGGTGGAGATACAGATGTAATAATAGGACCTACAAATGAAAAGGTTGTTGATACAAGCTGTCCTCCAACGTTGATTGTAAGCTTATAATTGGTGCCAGAACCTGGGCCTATCATAACAGTACAAGATGTTACAAGCTTCAATTGACTAAAAAACGAGATGGTTGGAACACCAACAGATGTGCCTGCTGCATTTACAACAGATAAAGACATTGCACTTGGTGCCGCAAAATTGTTACCGTTCAACGTTAAAATACCACCTGACACACTGATAAAAGACGGTGTTTGTGATGTAATGATTGGAGCACAAAAAGAAAATGTTGTGGTTGCTATTTGTCCACCAATATTTAAACTGAACAAGAAATTCGAACCAGCAGTTTCTACATAATTGAAAATGATTTGTGTCTGTGAACTAGATGACGCAGTTACCATTGGGATTGCACCTCCTGATCCTCCTGTAATGGTAAAAGATGGATTCGTTGTAGATGGTACACCAAAGTTTGTACCTGTCAAGGTAAATGATCCTTGTCCTCCTGCTGTAAGAGGTAAACACGATGGTAACATGCTTGTGATTGTTGGTGGTTGATATTTAAAGGGAGTTGTGCTTGTTTGTCCTCCTGCATTGATTATCAACGAAAACGATGAACCAATACCTGGACCAATTGTTATGACGATTGTTGTAGAGCCTGTTAATGTGGAAGATATACTAGGACCATTTGGCGAAAGAGTCACGGTTGGTACAGCAGTAGGAGCATTACCAAAATTCGAACCTATAATCGTGATCAACCCTCCTGTTGTTGGTAGTGTATTTGTAGATACACTTGAAATAAATGGAGGCGAATAAGAAAAGGTAACGGATTGTGCTGATGAACCTATTTGTAATTTTAACATGTGATTCAATCCGAATCCAGAACCAACTGCAACTACAATTTGTGTGGAGGTTGTGGATGATACAGCACATGTCGGTACAAAGGAAATACCTGTTGGTACAATCGAACAAGATACAGGGGAAATGAAATTGCTACCTGTAATAGTGATAGATCCACCTGTTGTTGGAATACTAGAAGGTGAAGATCCTGAAATAGCACCTGCAGAATATGAATAGGTTGAAGTTGCAGTTTGTCCTGCAACATTGATTGTTATCACTAGATTAGATCCAGATCCTGCACCTACGTTCACAATCATACTGGTATGTGTTTGAGATGCAACAGAAGAGGTAACACCTGGGATAGACGTTGTTGCAGACGTACCAAAATTGACACCTGATAATGTGATTTGTCCTCCTGACGTTGGAATGGAAGAAGGTGTAACACTTGAAATAGATGGTTTCATATACGTGAATTTAGGTGACGTTGCTGGATCACTTGCACCTGCTGTATTCTTCACAACAATTGGTAGATTCATACCCTGTCCTGCTGGAACTGTACATGAAATGGAAGTATCTGTCCAAGATGTAACTGGACAATTGATGTTGTTAATAGTTACTAAACCTGTTGTTAACGTGAAACGTAACCCTGTGATTGCAAGAATAGAGCCACCTTGTGTAGGAGCAGTAGCACTACCAAATTGTGTAACTGTTGCTATTGTGGCAGTAGGACTAATGAGCACATCGATACAATATTGATTTGTGCTTGCTAACCCGATGTTATCATACGCGATAAAACAAACAACAGAAGATGGATCCGCAGTTGTTGGTTTCCAACTGAAAGTATATTGTGTTGGATTACCTGTTTTTACTTGAGTAAACGTTGAACCTGTTGGTAATGGTCCATTTCTAATGGTAACAACTTGTGCGGTATTTGGATCGTTGGCTTGTATCGTAAACGATTTGGTAACATCAGGATAATAATAATAGCCTTGTTTACCATTCGCAGAAAAATCGTAAGGTGTAATGGGTGCTGTGAATACAGGTGGACTATTACAATTAGGATTGGTACCACAATCAGCAATAATTTCAAAGATCACATCCAAGTTGGAAAATTGATTTTTAGAATCTTTAATGGTAAAACTGATGGCATACAAACCAAGGATAGAAGGTGTCCAAGATACAACACCTGTAGCTGCATTCAACGTCATACCAGCTGGATTGATCGTTGTCAAACCAGATGTATATGTACCACTATTAGGTGAAAAGGAATAGCTTAAGGTATAACCAGCAGAAGATAAACCAGGTATAGTAAACGAGATAGGTTTGGAAATTTGGAAAAAATAACGTGGTGCCGTTGATAGACCCACACTTTCTGCTTCACCTGATTTGATATACGAATAAACACCAACATTACCTGTATTACCATCTCGAATCGTACCAATTCTACAACACCAAGTTCCTCCACTGCTTAAAAACACACCTAAATACCAATCCGTGTTTAAACTAAGAGATTTAGTAAATAGTTTACGAGCTGCACACCAACTAGGAAATGTAGCAACAACAGTTGCACGTGCATCACCTAAGTTTTGAGCTGCAAAACCCGTATTGATTGGTTTGGCCCATAAATAAATATCACCTGAACCAGGTGCTAAACCACCATTACATGAAGTAATAGCCCAACCTGATTCGTACGTGATAACATAGGTTGCAGTACCATCCGTGTTAATACTACTACGTTTCCAAGTAATAGTACCATAGGTAAAATGTGATGCTTCACTAACAGGTATGAAAGATGCACATAACAAAGCAAAGACAAAAAAGTAAGAAATAAGTTTTCGTAGACAAAATGATTGTACAAACATAGAAAATAAGTTGAATTGTGATTTGACAAAAGTTGAGATTGATGATGATATATTTGTCAACCACATCCTAAAAAGATAAACTGAGAGGCAAGTTTCTAACTGAATTGTTTAGAAAAAAAATCTAAATTTTAGTAAGAACAAAAGAAATCTAAATTTTAGTAAGAACAAAAAAAAATCATACGCTCCGTTCAGTCGTTGAAACATATGTTTTTCAACTTGGTGTATCGGTTTATCTTTTTAGGATTTGGTTGGTATTATGAATATATTTTGGTATCTTCCTTGTCTTTGTACCTATTATCGTTATAATCATCCATATAGAACCATCATTCTTCATGAATAATTCGACGTAGTTCATTCATCATATTATCAATTTGTTCATTCATTGTTTCTTCATTTTGAATCAACGGTTCAAACACTTTTTGTTCTAACTCTTTAGGTTGTACGTCTCTTTGTTCTACTTTGCTCAATTGTACTTCTTCTCGTAAATCATGTATTTGTTGTGTTAACATTTTAACTTGTTCTTCAAGTTTGATAATACGTTGTTCTAACTTTGTTGTTGAGGCTAAACGGTGTAGTTCATAGGTTGTGATCATGGTTATATGTTGTAATAATAGGTGATGAATTAAGTAGATACATAACTGTTGGTTCATTGGTTTATATACTATTTTTGATTGCAAAATACAACTTGTATGTATGAATTGAAAACTTTGAACTCACGATTTCAATTGAAAATTCAAGTCATTATTTTATTAGTTTTTGGCATTATTTTTTGCAATGAATGCAATGAGTGTACAAAAAATACCTAAACAATTAAACATACCATCTTCTTCTAAATATGCGTATGTGCAAAAACCAGATATCAATATTCAAGTCATTAAACGTGTTTCATTCGATGTCAATCAAGCAATCCAAGATCAACTACGGTTGTCTAAATTGAGTGCTTTGAATTGGCGTATGTACAATGAATTTATCAATTTAATGTTACCTCATTTTCAACAATTTCAACTTACCATCGAGTTTGAAAATACACGCATACACCAATTGTACGTTAATTTTTTATGTCGTACGAGTGTGACCCTTCATTGTTTATTGTATTGGTATAACCTGAGCAAACAGCAGAATCAACTTGAACGATTACAATCATTGACAAGAGACTTATATCAAGTGGTAGAAATCATTGAACGATATGATCTTGCATCTTACTTGTTTGCACCTACTATTCATCAAGTGAAATTACCGATTCCATCGTTGGGATACTTTAATGATTGGTGTGGAGATTGGTGCACAAAATTTGCGTATTATCAATGGACAGAAGCTGTGTATATGCTTTGTTCAAAACGATGGATTTCAACCTTTAGTATTTATTGTAGTTTTATGGTGAAAGTTCATAGTGATATTTTGTGTTACATCATAGAAACGATAACTGTATTTTATCCTAGATTTGAAGAAGAATTGAATACATTTGCACAAGCATGGTTGAATTGTAAATCTCATCTCGATGAACATTTGTCTAGTATGATTCCTCTAGATGAAGAATTTACTCCTAGATTAAATCATGCTCGATATATTGAAGAGAATTTGCATTTATTACGTTATTTGCCAAGAGAGTGTATGACAATGGAACAAGAGACCTTTTATCTTCATTTACTTTCTCAACGACAAGAAACTGTAGAACCATATTTAAAATTACAAGCTGATACCTTCAATATACTACGAACACATTTTCCGTCGGATTCTCAACTATGTTTTGTACAAGGTGTGTTACGTTTTGTGTTTGACGAGTTTGTACCTAGTGTATGGTTCATGGAAACCAACATCGGTAAAATGATATTGACACGATATAAAAGTATTGTTTTATAACTTGGTTATGTGTTGTTCTTGTTGTTCTTGTTGTTGTTGTCTGTTTTCACACGTTTACGATACAAGTACATTTGTAATAAAACATGAGAATCGATTTGTCATGCGTAACATCCATCGTTCAATCATGGATTTATCTTTTATATTGATAGCATAAGGATGAAACAAAGGATTGTCACCTTGATGATTAAGTGTCATTTGCTTTACTTGATTGTACCTTATTACATTCATTGACAAACAAGTTTTTACATTACAAATAAAGCTTACAAATAAAGCTTACAAATAGGTTCTAAACAGTGGTTCATACATGTGTATACACAATACGTATGAAATCAGGAGATTGGATTTGTGAAACGTGCAAGTTTGAAAACTTTCGTTCAAGGTCATCATGCTTCAAATGCAAACATGCAAAGGCTAGTTTGTCTACAACGTCTTCTTCACAATTGTCTTCTTCACAATCATCTTCTACACAATCATCTTCTACACAATCATCTTCTTCTACCACGTCGTTTGTTTTGAACGATTGGACTTGTATCAAGTGTGCGAATGTTAATTTTAAAAAACGGGTATTTTGCAACAAGTGTGGTTGCACAAAAGATGGTAAACCTACTCCTCCATCTGAATGGATATGTCATACTTGTTTAACATTCAACGATAAATACACATTGATTTGTCCTTGTAATCAACCATATGAACATCAAACGACACCAGGTATTACGTGGGAGATGGAAAAAAAACGAGATATTGTTGTTCGTATTTATCGTAATTTAGGTATTGATATCGACCTTGATAATTTACCTGGTTCATTTGGTCGTAGTAGTGCAACTGATATATTAAGAAGAAATTATATCAATCAAGACATGTTGAAACGAGGGTATCAATTGATTTTAGAAGGCAAAGATCCTGACACTGGTCACCATGAATCTTGTTGTTGTAATGATTGTTGTTTACTCGATTAAAAAGATGTGTCGTCACAACTTTGTTTCTTCACATGTTTTCAACTTGGTGAAAAAGCACAAATATGTCATTTTCATTATTTCACATTATTTCACACAAAAATGAAATTAAGAAGTAGAAATCATTCGAAACAGGCTATAACTCAAAGCAAACACTCATCCTCCTCCTCGTTATCAACCAAATTACAAGCGAAAAAATGTGACAAACCACTTGTTAAACATACAACTAATTTCAAAATCGATCAAGTATACATGTATCAAGAAAAACAACCATTTTGTGTAACACATGTTGATGCCCATTACGTCAGTTTCAAGCATATGTTCTTACACACGTGTGAAAAACGTATAAGTAGAAAAAGTCAAGAATGTCAACAGTTCAAATTAGTACGTAATACCAACAGTTTACAAGATGTACAATATTGGTTAGATAACCGTTCTGATTGTATGTGTACTATCTATACTTGGAATGATGAGTCATATCAAGGTGAAATAGATTATACTTCAGAGACAAGTATATTCTTCAAGGTATACGACAATAAAGTATTGCATTATGATCAAATGTCAACCTATGTATGGTCTGGTGAAGTACATGAAATATTATACAAACACATACGTGAGATTCAACGATGGTTCAATGATGCAGATTGCGTTGATGATGGAGAACCTGATTGTGAAGAAGATGGATGTAGTCGTTGTACCTCGAGTGTCAAAGCAAGTTGGAGATATTATTGTAATCATTAAACGATTGTTTGTTTTTTTGTGTGTCGTTGTTTTATATTTGTACTTATCACACAAGTAGGAATAATAAAATGTTATACATAATTTTTAAAAAAAATCTTTTATATGTGTTTAAAATCAAATAGAAATTACAACTAAAGGTCATTACAAAAATAGAATGGAACATATCATGAAACAAGCTGCATCAGGTAAGATGCATTTGATCAATATCATTACACATAATCAAGTTGATAAAAATATTATACCGACTGTATTAGTTGAAATATATCACTTTCATCAATATTCGTTATCTCAACCCAATACCAATATACACAATCGTGAACTAGTCACCTCTCCACAATTTTATCAAGTCATGGAATCATTAGCATTAATGTATACAGGTGGTGATCAAAAGAAAGCGGTTCAAGTCTTGGATTTATGTAAACGTACAATGGGTAAAGAATGGATGGCTCTTGGGTTGTGTTCTAACGATACTTGTTCTATCTAGTCAATTCAACCAGTATAAAACCAACAATCAACGTTTTATACTTGCACAAAATATTATACTTAAACTTTTATACTTGAGGTGTAAGTAAATATATATATGATAGAAAGTTCGTATTTAGTGCGTGTTTGGTATCCTGATCCAAAAGATCCATTTTATCCCAAGTCGTTTTATTATTGGAAAGTTCGTGTTGAAAATTGTGTAGAAGCAAAAACCATGTCATTCATGTATGATGAAAAACAAAAATTTATTGACATGATCATTGATGGAAAAGGTACGTTGGTCAAATTTTTAAAATCCATACACCATCTATTTCCAACAAGTGTCGTAACTTGGAAACCATGGCATTTAGAAATGAATATTTAACGATAGGTTTACTTAACAAATACTGCACCAACTTTTTTTCTTTTCATCCACCTTTTCATCCATATGTTTAGCTTGTTCATCAGGTGTATTTACATCAGCATTACTTGAAATTACATCGGGTGTTTCATCTAATTGAAATGATGGTTCATTTGGTGTAAGTAACACGGATGTGGTTGTGTTCTTTGTTGGTTGAAGTTTAGGTGATTCACGTACATATTTTGCCCACAGTTGTAATTGTTTTATGTAGTCAGGTTGTGGATATACTCTTGGTAAATAGTCATCAGTTGTACTTACTGTAGAAGAAGGTGTCTGAGGAATTTGATCGTGTGTACTTGTTTGGTCATCGTTTTTTACAAGTGATGGTTCAGCTTTAGCTTTAGCTGGTACTTCTACACGTATTTCATCGTCAACTCGTGGTTCAGCTTCACGTTGTGCTTTTACTTGTGTTTCAGCTTCACGTTGTGAATGGGTTGGTTGTTTATGTTTGTTCTTGTGTTTGTGTTTCATCACTTTAAGTGGTAGTAGTAGTAGGTTGAATACAAACGGTATGTACTCTTTAAACATATGATGCAAGAACATTTTTTTTATAATTTTTGTTTTATCTTTGTTCATCTATTTACGGCTGTTACATTTCTTGTTGTTAATAAAATCCTTCTTTTTATTCTTTTCTACTTTCAATCAAGTGTATTATACTTCATTTGATATGTATCATTTTTACCATATTTCCTACTTTTTTCTCAACTGTGTTTATAGTTTGAATAGATTGAAATTTAACGTAAACACCTAAGATGCAAGACATCCATCGTAAAATAATTCTTGGACATACATTGTTCAACCTATTCCCATCCTTCAATCCACATACTACCGAGTCTTTACACTTACACTATTTAGAACGTAGATTGAAAGAATTACAACAAGATTCATGGTTCCAAGATTGTACCATTCAAACCTTGAAACATATTATGACACCTGGATATATTCCTACACCTACAGATTTTGATATCCATGGTTTATTAGATAATTTGAACCTGATTGATGAACACATCAATGTATGTCCTATATGTTATGAAACTAACGATGAACATGAGATTGGTATTGAATATTTATTACCTTGTGAACATCGTGTTCATTATTCATGTATACGTAAACAAGTCAATACACGTGGATTAGATCCAAAATGTCCCTTATGTAATACACGTATTATGAACCATGAATTACAACTCTTGGTGTTACTACCTGATCCGTTACAACGTATCTTGTTGTCAGAACAACGTTCTACAGAAGCTGCACAAAATATGATGTTAAGTTTATCATCTGTACTCGATCCAAATGATGAATTTCAAGCACAAGAAACATTATATGCACATGTAACACACATTTTTTATGATATTCTAATTCATATGATACGTTTTTCAACAAGACATCAAGCACAATTACATTCATTATTTACGTTGGCAACCACAGAAGATGAACAACTTTCTCAACCTTCTCAAGAACAACAATTGCGTGATATGATGCAACAATTACAACTTGATAATTCCGATGAAATTGACTGTATGTTTATTCAACAAGCATTTACCAACTATTTATTCCCTATTGTGAGGAATATGGTTCAGCATAATCCTGAATGTAACGATGTTACGCTATTAATACGTTATGTACAAACGTATTTTCATCCAATTCGTATTGCTATCATGGAATGGGTTCAACAACAAATGAATGACTTTATTTTCAATGAACAAGAATTGTTGTACAAAGATCAACTCATAACGTTGTTTGCCGTTCATGAACTAGGTAATTTATCTTCTCGAACCAATATTTTAGAACAATGGATACACGGTGATTGTCAACGATTGTGTCAATTTGTGTATGGTCATTTACAACAACATTTTGAACTGACCTTGTTTGTACAACAACATGCACAATCGTCAAATTCACCACATACCTTCTTGATACCAAGAACTGAACTCGGTTGGTTCAGCCTGATTGCACTTATTGGTACCATGTTACAAAGTATGTATATCCTGGATGTAACAGGACGATTCTCCGAGTTACAACAACGATTACAACAACGATTACAACAACGACTACATACACACCGAGAACAACAACTATCTCAACCAGTTGATTCTAACTCCAACGAAGACGAAGAAGACATAGACGATGATGTTAATCAAATAGTCTTTTATTATCCTGATATTTACACGATTGAACAAGGGATCGAAATGATGTTAAATTACCTTGTTCAACAGATGTAAAAACAATTCATAAATGAATAAGAAATAATAAACTAAAAGGTAAGCTCAAAAAAACAACCAAAATGGTTACACACATTTTAAATTCTACATTCTACACATTACACATCATACATACATTCAACAATCTTTTATACTCTCGTTCTTTACGCTAATTTTTCACGCTAATTTTTCACGGTAGTTAGTTCTTCTATCGTCAATGCAGGTATGACAACCGTTTCTAGATATTGTAAATAGGCATGAAACTTAGTTTTATGGCGAAAATTCTCAATAATTTTACCCACACCTAATGCTGATAACAACCATACTTTTCCATTCTTCTGTCTGCTTGCACAAGGTGTAAAACGTATCACTGTACCCATAATCTTCTCATACTCAAGGTTCAAAATTTGTACCGTACGACTTGTATTTTTAAGATGATACTTTAATAATAAAGCACAAACATGGGTTGCAACAGCAAATTTCATACGATACGATTTTGTACTATAGGTGTGAACCACAATGTCACCAAAACGTTCATGCTTCATATGATACATAAGTTCATGACGATTGTATTGGTAAAATTCCTTAAACACTTGTTCCATACGTTCAGGTTGTAAATTCATACTAACGTTGTTTATTTCCACATTTACATCTTGAGTTTTATCTTCAGTTTGAGTAACTACACTTGAAACTGAAGGTGTTGAAGGAGGTATTGAAACCGACGCCTCTAAAGGAGGTGAAGGAGGTGAATAAGGAACAATTAACTTTCTATGACGATTGTAATAGTCTAATCGTGCTTGAGAATGTTTATGATGTTTAGCTTTACTAAGTTGAAGTTGATACGCATCTTTCATACGCTTTTGTTTTCTTGCCTTGAGAGCTTTCGGAGATTCCAACGACAACTTAGCCTTTTTCACGTACTTACGTTTGGTTCGGACATGTTGATTTTCATCAAGAGGAATACTTTGATTTTCAACTTGTAGAGACATTTGAGATGTAGATGTAGTTATAGATAATTGTGGTGAGGATGAAAACGTGAAATATGAAGGGAGTTTTTTTGAAGAGACTTGTCTACTGAAAGAAGAAGTAGAAGGTCTGTAGGAATCATCTGAATCTTCACCTGAATCTTCTTCCTCGTATTGTGCATCTTGTTCTTCGTATTGTGCATCTTGTTCATCATTCGATCGTTCCTTATCTTGGTTCTTCTGTAGCAACATAAACGTATATGGATCTTTAAACGCTTCATTTGATGATTCTTCGTGTCTATCTTCTTCTTCTCTGTTTTCCAAAAACATATGTTGTTCATTAAGTTCAGGTTCACTATCTTCACAATCACTCTCATCACTATCGTACTTCATTTGCGTGTTCAACTGCATATCTTGTATCGAATCCACTAATTCATCAGTGGTATGAAATGGAGATACACATTCTTGTTCTTGACATTGTTGAACAGATGGATGATACACAAACGGAAACTGTATATTGGCTAAAATATCATCAAATAATGAAGTTGTAGATGAGCTGGATTCATAATAATTGTCATAAAATCTAGCAGTTCGTTGTTCAACAAAAAGACGAAATTCATTGTGTATAGTTTCGACTTGAAACATGTTTCTTGTGATAATTCAATCGTACAAATAATCTAGATTGTTCTCGATGTGCAAGTTGTAAACTGATAAAAATATGAAATATCAAGTGTAAAGAAATATGTATGAATAAAATGAATTTTATTACGTGTCAAAATAAACAATCAAATAAGTTGTGAACGGTGAAAAAAGATAAAACTAAAAAGATACGAACAAATTTTAAACAGGAATGTTAAGCACAAATGTATAACACACAAACATAGGTAAAAATATAGGTTGCAAAGTTGTTTACATACGTAAAGTAGTTTTTACAAATACATGTTATCTCCCTTGTTCTTGTAAATGGTATTGAGTGCTTCATAATGCAATAATAATTCATCAATACATTCTATATAATCGTGCTGGTGATGGAATAGATAATCCGTAATTAAACTCATAGGACAAGATATACCTTTGATTAGTTTGTAAAACTTGTTGAACTCATTTGTTACCTTGGTGCTATCCAGTTCCGTGTAAGCTGCAAATGCATCAAAAATCTCATTTCGTTCAGGATAATCAAACTTGACTAACATGTCGACACGTCCTGGTCGTATCAACGCACTGTCTAAATTTTCAGGATAGTTAGCAGTTAATATTGTCAAGATATTCTTGTCTACATTTGTAACACCATCCAAGATATTGAGTAAGCACGAAAATGTAACATTACATTTGCTATCACGTTTAACAAAGAACGAATCGATGTCTTCCAACAGAACAATCGAGTTGTCGTTTACACTTTTTAACAACTTGATAATATCTGTGTCTTTCATTTCTGGACTAAAAGAAAGTATGAATAGATTCTTTTTATAATGTTGAGCGATAGCTTTTGCCAATGATGTCTTACCACTACCTGGAACACCATGAAGCAACATATTCATCTTGATTGGTTTACCAAATTTTTTCGCACGATCTTTCATGTTTTCTATACGTTCAATTTTAGCTTGAATTTTCTCCTTTATTTCCTTTTTAATAAAAATGGTGTCCATCGTAGGGAATAAGTCTGAAGAACGTACAGTCCAACCATTGCTGTCGTTCGTAAAAACAGATACAGCTTTTTTATCAATTGTATTTTTTGTGCAAAATTGATAAAACATTTGACTGAAATAGTCAAGATGATCTTTCGTTGTAAACACGAGTGTCCAATGTTGACAAAGAGTTGGAAGGTCATAACTAGAATACAAAACGAGAAACTCACTTTTGGTTTCAATCTTACAAAACACTCGATGTGATGGATCTTTGGAGAATTGAAATGTGAACGAATCACATGTATTAGATGGACGAAAACATGCATATTGTGTTTTCTCAATATTTGCTGCTGGTTCAAAAATATACTCGGATGTAAATTTGGTATGATGAGAAAAGGCTTTTTCTTTGATAGCTTGAGCTTCTCGTTTTGTCATACCATCCAACGTTGGTGTAAGAAGTGACAGTTCATGAACATCTTCAAACCACCCCGGATGATGAAAAAATAAATAGGAAATAAAATCAACAATTTTGCCTGACTTTCTTGTAAACACCTCAAAGATCAACTTGTATGGTTCATTTGATTCTACATTTTTTGAAATAGGTTGTTTCTCTTCATTTTGTTCTACCGTTGCAAGTTGTGATGTAGATGAAAGTTTGTTGTTGATCGGTTCATCTACCATCTTTTTGATTGGTTTGTTGGTTGTTACAACTTGTTGTACAGATTGAACAACTTGTTTTACTGATTGTACAATGGATGACATTTTAGAATAAACGTAAGACTTTCTTGAATGTATATGTGTTTAGAAAGTTTGTTTGATTTGATAGTGTGTTTGATTCAATGAATATGAATATGAATATGAATATGAATATGAATATGAATATGAATAAAAACGTATGTTTTATTCAATGTTTTTATTCATATTCTAAGGTTTCAGATAATTAAGGTTTGCGTATACGTTTTTAC
>Ga0214923_10003268_pt1 | contig 20465 bp, 19 predicted proteins | sample LL1510_MetaG_FD_177993 | JGI IMG/M metagenome (GOLD analysis project Ga0214923, IMG submission 177993) | Freshwater microbial communities from Lake Lanier, Atlanta, Georgia, United States - LL-1510 | ecosystem: Environmental > Aquatic > Freshwater > Lake | place: USA: Georgia | collected...
GGGTGCATAATAGCGGCCATCATACAATTGAAGGTAATTATTGTAGTCAATTCGATATGCTTTGGCGAATCCTACTCAATTATCCATTGGGAAATACCGAACCTATTGCACCAACAGTTATGGTAAATTTAATTGGCGCGCCCACTTTTAGTGGAAACGCAGTGTATAAAGGTTTGGAAGATGTTTTATCTCTTGATCACTGCTTTGTACATATTTACGGAAAAAAAGAAACTAAACCCGGTAGGAAAATGGGCCATATTACTATCCTGCATGCTGATAGAACTGAATTACTTCATGTTTGCAATAAAGTAAAGCACGCTATTCAGATTATTTCAGAATAGAAAGCATTAAATCAAGATGCTCGCTCTACCCCATTTATTTTGTTTCAGTTATCAGTCGTCTTTTTACACTTAGACTTTTAATATATCCTAGTCCGATTAAACTTTTAACCTGCAAACCTGGTGATGTTTTATTTGGACCGAATAAGCGGACATCATCATCATAAATCATATCAAGACTGTATGTAGCTGAAAAGTTTTTAGCTACTTTTATTGTAAGCTGATTTGTCATAAATATATCTATATTCCCCGGATTACTTTGATAATTTGAAAATAAATCTAAGCGGGCTTTATAGATGATGTTTTTAGAAAACGTATTATTATAATTAAATGTGGCGAAAGTACCCACCTGATACAAAACTTTATTGCCATCTTTAACTCCATATAATCCTTTTTCAGCTAAATACTTGTTCATAACTAATGTGGTTCTGGAAGTTATGGGAGATATGAACATTGAAAATTTATCGTTCAGTTTATAATCAAAACCTGCTGAAAGGATTATATATGCTGGACTTAAAATGGTAGATGCAAATGTTCCCTCAGTTCCTGAATAAGTGTACCCATCAAAAAACTGAGAACGAAAATTGAATAATGCCGATGAGAACCATTTTCCTGTTGAATCCATCTTATATCCATACTTACTTAAAAAATCGAACCTGTCATCATTTTTCCGGCTTCCTGCTGATGTTGTTTGAACATAACCCAGATTTATATCCAAATTATTATCCCAATTATGTCTGTCTTTTTTAAAATAGCTGTAATAATTAAAATATCCGTTTAAAGTCATTGAAAAATTGTCTCCTCCTGCTGCCCAGTTGTTTAAAGATCCCTGGGCCAGATTCAAGTTTAATACCCCTCCCCGCTTCCAGTTCCATTTCGTAGTATCTTCTTCTTTTTTTATAGCCCTACTGGTTTCAGTACGGAGTTTGGTTACCACCAAGTCCTGACTTTGAACTGCTGCCATTTTCAATAAACTAACGAAAGTTAAAAAAAGTACTTTTCTCATTATTAACTATCTAATTTTCAGGCAAAATAATTTGGTTTTAGTATTCAATACAAATTTTCAGGTCTGTTCAATATTGGAAAACATATAATATTTACTTAAAGATAGTCAGTTATCCAATAAAATGCTGACAAATTGGCACTAACCGAGAAAAAATGGTTATTTTTGCCAAAAAGGTAGAGGATGAAAAATGCTACAATGGATGCAGTACATGATGAGGCGCGTCAAGGGGAGATTTTTGCGAATGCATCGAATAATAATGATTTTTCCAAACATTTTTATATTGAGAGTTATGGTTGTGCAATGAATTTTGCTGATAGTGAAGTAATTGCATCTTTATTAATGAAGGAAGGCTACGGACCTATTTCTCAGCCTGAAAGAGCAGATCTTATTTTATTAAATACTTGTTCAATCCGAGATAAGGCGGAGCAAACTATAAGAAATAGATTAACGGCTTTAAGATACGTGAAAAGTCAGCAACCGGGTGTATTAATTGGAATTTTAGGTTGTATGGCAGAACGATTAAAAGAGCAATTATTGGAGGAAGAGCGTTTGGTTGATTTGGTTGTTGGTCCTGATGCATACAGATCTCTCCCCGCTTTACTAGCAAAAGCAGATGATGGAGTTAAAGCAGTGAATGTGTTACTAAGCAGGGAAGAAACCTATGCAGACATTGCCCCGGTACGTTTAAATTCCAATGGAGTTAGTGCTTTTATATCTATTATGCGAGGGTGTAACAATATGTGTAGCTTTTGTGTGGTACCATTCACACGTGGAAGAGAAAGAAGCCGGGATTTGCCCTCAATTCTCACAGAAGCTCGTTATTTGGTTGCTGAAGGTTATAAAGAAGTTACTTTATTAGGACAAAATGTAGATAGTTATCACTGGGTAAATGGTATTAGCGGAACTCCTGTTACTTTTGCTCAATTATTGGAGGAAGTTGCCAGTATATCCCCCTTATTACGCGTTAGATTTAGTACTTCACACCCCAAAGATATTACGGAAGAAGTTTTGCAAACGATGAAACGGTTTCCTAATATCTGTAAATACATTCATCTACCCGTTCAGAGTGGAAGCAATCGAATTTTACAATTGATGAATAGAACCTACACCAGAGAATGGTACTTGGCAAAAGTTGCCCGAATAAGGGAAGTGCTGCCTGAATGTGGTATTAGTACCGATGTGATTGCCGGATTTTGTTCGGAAACAGAGGAAGATCATCAGCAAACCATCGATTTGATGGAACAATGTTCTTACGATCTTGCCTATATGTATTTCTATTCCGAAAGGCCAGGAACTTTAGCTGAAAGAAGATATCAGGATGATATTCCAGAAACGGTAAAAAAACGAAGACTGCAGGAAATCATCGATTTGCATAGAATTCAGTCCTTACAAAGCATGCAAAAGGAATTACATGCTACTTGGGAAGTTTTGATTGAGGGAAATTCTAAGAAGAATGATGATTATTGGCAGGGAAGAACAACGCATAATAAAATGGTAGTATTTCCTAAGATGAATGGTACACAAAAAGGCGATTATGTGAATGTGTATATTCAGGATTGTACAGCTGGTACATTAAAAGGGGTTCAGATAGGAGAAAAATTGTATTGATTTAAATAGGAAATATGGATATTCAAAGTATAAAGAATCGGTTTGGCATCATTGGAAACTCTCCTGCATTGAATCATGCATTGAGCACCGCAATTCAAGTGGCTGCTACCGACTTGACTGTATTGATTGTAGGCGAAAGTGGGGTTGGTAAAGAAGTTTTTTCTCAAATAATTCATGCGTTATCTTCCCGAAAGCATAATTCTTTCATTGCCGTAAACTGCGGTGCAATTCCCGAAGGTACTATTGATTCAGAATTGTTTGGTCATGAAAAAGGAGCATTTACTGGTGCAGTTGAGAGCAGAAAGGGATATTTTGAAACAGTGAATGGCGGCACCATTTTTATGGATGAGATTGGTGAAATGCCATTGGGAACACAGGCACGTTTATTAAGAGTTTTGGAAACAGGTGAATTCATTCGGGTGGGCTCATCTAAAGTGCAGAAAACAGATGTAAGGGTTATTGCAGCTACTAATCGTGAATTATTAGATTTTACCCGTAATGGTAAATTCAGAGAAGATCTATATTACCGCTTAAGTACAGTACCTATTCGAGTACCGGCTTTACGAGACCGAAAAGAAGATATTAGTTTGCTTTTTAGAAAGTTTGCAGTTGATTTTGCAGACAGATACAAAACTACTCCTGTTCAATTAGATGAAGATGCCCGAAATTTGTTAATACATCATCCCTGGCAAGGAAATGTTCGTGAATTGAAAAATATTGCTGAACAGATTTCTGTATTAAGCAATCATCAAATGATTACCGGAAATGAGATCAAAAAATTTCTTCCCGAATCAACAACATCGCGTCTTCCCATGCTTTCTCCCAATGTTTCATCTTCAGCTGAATTCGCAAATGAAAGGGAAATTTTATATAAGTTGTTTTTCGATATGAAAAAGGAGGTAACAGAAATTAAAAAAATGTTTTTGGAAATCCTACAAAATCCAACTCTGCAGGGCACAGCAATTAAAGAAGCCCGCGAAAGGTTGATGGGAGATATACAAGCAGTTTCAGAATCTCCTGCAATTGTTAACACGATTCCTTCCAACTCATCTATTTTAAGTCCTGCCCCTATTAGCCACCAACCTGTTATTTTACAGGATGATGATATACACCATCATGTTGAAGTCGAAGAATCATTGAACATCATGGATAAAGAAAAAGAACTGATTTTAAAAGCACTCCGCAAGCATAAAGGAAAGCGACGGGATGCTTCAACCGATTTGGGCATTAGCGAAAGAACTTTATACAGAAAACTGAAGGAATATGATATTGAAGAATAATTTATTAAATACATTCATTATTTCCCCTAGCAGAATTATATTTTCTTTATTTACTTTTTTGTTCTGCAGTTGCGGAATTTATAAATTCAATGATGCCTCTATAGACCCTGATATTAAAACGGTAAAGATTGGCTATATTGATAACAAAGCCCGATATATTAATCCTCAATTTTCTGCAAAACTAACTGATAAGATTCAGCAAAAAATTATATCAGCAACCAAGCTTACTCGAACCAATAGTGACGATGCTGATTATGTAATCAATGGAGTGGTTACAACATATGATGGTAGTCAAACGGTTGGAGTTAGCTCACTGCAAGCCAATACAAATCGCTTAACTGTTAGTGTTCACATGACCTGGAGGAATAACAAATCAAATAAAACTGAAGAATTTGATGTGAGCAGAAGTTTCGACTATCCCGCAAGTCAGTCATTCACTGTAGCAGAAGCACAATTAGTAGATGAAGTGGTAAAGAATATCACTGATGATATTTTTAATCGTATTTTTTCTAACTGGTAAGAAATAGTATTACATGAATCTCCTGCAAGAAAAAGTACTTTATCATATAACTGGACAAATGAAAAATGGTCAGTTAGCAGGTGAATTGCTGGAGAAAATAGTAAGTAATTTTCCTTATTTTGGTCCGTCGCAAAGTTTACTTGCCTGCTATTATCAAGCTATTGGTCATCCCAATGCTTCTATTCAAGCAGAGCGGGCTACCATTTTTCACCCAAATCCAGGCTGGTGGGCTTATCAATTGGAGGAAGCACAATCTGCTTCCACGGAAAATCAAACCGACTCATTTTTTTCGATGCTAAACCCCAACCCATTTCAAACCTTCGATTCAAATTCAGAAATACCTGATTCTTCGCAAGTAGAAGAATTCCCAACTTTTCATGAGGAAAACACAATGGCTAATGAATTTACAGCAACTGAATCAACTTCTGAGTCCGAACCGCCCAAACCCATACATATTCCTACAGTTGAAGCGGTTAAAGAAATTTTGAAAAAGATTGATGGGGGCATTTCTGATAACCCATCAATAAAGCCTGAAATGTCCTCTTCCGATGAAAAAGAAGCTGAACCCCCCAGTAGACTATCTCAAATGATACAGTCACAATTGAGTTCATTTAAACAACCTGTTAAGCCAACCGATCAATTGGAATATCATCAATCTGAGCCCCTTCACACAGTTGATTATTTTGCCTCTCAGGGCATCCAATTGAACTTAAAACAGGTTCCAAAAGACGCCCTTACCAATAAATTGATGAGTTTTACAGATTGGTTGCGCCAGGTAAAACAAGTTGAAAAGAGCGGAGAAGTGAGCCATTTAGAGAAGAAAGTATCCGAAGATGCACGACAATCGGTACGTCGGGAAGAAATTGTTACAGAGGCAATGGCCGAGGTTTTACTACGTCAGGGCCATCGGGAACAGGCAATTCAGCTTTTTAGCAAATTAAGTTTCCAATTTCCTGAAAAATCTAGTTATTTTGCACTCCGAATTGAGCAAATTAAAGCGATGTTATGAGTATTTTATTTTTAGTATTAATTGTATTGGCCTCTATCGTATTGGCATTCATTATTCTTATTCAGAATCCAAAGGGCGGTGGCTTATCGGGCAACGTTGGTGGAATAGGAAACCAATTTATGGGTGTTAAGCAAACAACAGACACTCTGGAAAAGGGTACTTGGATTTTTGCTGCCATTATTGCTGTTTTAGCAATTTTCTCAACCCTGTTTTTACGGGGTGGTGGTGGATCAGATAAAGATTCAATGTTGCAAAAAGTACCTACCGGTCAACAAGCTCCGGCAGCACCTGCAACGAATACTGCTCCTGCAACAGCTCCAGCAGCTGCTCCAGCCAAGGTAGATTCTCCACGGAAATAAATAAATCTTACGTAACTTGTTAACCCTGTCATAAACAGACAGGGTTTTATAATTTACACACATGAAGGGATTCAAGAAATTGATACTGTTCCTTTTTTTGGTAATGGTTTCGGTGTCTATTTACACAATATTTTTTCCTGCAACCAGATTTGCTTCAACTGAGAAAGAATTTACTCTAACAATGCCATTGGGAAAGGAGCAAATTCTTAGTCAGTTGGAGAATCAGGATATTGTTCGATTTCCCATTTTGCTGGATATTCTGTATAGTTTATATGGCGATTGGGATTTAGTTCAACCCGGAAAATATTCCATTTCTAAAAATGCCTCTATTTGGAATATTGCCCATATGCTAAAAAATAGTCGAAAAGGGGTAACGAAGTTGGTTATCAATAAACTAAGAACAAAGGAAGATTTTGCCAAGTTGATTAGTCACCAATTTCTTTTAGACTCTTCAGAAATCTTACAATTTATTAGTAGCAACGATTCCCTTCATGATTGGGGAATAGATACCAGTTCATTTTATACCATCGTTATTCCGGATACGTATGAATGTTACAAAAACAGTTCTCTAAGGGTAATACTCTCCCGTTTGCGATCAGGTACTGAAAAGTTTTGGTTGCAAAATAATCGACTGGAGAAAGCATCCAGGCTCGGATTGAAATCAAGTGAAGTATATACCTTGGCTTCTATCGTTTCTGAGGAAACCAATTATGCAAGCGATCAGTCACTCATTGCAAGTGTGTACATTAATCGGCTAAAAAAGAAGATGCCTTTACAGGCTTGTCCAACAGTTAAATTTGCCATGCGCGATTTTTCTTTAACCCGTATTTATGAAAAATATTTACAAATAGCATCTCCCTATAATACTTATCGTAACATTGGATTGCCACCCGGACCCATTTGTACTCCGGAAGCTGCGGTTATTGATCGAGTGCTGAATGCTCCTGTAACTGATTATTTATTTTTTGTTGCAAAAAGTGATTTCAGCGGGTATCATCACTTTAGTGCCAATTATGCAGAACATCAGCGATATGCAGCTGAATATCAGAAAGCTTTAGATATTTATCAACAAAAGCAAAAAAATAAAAAGCTGTAATCTCTATGAAATGGCAGCGAATATTATTACGAATACCAATCATTGCATTTTTGATTCGCAAAAGCAAAGTGTGGGTTATTCCTGGCTTTCAACAACTTCCAATATATGATGTAATAATTTTCTTTATTCGTCAGGTAAATCGGGTTGGCTTAAATGATCGGGCAGCAGCAATTTCCTTCAATCTCATTATGGCACTACCCGCTTCCCTCCTATTTTTATTTTCACTAATCCCCTATTTTCCAAATGCCAATAAAATGGAAATGCAGATTTTAGCATTATTCAAAGATATCTCTCCCAACTCGGCAACATATTATTTTATTAAAGATATTTTAGACGGATTATTGGCAAAGCACGTTGGTATTTTCTCTTTTGGTTTTCTTTTGGTTGTATTTTATGCTTCCAATGCCATGATGGGAGTAATCAGAACTTTCGATAAATCAATTGAAGAAAAAAAGGGTTATTTTTTACATCAGCGTTGGAGAGCAATAAGGTTAACATTACTATTGATCATTTTAGTTGTGGTATCAATATTTTTACTGTTATTAGGTAAGACCCAGTTATTGTTTTTATTAAAAAATGTTTTTCATCTTAAAAGCAGTGCAAGGGTAATCTGGTGGAACGATTTTCGCTGGATTATGATAATATTAATTGTATATTTTGGAATTGCCTTTGTTTATAAGTATGCCCCCTCGCTTACTAAAAGGTGGAAACTTTTTTCACCAGGAGCAATACTGGCAACTGCATTAACACTTCTAACTACACTGGTTTTCTCATATTGGGTTAATAATTTTGCTTCCTATGATAAGGTTTACGGATCAATTGGAACCGTATTAATAGTAATGGGTTTAATATATTTTAATTCATTAATCCTTCTTATTGGTTTTGAATTGAATGTTAGCATTACCGTACTTACTAATGAAGCAGGAAAGAGAAAATTAGAGGATCCATAAACTTTTGCATAATATCGTTACTTGAATTTATTCCGATTCCAACCCCCAGCTTTTGGCTACTTCTTTCCTTATAACATCTGACTTACTATTGGGATGATTATAATGATTTGCCAAACTCTTTTGGCGAAAAGCTTCATATATCGTTACAGCACAAGCTACCGAAATGTTCAAACTTTGAATTATTCCTACTTGTGGAATGATAAAATTGCCATCTGCTAATTTTCTTATTTCATCACTAACTCCAGCATGCTCATTTCCAAAAACAAGGGCAACAGATTCTGTTAAATCTAAATTGTACAATGGTACTGCTTCATCTGAAAGATGAGTTGTGAAAATTTTATTATATCTGAATCGAATTGCTTTAATACATGCTTCCAATTCGGTATATGTGTGGATGGTTAACCACTTGGAGGCACTACTACTGCTTTTTGCTCCAAATTTTTTATGTACCGGAATGGTTGTATTTAAAATATATAACTCCTGAATACCAACCGCATCACAGGTTCTCATAACGGCAGCAATATTATGGGGATCATGTACATTCTCCATGACCACTGTAATGTCAAACTGTCGTTTATTAAGAACTCTGTTCAGCTTATCTTTTCTAACTTCATTCATTCATTCATTTTTAAATACGCCGGGTAAATGTGTAGGTTGGATTCCTAAACCAGGTAAACTAGTAACAGCTATTTGTCCGTTCAAATAGGTTAGCCCCACGGCAATATCCTGAGATAATAATAAAGGACCATCCGCATCCACGTAATCTAATTGTGGAAGAAAATGAGCTATGGCTGCCGATCCAATGGATGATTCATTCATACTTCCCATCATCACCTTAAGCTGATGTGCTTTTGCTTTTTCAATCATGCGGATTGCCGGAGTAATACCACTGCATTTGGTTAATTTAATATTGATTCCTGTAAAATATCCTATACATTTTTCTAAATCCGATTCTATTACACAACTTTCATCTGCAATCAATGGTATATCAGTAATTTTAATTAATTCTTTCATCCCTTCCCAATTATCTCTTGCAAGCGGCTGTTCTATTAGTTCAATTCCCATTTTACTAAGTTCGGGAATTAGTGAACGGGCCTCTTCTAAAGTCCATCCTGCGTTAGCATCTACTCGGAATGTTGCATTTGAATTATTAATTAATTGCTGCATAATTTCGAGATCTTCCTTTGTTCCCAACTTTACTTTATATATGGGCCAGGGTTTTGCATTCATTTTACTCAGCATCCTATCTGGTGAATCAATGCCAATTGTATAGTCGGTTGGAGGAATATCAATCCAGGATGTTTCCCAAAGTTTAAATAAGGGTTGTTTTCGTATTTTTCCATACATATCCCAAGCTGCAATATCCAAAGCAGCAACCAGAAATGGAAATTGTGGTAACAAATGATGTAAAAAGTGCCAAAACCTTTCTGGTGTTGTAAATGCAAATTTTTCTATCATTTGTTTTTTTGATTCAAGCGCTGCAATCATATTTTCAACTGTTACCCCGTAATAAGTAATTGCGGGGGCTTCACCCCACCCGGTGATATTCCCTAAACTCAAAGAAATAATTAGCGATGGTTGATGGGTTTTTGTTCTACCTCCGGAAATAGTAAAGGGGTATTCAAAGGGAAGTGATATGGGATAATACCTTACAATCAATTGAATTAAAATCTAGCTGCTAAAAAATAAATCAAACGTTATCTGCCACTTGCTTTAATCAGATAGCCTATTTCATCATTGAATCCATTGGCTTCCAAAAGAGTTTCCATCGTAATATGCATCCGGTAATTCCAATAATGATTTGGATCAGCAGGAATATTAATTCTTTCTTCTTCCGGATGCGTTCTTCTTAATACTGCATCAATACCTAGTAGATCCTGCAATTGAAAAACACACCACATTGCAGGGGAATAAAGGTGTTGCACAACTATCGCTTTATTAATCCAAGCCTCACAGTAATAAGGTGTATCCCCTGATTGTCCTAATTCACTATGATAAAATTGTTCCGTTTTCGCACGATCTTCTTCCCACCAGCCTCGAATGGTACTCATATCATGGGTGGATGGAGTTACTACACTTAAATAAGGAGCGTTATTCGGATGGAAGAAAGCATAATCTGGATTTTTTGGCATACGCTGAATTTCAAGACTTAGTAAACCCAACTGTTGCATTACATCCGGAACACAACCTGGAACCATTCCTAAATCCTCCCCGCAAATCATCATATTGGTTTCCCTTTTTAATGCGGGCAACTTTTGCAATGCCTCTTTTTTCCAAAATTCATCCTGCCTTTTATAAAAATAATCCAGGTAAAGATCATAAAGAGATGTTTTGTAGGCATCAGGCAACAACTGGAAAGTGCTTGTTTCATTTACAGCATACCTAAAGTGTAACGCATGCTCATTTTCCTCATCTTTGAAAAAAAGTACATTACTGATAAGCTGAAATAGCCCTTTTTTGATGGTAAGATGATGTTGATCTTTTTCTTTATCCAAAAAATATTTTTCAACCAGCACTTGAGTTGTAAAAGCTGGTTTTAGTTGATAAATACCGTGTTCTATTGGGTCTAGAAAAATTGATTTTACTAATTCGTTATCATATCCAAATACCTGCCAAAGTACCTGCTCATTAATGAAGGGTTGAGTTAATCTTTGTTCACTTAGGTGAATTCCTCGATCTGTTAATTCATTTTGGTGAATAGGTAAAGCCGGAACAAAATGACCCATAATACCTTCAATAGCATCTATAGGAATACTCCAGATTCGGAAAAATCCTAAAATATGATCAATTCGGAATGCGTCAAAATAATCACCCATTTGAGTAAATCTTTGTTTCCACCAAGCGAAACCGGTTTCCCGCATTTTATTCCAGTTGTATGTTGGAAAACCCCAGTTTTGTCCGGTTTTGGCGAAATCATCTGGCGGAGCACCTGCCTGAAAATGAAGTTGGAACAATTCGGGTTGTTGCCAAACATCTGCTCCATTTCTGAAAACGCCAATTGCGATATCACCTTTTACAATCACTCCTTTGCTATGAGCATATTCGGTAGCCTCTTTTAATTGCAGGTATAAATGATATTGCTGATAGCAATAATATCCCATACCCGTAGATTCGGGGCTATCTTCTGCGCTAATAAAATAGCCATTCATTTCAACCTCATTCCAACACAAATGATTGGGCCAGGATGTAAAGTCTACACTGCCATATAAATCTCTAAAATAGCAGAAAGCTGCATATGGCTTTAACCAATATTCATTGTGAGTAAAAAATTTCTTGAACGATTCCGTTTGCAACGTTGCTTTACCTATTCTTTCGTATAATTTTTTACAAAATGACTGCTTAACTGCATTTACATTAATGTAATCTACTGTTGGAGAAGCATTCAATGTCGTACGCTGTGGTTCCAATTCTGCAAGTTCCCGAATTCCCTGTTCATCAGCCATTGACGGTAGATGCAGATACATTGGATGGAGGGCAAATGCAGAAATAGCAGCATAAGGGTAAGAATCCGATTGCTGAAAATGGGCGGTTGTATCATTCACAGGCAATAGTTGGATCATTTTGAGTCCGATCCGCTCAGCCCAATCAACCATTTTTTTTATGTCATGAAATTCTCCTACTCCAAAACTTTGCAAGGTGCGAATACTAAAAACCGGAATTGCAACTCCTGTTCCCTTCCAGGTGGTATTGGGTATCCAAACAAATCCATCATGATATCTAACCTTATTATTCGTAACGGCAGGCTGATGGACTACCCGATTATTTCCTTCTTCAAATTGTACAAATTGGTTTTTAACTATATCAAAAATGCCATATTTATATGCAATCGGAAAAGCTTCTTCTGAAAAATCCAATGAAATTTGATAGCAGCCAGTAGATGCATCATATTGCATTAATACGGGTTCATTCGTTTGCCAGTTTCCAAGCGTTTCTCCACTACCCAACAGGCATATTGTTTGATTTTGGGAAATTACGGGGGCTTTCACTTTAAAATCATGCGTGGCAGTTGTTTGAGGGATTGTACTATTGAGTATAGATAATGACTGCTTTTTAAGCAGCACCTGTTGAAAAGGCTCCGTCTCAAAAATATTCTCGATGTAACCGGTATAATTCCAGCTGTCAATCATTGTAACAGCCTCATTCAATTGATCTGAATATTGAATTTTTTTATAAGTACCCCATTCATGTTCCCAATCCCCATTGGGTTGTTTTATCAAATAATGATAGGATATGCCCTCCGATGGAATTTGAATTTTAGTAAAATCAAGCGTAACCGTCCAATAATTATCATTGAAATAAGTTAATGCGATTGCGTTAGCAGTGTTATTATTTCCTAATATTTCATGATTACCAACAAGATAAACTTCCTGACCATATTGGGTTGTATAACGAAGCCAAAAACTTACCTTATTTAAAAGGGTACCTGTTTTCTTTTTTTCAGATTTTTTCTTTCCTCCAATTCGGGTAGCCGGAGTTGGAATTGCTTTTTTCTGCGAATTTCGAACAGGTGATGAATTGTTTTTTGAAGTAATCTTAGGTTGCATAGTAATTACATCCTTCGTTCGGACATTGCTAAAAGTTGATTTACAAGTATTTGCTAAATTAAGCAATCCTTCACAATTATTGACAGGGAATGCTATTTCTTTAATATCATGTCGGAAGCTTTTTCGGCAATCATAATTGTGGGGGCATTCGTGTTTCCAGAAACTATTGTAGGCATAATGGAAGCGTCCACCACCCGGAGTCCGGCGATGCCTTTTACCCGAAGGTGACTATCAACCACACCCATTTCGTCGTTACCCATTTTACAAGTTCCTACAGGGTGGTAAAGTGTTTCCAAACTTTTCTTTATATGCTCCAAAATAAAATCATCATCCAGCTGAGCAGGAAGGGTGACTCCCGCTGCTAAAAAGGGGGCAAATGCAGGCGCTTGGGCAATGTTAATTGCTTTTTTTACAGCTGTAATCAATAAATCCCTATCTGCAGGGTCTTGAAAAATATTAGGTTGAATCAAAGGGGCATCTTCCGGACGGCTACTTTGCAGGGAAACATACCCCCTGCTTTTAGGATGGAGAATAATGGCCAGAATGCCCAAGCCATCTTCTTTGGAAAAAGTGTTCAAATCATAGATATCTGTTGAATAATCTGCGGAAATTCCCAGAGACGCATAATGAAACTGGATATCCGGTCGCTTATCATGCGCATTGGAACAGTAAAAAGCATTGGCCTCCAATGGACTGCATCCTAATGGACCATTTTTGGTTAATAGATAACGTGCCAAAGCAGTGATGGAATGTAAAGGTTTTAAGAGAGTGTTTCCTGTTGGAATATTGGTTTTACAACTTACCCCACTCCAATAATGATCTTGTAAGTTTTTGCCAACTCCCGGTAAAACATGATTGCAGGTAATTGAAAAACGGGAAAGTGCTTCGGGGTCTCCTATTCCAGATAGTTGTAATATTTGAGGGGATTGAAAAGATCCTGCAGACAGTATCACTTCACGCAAGGCCATGTATCGAATCAGTTTTCCTTTTGAATCACTTACTTCTATCCCAATTGCCCGCTTATCTTGTAACAATATTTTATGAACACGGGAATTGCTGATTACCTGTAAATTTTTTCTATGTAAAATTGGCTTTAAAAATGCGGCTGCTGTGCTTTGTCTTTTACCACCCTTAATAGTAAACTGAAGTAAACTGGCACCAACTTGCTCCGCCCCATTGTAATCATTCACTTCCGGAATACCCGATTCAGAACATGCCTTAACGAAAATATTTGCCAGCGGTTGCTCTATCTGGGCATATCCTACTGATAATTCTCCCGACACTCCATGATACGGAGCTCCCATTTGCTGATTACATTCGGATCGAATAAAATAGGGTAAAACATCATCATACGACCATCCTTCATTACCCAATGAAGCCCATTCATTGTAATCTTCTTTGTTTCCCCTTACATATGCCATCGCATTGGTTGAACTACTTCCACCCCATGTTTTTCCGCGTGGTAAATATAATTTGCGATTATCAAGGTGTTCCTGTGGTTCCGACCAAAATCCCCAATCAACAGCAGTTCTGTTAAGTAAAGTATAGCCTCCCGGTATATGAATTAAAGGGTTTTTATCTTTATTGCCAGCTTCAACCAGCAATACCGAATATTGAGGGTTTGCAGATAATCGATTTGCCAGCACGCATCCTGCCGATCCTGCTCCTATTATAATAAAGTCGTATGGCATAGTTAAATATACAAATTTTGTGTTGGATGTAAAAGGTATAAAGAATAATTGTTCACATATGTCTTATTCCTTCACATTGTTTGATGTTTTGAAGCTAATTTCATTTTTTCAAATTGTCCATGAGTAATAATAAGCAATTAATTATCTATACGGATGGTGCAGCCCGGGGCAATCCTGGAAAAGGAGGGTATGGAATTATATTGATGTGGGGCAATACAACAAAAGAACTTTCGGCAGGGTACCGGTATACTACCAATAATCGTATGGAATTGCTGGCAGTAATTAAAGCACTGGAATCTTTGAATAGGACGGGTTTACAGGTTACTATTTATACCGATAGCAGGTATATTGTTGATAGTGTGCAAAAGGGCTGGCTTCGGAATTGGATTAAAACCGACTTTAAAGGGGGTAAGAAAAATAGGGATTTGTGGACTCGCTATCATACGCTTTCACTAGGATTTGATGTTCGATTTCAATGGGTTAAGGGACACGATTCAAATCCACATAATAATCGATGCGATGAATTGGCAACAAGTGCGGCAGATGGAAATCATCTGTTGGAAGATGATGTATATGAGTTAGAGAGTGGTTATAAGCGCAGATAAACTCTTCAATACATTATTGTGCAACAACTCCAGATAATTGTTCAGATCTTTTTTTCGACAATAAGAAGAAAGTGCTGAATAGTATACAAGAAAAGATGATGGTACTGATTACGCTATTTAAATAAAAAGGAATGCCATCCCAGTAAGTCGCTAGTAAGCCAGAAAATGTTTTTGGATGGTGAAATCCTCCACCTCCCAGCCAAACAAAAAAGTTACTTACCAGAAAAAAGTAGGTAGGTGCAGCCAAAGATGCTGCTATAACCTGAAAGGGCTTTTGAGATTGCATAAAGAATCCAAAAAATGCAACACTTATAAACAAGAGATAGTTAAACCATTGTCCGCCATAGAATCCGGGCATAGGAAACCAACCATTCAGGTATAAAACCTGATAAATTGCATCTGAACACAATAGAGATAAAAACGGGAAAATGAAAGCCCATTTTTTATCTTTTACAAACATTGCTCCACTGAATAATGCAATCGACCATTGTGGTGCAAAGCCCCAAGGGCGACCGGGCATAGCCCTGTAAAGGACTGCAGCGATTAACATTAATAGAAAAGCAATGAGTTGTGATTTATTAAATTTCATAATATGAAATAATATATTTTACAAATTTAGTTTTATTAAATGGAATATCCAATAAATGTGTAAAAAGCAGATCAATTATGGTACCCAGGCTCTAAACAAAGTTGCAGTACCCGAGCTGGTAATCTTGTAATCGGTATTAGGTAAAACATAAACTGATTCGCCTGTTTTAAGCACTAATTGTTGATTGATAATTACCCCTCCTGCTGTAACTATTAATATTTCAGGAGAACTACTAACATGCTCATAAGTGAATTCCGACTTAATTTGTAGTCGCGTTAGAGCAAAATCTTCAGTAGGAACCGGATAATTTATTTCACAGGGAAGTCCTGGATTTCCGGATTGTATATTTGGAATAGTTGTTTCAAATCGGGTTAGTTTAATTAGTTCAGGTACATCAATGTGCTTGGAAGTAAGTCCGGCACGGAGTACATTATCACTATTGCTCATCAATTCTACACATTGCCCTTCGAGATAAGCATGCGGCATACCTGCCCCCTGAAAAATGGCACTTCCCGTCGAAACCTGAACAATGTTTAAGATAAAAATGGAAAAAATGGCCTTATCAATTGTTTCAGGCTCATCAATATTGGAAAATATTCTGGCTACCCACCATTCAGGATCTAATTTGTGTAATTCACCAGCCTTCATTTTTCTAATTGCCCTTTTAACTAAAGGCTGTAACCAATAGAAGGCATCTACTGTTTCCATTTCCATAACAAATTGAAAAACAGCTTTTAATCCACCTTTATTGAATAAAGGCTTTAATATAGAAAACTCAGGAATTTCCTCTAATCGACTGGCAATTAATTCTGGGGAACAAAATCCGTGTAATAACCAGAAATCACTTAGTGCAACCATCATTTCCGGTTTATGATTCCTGTCTTTATAATTTCTAATAGGTGAATCAAGAGGAATACCCGCATTATCTTCTCGGTCAAACCCTTCAATTGCCTCCGACAATGACGGATGAACCTGGATTGACAAAGCCCGCTGAACATCTAAAATTTTAAATAAAAAGGGTAATCCCCCATATTTTTGTTTGATTGTATCGCCTATATAGGTAAGGGGTTCTTCATTTATAGCTTTCCATAATGATATTGACTGCTGATTTACAAAAATGGTGGAAGATGATTTGGGATGAGCCCCCATCCAATATTCTGCATATGTTTTGCCTGGTTCAGACTGTAATTGCAACATTTCAGTCAAAAAATGTGTTCCTCCCCAATCATAATATTGTACAGTGCCCTGTAAGGGTAAAATGTTTTCCATACTATGATAACGTATAAATAACATAAAATAATACGTATTCTATATCTAAATACTACAGCTATTATTGTCAAAAAAATGCAAAAAAATCATGAAACCGGAAATTTAGGAGAAGAACTGGCAGCAAATCAATTAATTGAAAAGGGGTTCACCATTTTAGAAAGAAACTGGACACACCGCCATTGGGAAGTAGATATCATTGCTTCCTTTAACAACCGATTACATTTTATAGAAGTGAAAACCAGGAAATCGATACGGTTTGGTTATCCTGAAGAAAGTATAACTCGAGAAAAAATGAATCATCTCAAAAACGCTGCGGAAGCATATCAGGAAGCACACCCCGAGTGGAAATATATTCAATTTGATGTGGTAGCAATTACCTTAAACGAATCCTCCGTAGAGGATTTTCTGTTAATTGAGGATGTATACTTTTAAATGGTCGGTATTCTTTCTCTCATCTTCTCAACCATAAGGTAAGTGGCCGGACAATAACTTACGTTTTGTTGATGCACGTGTATATATTCCGTCATTTTCTTCTTTTTCAAGTGCGGGAACCCAGCACAGTCAGCGGGCCGAACTTCATATATACTACAGAAATGGGTTTTGGGGTCTAAAAACTGACAGGGCTGTTTCTTATTCATCCAGTCACCCTCTTTTTTATCAAACTCCAGCCATTTTTTTGTAAAATCGGCAGTCGACATATCCAAATGAGCTGCAATGCGCTTGATATCCGTTTTTGTAAAAGTGGGAGTCATGGTTTTGCAGCAGTTGGCACAACTTAAGCAATCAATCTCTTTCCATACTTCCGCATCAATTTGCTGAGCAATATAATCCAGACCCCGGGGTGGATGTTTTTCAATTTTTCCTAAATATCTCTTAAAGGCGGTGGAATGATGACGTACCTTTTGTTTGAATGATCGTAAATTCACTTGCATAATCCTGAAAATGGAGTTAGATTCTGTATAACATTGCAATATCGCGCAGCTATATGGTAATTCCAAAATAATATACCGATTATCATTTCGTTGTAAGTATAACTCCATTTTATGTTGTGGACAACCTACATTAAAGGATTCAAAGCATGGCTTCAGCTCGAAAAATCTTTGAGTGAGCATTCTGTTACTGCTTATTTACATGATGTGGAATTGCTCTCGCAATATTTAACACTAACAGCCAAAAAACTTACCCCTGCGGATATCAAATTGAACGATTTACAACAATTTATTCAGTGGTTGAGTAAATTAGGATTATCCGCCACTTCTCAGGCTAGAATAATATCGGGAATTCGGGGCTTTTTCAAATATTGCTTAACGGAACAATTGGTAAACATAGATCCTGCAGCCTTGCTGGAGTCCCCTAAAATTCCCCGACACTTACCCGATACATTGAGTGTAACTGAAATTGAAAAAATGCTCGAAGCAATTGATGTTAGTACCCCGGAAGGGGTAAGAAACAAAGCCATGCTGGAAACTTTATATAGTTGTGGCTTGCGGGTTAGTGAATTGATACATTTGCATTTGTCGGATTATTTCCCAAGAGATGCATTTATTCGGGTTATTGGGAAAGGCAATAAAGAGCGATTAATTCCAATAGGAAGGTCGGCAATTCGGTACATTGATCTTTATATTGAGCATATCCGAGCTCAAATCAAAATAAAGCCGGGTGCTGAAGACCATATTTTTCTTAATCGAAGGGGAAGTTCCCTTAGTAGGGTGATGGTATTTTATATTATCAAATCCACTGCACAGCAAGCGGGCATCACCAAGATCATTTCTCCACACACTTTCCGTCATTCTTTTGCAACACATTTGGTGGAAGGTGGGGCCGACCTTCGGGCAGTGCAGGAAATGCTGGGGCATGAAAGCATTACTACCACTGAAATTTATACACATTTGAATCGAGAATTTTTGCGGGATACTTTACAAAGATTTCATCCTTCTTTTCATCCGTAGAATACCAACAGTTTCTATACCTTTGCATCTAAAACCAAGTACACATGAAAAAAATATTTCTAGTGGCAGCAGCTTTTATGTCGATCTCTGCCATGGCGCAAATTAAAATGCCTCAGCCAAGTCCTACACAAAAAATTACCCAGGAGTTTGGGTTAGGATCTATCGAATTAACTTATTCCAGACCTAGTTTGAAAGGTCGTGTTCCATTTAAGGAAAAAGGGAATTTTGTTCCTGCCGGAGAAATGTGGAGAACAGGAGCAAATTCAGCGACAAAAATTCGTTTTTCCGACCCGGTAATGGTTGGAGGTAAAATGTTGGATAGTGGTTTGTATGTATTGTACACAATTCCAGGAAAAGATTATTGGGAAATTATATTCAATAAAGGCATAAACAATAGTGGACTGGATGGTTATAAAACCAGTGAAGATGTGCTTCGTTTTAATGTGAAGCCAACGAATAATGCTAATACAATTGAAACCTTTACTTTTCAATTCTTTGATGTAAAAGCAGAAAGTTGTGAATTACACTTGAAGTGGGCGAATACTAATGTAGCGATACCTATGAGTGTAAATGTAAAAGATAAAATTCGTGCTCAGGTAGAAAAAGCATTAGCAGCATCACCGGTAAATCCTGCCAGTTATTCTTCAGCAGCAACCTTCTATTACGAGTGGGATAAAGATTTAAATAAAGCCCTCAGTAATGCCAGCAAAGCGGTTGAAGCCAATCCAAAAGCTTTCTGGTTATATTTACAGCAAGCCCGTATTCAGAAAGATTTAGGGGATAAAGTTGCTGCCAAAGCCAGTGCACAAAAATGTGTTGAATTGGCAACAGAAGCAAAGAATAACGACTATGTTCGTATGGCCAGCGACTTAATCAAAGGTTTGTAATTATAACATATTCCAAATAAAAATGCCTCCCATTTCGGAGGCATTTTTATTTGGAGAACTTTATAAACATTTGATGATTATTTTGTTTCTGCCATATCTGGTATCATTTCTGCCTTGTATGTTCCGGCATCCAATTTTGCCTTTGTTTCACTGAATGCGCGCAGGGTATCCTCAATATCCTTATCCGTATGAGATGCAGTGGGAATTAAGCGATAAATGATATGCCCTTTTGGAATTACCGGATACACAACAATTGAACAGAAAATGTGATAATTCTCTCTTAAATCGGTAACCATGGCAGTGGCTTCTTCTACCCCACCCTTCATATATACCGGGGTAACCATGGTATTGGTTTTACCAATATCAAATCCTCTTTCTTTAAGGCCTTTCTGCAATTTCAAGGCATTATGCCATAACATATCTTTTAACTGAGGTTGTGTGCGCAAGAGTTCCAATCGCTTCAAGTTTCCAATTACAATGGGCATCGGTAAGCTTTTGGCAAAAATCTGGGAACGGATGTTATAGCGGATAAAATCAATAATATCCTTATCTCCCGCCAAAAAAGCCCCAATAGATGCCATAGACTTGGCGAAAGTAGAGAAATACAAGTCGATACCATCCTGGCAACCCTGCTCCTCTCCTGCTCCGGCTCCTGTTTTGCCCAAAGTTCCAAAACCATGTGCATCATCTACCAGTAATCTGAACTGATAGGTTGATTTTAAATCAATAATCTCTTTTAATTTTCCCTGATCGCCTGCCATACCA
>Ga0214923_10003269_pt1 | contig 20463 bp, 17 predicted proteins | sample LL1510_MetaG_FD_177993 | JGI IMG/M metagenome (GOLD analysis project Ga0214923, IMG submission 177993) | Freshwater microbial communities from Lake Lanier, Atlanta, Georgia, United States - LL-1510 | ecosystem: Environmental > Aquatic > Freshwater > Lake | place: USA: Georgia | collected...
GCCCGACATCTACAACCTCGCCGAGGCCAAGGGCAACCGGATGCTCGTCACGACGCAGACGGCCAACCGGCTGATCGCCGACGTGTGGTTCGCCCGGGCCGACTTCGCCAAGGACCACCCCGACAAGGTCGAGGCGATCGCCCGCGGGATCTTCGACGCGATGGAGGAGCTCAAGTCGGAGACGGCCCGCAAGGAGGTGGCGCAGCTGATGGCCGACGGCTACGCGATCCCCGCCGCCGACGCCCTCTCGATGCTCGGCGACGCCCATTCCACGAACTGGGCGGAGAACCATCAGTTTTTCCTCAACCGCAACAACCCCGCCAACTTCGAGCGGATCTGGAAGCAGGCCTACATGCTCTACCGCCGGATCGGCGCGATCTCGAGCAACCCCGTGCCGTTCGACCAGGTGATGGACTTCTCGGTGATCCAGAAACTCGGCGCCGAGCCGAAGTATGCGAACTCGAAGGACGAATACGCGCTCTCGCTGCCGCCGAAGACGGTGCAGCAGATCCGGGCCGAGAACGAGGAGATCCTCACCAACACGATCGTGATCCACTTCTTCCCCAACAGCGCCGACCTGCGGAAGAAGGTGATCCGGCGGATCGACGGCAAGGACGTGGAGGAGCCGTACGACGCCCGCGTCGACCTCGTGGTCGACGAGGCCGGGGCGCTCGCCAAGCAGTTTGGCAACGCCCGGATCGTGGTCGAGGGGCACACGGATTCCTCGATGCGCGGGGCCGTGCCGGCCGCGATGGTGCGGGAGCTCTCGTTCGAGCGGGCCCGGGCGGTGAAGGACGCGCTCGTGGAGAAATTCAAGTTCGACGACAACCGCTTCGCCGTCGACGGCCTGGGCTGGGATCGGCCTGCCGACGACGATCATCCCGACAACCACGCCCTCAATCGCCGCGTGGAGATCAAGGTCTACGCCGCGGAAAAGGAATGAGCACCGCACCGGCACGCATGGCATCGCCGGCGGCAGCGGCGCCGGCCCGGCCGCTGCGGGGCGAGGCCTCCGTGGCCGCGGGGCTGTTTTGGGGCGTGACGGCGATCGCCGGCGTGCTCGCCCTCTGGTTCCTGGCCACGGCCGGTGAGCCGGAGAGCCGGTTCATCAGCCCGGCGATGCTCCCGAGCCCCGCCGAGACGGCGGCCAAGGTGCCGGCCGTGTTCGGGGAGCGGCGGCTCGTCGCCAACACGCTCGTGACGCTCGGACGGGTGTGCCTCGGCTTCGGGCTGGCGGCCGTGATCGGCGTGCCGCTCGGCGTGGTGGCCGCCTGTTTCCCGGCGGTGCGGTCGTTCGTGGCCCCGCTCACGATCTTCGGTCGCAACATCCCGGTCGCGGCGCTGATCCCGCTCACGTTCTTCTTCTTCGGGATCGGCGAGCTCCAGAAGGTGATGTTTCTGTTCATCGCGAGCGTGGCCTTCGTCGTGAGCGACACGGCCGCCGCGGTGCTCGAGGTGCCCGAGCGCTATGTCGACACGGCCCGCACGCTCGGCGCCTCGCGGCTGCAGATCATCCTCAAGGTGCTCACGCCGCTCGCCGCGCCCGCGATCTTCAACTCGCTGCGGCTCCTGTTCGGGATCGCCTTCGGCTACGTGATGCTCGCCGAGGTGGTGAAGCTCGGCGGCGATACCGGCGGCCTCGGAGACTTGATCAACGTGTCGCAGCGCCGCGGGGAGCGGGAACCGATCCTGATCGTGCTCGTGGTGATCCCCCTCGTGGCCTACGCGATCGACCGGCTCTTGTGGTGGCTGCAGGGCGACCTGTTTCCGCACAGGTACGGCGGTCGCGGACTGCTGCCGCGGTTCTGCCGGCGGCTCCTCCACGGCGCGGGCAGGCGGGCGGAGGCGGTGGCATGAGCGATGCCAGGCCCGGCGAAACATCGCCCTCCGAAGGCCGCCCAGCCGCGGTCGAGTTTCGAAGCGTCACGAAGATCTACGGACAGGGCACGCCACGGGAATACTTCGCGATCTCCGACGTGAGCTTCACGATCCCCGACGTCGTCGATCACGGGGAGATCTCGTCGTTTCTCGGGCCCTCGGGCTGCGGCAAGAGCACGGTGCTCAGGCTCGTGGCGGGCCTCGAGCCGCAGCATCCGCCCACGAGCGGCACGGTGACGGTGCTCGGCCAGCCCGTGCTCGGCCCGGGCGCCGACCGGGGCATGGTGTTTCAAGACTACACGAGCTTCGACAACCGCACGGTGCTCGACAACGTGATCTTCGGCCTCGAGTGCCGGGGCGTGCCACGGCGTGAGCGGGAGGCCGAGGGCCTGGAGTGGATCGCGAAGGTGGGTCTCGACCCGCGCCGCGACGCCACGAAGTATCCACACGAGCTCTCCGGCGGCATGCGGCAGCGGGTGGCGATCGCCCGCACGCTGATCCTCCGGCCGCGGGTGATCCTCATGGACGAGCCGTTCGGCGCCCTCGACCCGGCGACGCGGCTCGACATGCAGGACCTGCTCGTGAAGCTGTGGCGGGAGGTCCAGGCGACGGTGCTGTTCGTGACGCATTCGGTGGAGGAGGCGGTGTATCTTGGCGACCGCGTGTTCGTGATGGCGACGACGCCGGGCCGGATCGCCGACGAGATTCGCATGCCCGCCGCTTCGGCGCCGGCCCGCGAGGCGCAGTCGCAGGCCTGGTTTCACGAGCAGGTCAACGCCCTGCACGCCCGGATCGAGCAGGTCGAGGCCGCCGCCAAGCGGATCAACGGAGGGCGGCTGTAGTGTTCAAGCGGCTCGGTGCCTATCTGACGACGGCCTTCGCCACGAAGTGGAATCTGCTCTTCTTCGGCGGCGGTGTGGCGGCGGCCTTCATCAGCGGGTTTCCCGGGATCGTCCTCCCGCTGGTGCTCGCCGGCGAGATCTACTACCTGGCGAGCATGCTGGGGAACGACCGGTTTCGCAGCGCCGTGGAGGCGCAGGACGCGAAGGCCCGTCGGACCGCCGAGACGGAAGCCGCCCGCGCGGCCTACGATCGGATCAGGAAACAGCTCCCGCCCAAGCTGCTCCAGCGGTTCGACCAGCTCCGCGACCACTGCCTGAAGCTCGTGGAACTCGCGGGGAGCATGCGCGGCCCCGACGCCGGCGGCCCCGACAAGAACGCCCTCGAATCGCTCGACCGGCTCCTCTGGGGCTACCTGCGGATGATCTGGGGCGCCTCGACGCTCTCCGACTTCCTCGACCGCACCGACGACGGCGCGATCCGGGCCCAGATCGCCGACCTCGAGCGCCGCCTGGGGAAGCTGGCTCAGGCCGATCCCGACTCGGGACCCATGCGGGCGGCGCTCGAGGATCACCTCGAGACCAGCCGCGAGCGGCTCGGCAACATCGAGGAGGCGCATCGCAAGCTCGACCTCGTGGCGGCCGAGATCGAGCGGCTCGAATCGAAGATCGCAGCCCTCGCGGAGGGCTCGGTGGCGAAGCGCGACGTCACCGACATCGCCCAGCGGGTGGACGAAGTGGCCGAGGGCATGCGGAAGACCGACGAGACGATGCGGCAGCTCCAACTGCCGCCGGAACTGGAAGAACTCGACGAACCGCCCCCGATGCTCCGCGAAGAAGCGTGACGCGGGGGAGGGTCACTCGTACGACGGGCGTCCCGTCTATCTCTGCCTTCGTCAAGTAGCGCCCCGGCTCGGGGTCGCCCCTACCGTCTCGCCGGGAAGTTTCACCGGCAGGCTCGGCATCGTGCCGACCAGCCCTTGGCCGACCTCCGTCGGCTGGCACGAACCCGGCCTTCCAGGCCTAGACTTCAATGCGCTGCCGGGCTGGAGGCCCGGCCATCTGGGAGCGAACGGAGGTTCGCCAAGCAAAGCGAGGCAGGATGCCGAGGCTTTGCGTGAAGCAGCCCAAATACGCCGTCTCAATGGTAGGGGACAACCCCGATCCTCCCCCATTGTCAGGTGAGGAGGCTCGGGGCTGCCAGGCGAGACGCCTGTCCTACGCGCCGGCCGACGGAGGCCGGCCCTGCGAGCCCGGAGGTGCGAGCAGCCGGCATTCGAGCCGCACCTTGGCTGCGGCTCCGAATGCCAAGGCGAAAATCGGCAGGATGCCGATCGTGCCACCAAGTGGCGCCAGGCCCGGAGGGCCGGTTTCGTGCCAGCCGACGGAGGTCGGCCAAGGGAATTTCGGCAGGATGCCGAGAATTCCCGTGTATTCAGTCGAGCCAGTCCTTCTCCTCGAGCCGTTCGGGAGTGTAGGTGTCGGTGACGTAGCTGATGTCCTTTGAGATCAGCGACTCGACCTCCAGCTTGAAGCCGTTGGTGAGCATCGTCTCGATCTCCTTCTGCCAGGCCTTCTTACCGGCAAACCAGGGATAGGCCGCGATCTGCTTCGCCCGCTTGATGTCGGTGTCGTTGAGGGTGATCTGCACGCTCGGCGAGAGCTTGCAGCGCTGGTAGTCGCGGGAGCGGATGCCGAGGAACCGGGCCTCCGGGATCGCCATGCGCTTCGACTCGTAGGCCAGGTTGATCGAGCCCTGCTTGAGCACGGAGTAGATGTAGTAGCCCCAGGGATCGTTGTCGAGGAGGCAGTAGACGGGGAGCTTGAGCTCGTTGTGGAGGCGGTAGAGCATGCGGCGGACGCCGCGTGGGGGCTGGCCGCCGCCGTGCGTGAGCAGGCAGTTGTGCTTCCGCCAGAATTTGTCTTCGTTGAAGCGGCGCCAGACGGTGTCTTTCTCGACGTGGAGGATGAACTTCGCGTCACACGATTTGAACTTCACGATGTCGGCCTCGACGATCGACGGGATCGAGTAGCCGCCGGAGCCCATCCGGGAGCAGTCGATTTCGTCGCCCGAGTCGACGAGCGTGATCGGCCCCACCATGCCGCCGCGGTTGCTGGCGTAGACGTGCAGCTCCTCGCGGAGGCTCTCCAGCGTCACCTCCAGATCCTCGATGATCGGATCGCACTCCTCCTGCGTGCCGAAGGTCTCCTCGCGGGTGCCCTCGATCGTGTGCTTGAGGAGGTAGTAGAGACCGCGGATGCTCGTGGTCTTTTGCTGGTCGATGAGCTGCTTGCAGCCGGTGGCCACGAGCAGCGTCTGCATGTAGCTCTTGGCCTGGGAGAGGTTGAAGAGCTGGCGGCGATTGGTCTGGCCGCCCATCTCGATGATCTTCCGCGACTTATTGAAGCGGACGTTCGAGAGGCTGCGGGTGGGGATGTCGAGGGCCGGGTCGCGCCGCTTCTCGGCGGCCGTGGCCACCTCGTCGGCGAGATCCACGATCAGGCCGAGGGTCTTGAGGTCGATCGGCGGGAGTTTCGCCTTGGGGGCCCGCTTCGTCTTCGTCGCCATGGAACGCCTATCCGGGGTGGAATGCCTGAAGAATCGGCATCCTACAGTGCCCACGGACTGGTTGCACGAAAACCCTGGCTCGGCTGGAGGCCGAGCCATCGTGGTCGAGGCAAACCTTGGCTTTGCCTCCGACCACGCAAGCCTGCAGGGGCCATGGATGGCCCTGCAGGCGTATATTCAGCAGCGGACGTCGTCGGCGCGGCCCACGGCCTTCATGCGCCGGAGGAAGTGTGGGCCCTCCGGAGGCAATGCGGACGATTCGCTCCGCACTTCGGCCGCGGCCCGCGCGCGCGGCGCGTGGAAAAACTCGGCGATCCGGCCCACCACGGTCCGCTGCTCGGCGGGCTCGAGCTCCGGGAAGATCGGCAGGGCGAGCGTCTCGTCGGCCGCCCGCTCGGTGTGGGGCAGGTCGCCCTTCGCCCAGCCGAGATATGCGAAGCACTGCTGGAGGTGGAGCGGCACGGGATAGTAGATCTCGGTGCCCACCTTCGAGGCCGTGAGGTGTGCCCGCAGGGCGTCGCGCTGGCCGTCGGCCACGCGGATCACGAACTGGTTCCACACGTGGCGGCCCCGCGGCTCGTCGGTCGGCACCGTGATCCGGCCGGCGAGGTCGAACTGCGAAAACAGCTCCATGTAGCGGGCGGCGTTCGCCTGCCGGGCCGTGGTCCAGGCGTCGAGGTGCGGGAGCTTCACCCGCAGGATCGCGGCCTGGAGCGAATCGAGCCGGCTGTTGATCCCGACCACCTGGTGGTAGTAGCGGGGCTCCATGCCATGGACGCGCAGGAGCTTGAGCCTGGCGGCGAGGTCGTCGCGGGTGGTCGTGAGGAAGCCGCCGTCGCCGGCCCCGCCGAGGTTTTTGGTGGGGTAAAAACTGAAGCAGCCCACGTCGCCGAGCCCGCCGGAGCAGCGGCCATGCCACGTGGAGAGGATCGACTGGGCGGCGTCCTCCACGATCGGCACGCCGGCGGCCTCGGCGATCGGCAGGAGGGCGTCCATGTCGGCGGTACGGCCGAAGAGGTGCACGGGGATGATCGCCCGCGTGCGCTTGCCGATCTTGCGCTCGACGTCGGCCGGATCGACGAGATAGGTCACGGGATCGATGTCGGCGAAGATCGGGGTCGCGCCGAGCCGCGTGACGGCGCTGGCGGTGGCGAAGAAGGTGTAGCTCGGCAGGATCACCTCCTCGCCGGGCTGGACGTCGAGCGCCATCAGGGCCAGGATGAGCGCGTCGCTGCCGGAGGCGCAGGAGATCGCGTGGGGCACGCCGAGGGCACGGGCCAATTCGCTCTCGAGATCCGAGACATCCGGCCCGAGGACGAATCGGCCGCTGTCGCAGACGCGGTCGATCGCCGCCCGGATCTCTTCCCGCAGGGTTGCATACTGCCGGTCGAGGGCGAGCAGCCCGACGGCCGGCAGCAAGTCGCCCGAATCGGGTTCATTGGCGACGGTGCGGGAGTGCTTGGCAGTGGCGACGGTGGGCTGGGTCGCGGAGGCGGGGTGGATCATGAGGGCCGTGTCTCCGAGGCGTGGACGATGGGGAGAACGTCGGCAGGCGGGCCTGCGAAGCCCGCCACCAACGCTGACCAAATCGTCACTGCCATCCGATCCGCTCCAATCATTCGGGTGATTTCCCGCGGCTGGCGCGAGGCGGCGACTTTCGCCTTGAGACGCGCAGGAAGCGGGAAATAGGGGAGGTTTCCCGAGACGTCAATGCCAGGGTCGCCCGCCCGCCGAACGGAGTGCCGGCGGCAGATGCGGGGGCTGGGGAGGTCGGGGCGGCCCCGGCAGCCGCGCTGGCCGGGGGGAAGAAGTTTGACATCTCCCCGCCGAAGGCCCTACATTTTTCGGCTATCACGAAATCTATCGGGCTCGCGTCCACCAGGATCACGCCCGTTGGGAGAAAGGTGGAGTCTGGCGTTCCGCCGGGGAGTTTGGCAGCCCCGGCGACGCCCCTCGGATGGCACCCATCGCGGTCATCGATTTGGGACAGATTGCCCAGCGTCTGGGGCTTTCTCCCGCGGGCGTTGCGGCCGCGGTGCAGTTGCTCGACGAAGGGAATACGGTCCCCTTCATCACGCGCTACCGCCGCGACCAGACCGGCGGACTCGACGAACTGGATATCCGGCGGATCGCCGGGTGCGTCGGCAGGGCGCGGCAACTCGCCGACCGCAAGCAGACGATCCTACGGACGATCCAGGGGCAGGCGAAGCTCACCCCGGATTTGGCGGCCCGGATCGAATCAGCCGAAAGCGCCAAGCAACTCGAAGATCTCTACCTGCCTTTCAAGCCCCGCAAGCTCTCGCTCGCCGAGATCGCCCGCCAGCGCCGGCTCGAGCCGCTGGCCCGCGAGATCCTCGCCGCCGACCCCATGGCGGCGAACCTCGACGTCCGGGCGATCGACTTCGTCGATGCCGACGGCGAGGTGGCGACGGTCGCCGATGCGCTCCTCGGCGTCGGTCACATCATCGCCGACGACTTCAGCGAGCGGGCCGACCTTCGCCAGCGGCTGCGGGGCATCCTCTCCCGCACGGCGCATCTCAGGAGCCAGCGGGTGGAGAGCGAGAGCAAGGCCCTGACCAAGGACGAGAAGCGCTACCGCGACTATTTCGACTACTCGGAGCACATCCAGCGGGTGCCGCCGCACCGCGTGTTGGCGATCAATCGCGGGGAGCGGGCGAAGCTCCTCAAGGTGCGGGTCGACGTCCCCCTCGACGAGCTCCAGGCCGCATCCGAGGACCTGCTCGTGCCGGTCGGGCATCCGCATGCCGACTTCCTCCGCGGATGCGTGCGCGACGCCCTGACCCGGCTCGTGCTCCCGAGCCTCGAGCGGGAGATCCGCCGTGAGATCACCGACTACTGCGAGGGCCACGCCGTCGAGGTGTTCGCCCGCAACCTGAGGAACCTGCTGCTCCAGTCGCCCGTGACCGGCCGACGCGTGCTCGCGCTCGACCCCGGCTTCAAGAGCGGCTGCAAGGCCGCCGTGATCGACGAGTGCGGCAATCCGCTCGAGCATGCCGTGCTCCACATCATCGGCCAGAAGGAGAAGCGCGAGGCGGCAGCCCGCAGGATCGTGGAGCTCGTGAAGACCCACGGCTGCAACGTGATCGCCATCGGCAACGGCACGGCAGGGCGGGAGACCGAAGCGCTCGTGTCGGCGCTCGTGACCGGTGAATTGCAGGAGCTCGACGTCGGCTACGTGATCGTCAACGAGGCGGGGGCGAGCGTCTACTCCACGAGCGGCTACGGCCGCGAGGAGCTGCCGAACCACGAGGCCGCCGTCCGTGGGGCGATCTCGATCGGCCGCCGGCTCCAGGACCCGCTTTCTGAACTGGTCAAGATCGAGCCGGCGAACATCGGCGTGGGGCTCTACCAGCACGACGTCAAAGCGCGGCACCTGCACGCCTCGCTCGACGCCGTGGTCGAGAGCTGCGTGAACTACGTGGGCGTCGACGTCAACACGGCCAGCCCGGCCATGCTGCGCTATGTCTCGGGGCTCAACCAGACGACCGCCCGGGGCTTCCACGAATGGCGTGCGAAGAACGGTCCGTTCACGTCGCGGCAGCAGTTTCTCGAGGTGCCGGGATTCGGCGAGGCGGCGTTCGTGCAGGCCGTGGGCTTCCTCAAGATCACCGGAGGGGTGAACCCCTTGGATGCCACGTGGATCCATCCGGAGAGCTATCCCGTGGCCGCACAGGTGCTGGAACGGCTCGGTGGCAAGCCCGAAGACCTCACGAGCCGTCAGGCGGCCCTGGCCGAGAGAGCGGCGGCGGTCGACCTGCCGGGCCTGGCGCGGGAGTTGGGTGTGGGCCGGCTGCTTCTCACCGACATCGTCGAACAGCTCGCCCGCCCGGGTCGCGATCCCCGAGAGGATCTGCCGCAGCCGTTCTTCAAGAAAGGCGTGCTCAAACTCGAGGATCTCGAGGTTGGAATGGAGCTGATGGGATCTGTGCTCAACGTGGTCGATTTCGGCGCGTTCGTCGACATCGGGCTCCACGACAGCGGCATGGTGCACATCAGCCAGCTCTCGACCCGCTATGTCCGTGACGCGCACGACGTGGTGACCGTTGGTCAGATCGTGAAAGTATGGGTGCTCGAGATCGATAAGGCTCGGCGCCGCGTCGCGCTGACCATGATCGCCCCAGGTTCCGCGCGTGCCCAGGCTGGCTCCGGGCAGGACGGCAGAGAGGAGAAGCCCCAGGAGAAGCGATCGCCCACCCGGCAGGCCGAGCGATCCCGCCCGCCGAAGCCGTCGCGCCAACGGGAGCCGGCCCGCCCTCCGCGGGAGCCGCCCACGCGCACCTACACCGCAAAGCCCCCCAAGAAGCCGCCGAAGCCGCTCACGGATGCGATGCGGCAGGGCAAGGAGCCGCTGCGGACGTTCGGCGACTTGAAGCAGTTTTTCGAGAAGCGGGAATCCGGCGAAGAGTAGCGCAGGCTATGGCAAGCGGAACGCTTGCCCCACGTCCTACCGTTCGCGGAATGTGATCCGGCCCTTGGTGAGGTCGTAGGGGGAGAGTTCGACCTTGACCTTGTCACCCGGCACGATGCGGATGAAGTTTTTCCGCATCTTGCCCGCGACGTGCGCGTTGACGATGTGGCCACCCGTGATCTGCACGCGAAAACGCGTGTTGGCGAGGGCCTGGGTGACGACCCCTTCTACTTCGAGTGCCTGTTCTTTTTCCGCCATGCCCGCTCAGCGAGAGTGAAACGCAGCCGGCATGGTACCCTCCCGACCCCCGCCCGTCCAGCGGGCGTCACTCGTCGGCCACGGCCTGCGGGGCCGATCCCGAGGCCTTCCACTTCAGATACGCGTCGAGGAAGCCGTCGAGGTTGCCGTCGAGCACGCTCTGAAAACTGCCGACGTAGTGCCCGGTGCGTTGATCCTTGACGCGTTGGTCGGGGTGCAGGAAGTAGTTGCGGATCTGGGAACCGAAGCCCGTCTTGGGCTGCTGCTTGTAGCGGGCGAGCTGCTCGGCCTCGCGCTTCTCTTCTTCGACGCGGGCGATGCGGGCCCGGAGCATCTTGATCGCCGTGGCCCGGTTTTTGTGCTGGCTGCGTTCGCTCTGGCACTGCACCACGATGCCGGTGGGAAAATGGGTGAGCCGGATGGCGCTCGACGTCTTGTTGACATGCTGTCCGCCCGCGCCGCTGGCGCGGAAGACGTCCTCCCGGATGTCCTCGTCGTTGAGCTCCACGTCGGTGTCGTCGTCGGCGATCTCGGGCGAGACGTCGACGGCGGCGAAGCTCGTCTGCCTCTTGCCTTCGGCGTTGAACGGGCTGATCCGCACGAGGCGATGGATGCCCGTCTCCCCCTTGAGGTATCCGTAGGCCCACGGGCCGCGGATCGCGACGGTGGCGCTCTGGATCCCGGCCACGGCGTCGTCCTGCCGGTCGAGCAATTCCACGGTGAAGTCGTGCTTCGAGGCCCAGGCGGAATACATCCGCAGGAGCATCTCGGCCCAGTCGTTGGCGTCGGTGCCGCCGTCACGGGCGTTGATCGAGACGATCGCGTCGGAGGCGTCATGGGGGCCGGAGAGGAGCGACGCAAGTTGCAGCGCGTCGACGAGCTTCTCCAGCCGGTCGGCCTCCCGGGCGAGTTCGGCTTCGAGCGACTGATCTTCCCGGGCGAGTTCCTCGAGCGCCTCCAGGTCGTCACCCACGGCGAGGGCGTCGTCGAGCGGCTTGAGGATGGAGTTGACGCTCTTGAGTTCGGCGACCGTCACCCGGGCTTTCTCGCCGTTGTCCCAAAAGCCGGCCTGGCCCATCGCCTCCTCGATCCGGGTGGCGGCTTGCTTGCGGCCGTGCCAGTCAAAGAGAGTCTCGCAGCTGGAGGAGGCGGGTGCGGATCGCTTCGGCACGATTGAAAAGGGCGGTATCCATGCCGGGGATTCTACGGAGCCCGACCGGCGGTGAGAAGCCGGACCGCCGCGATCACATCCGTTCCACGCGGCTGCCCGGCACGCGACGCACGAGCCGACGCATTTCCAGCACGCTGATGGCCGACAGGGCCTGCGACGCGGAGAGCCCAGCCCCAGCCACGATCTCGTCGACCGTCGCCCCCCTGTCGCCCACGGCGTCGAGCACGCGGCGCTCGATGTCGTCGAGCTGCAGTTCGGCCGGATGTTTCACCGCCCGTCCGGCGGCGGTCGTCGCCGTCTCGAACAGGGGGCCGAATTCCGCCAGGATGTCGTCGGTGCCGGCGACGAGCTTGGCTCCGTCGCGGATCAGGGCATGGCAGCCACGGGACATGCGGGAGTCGATCGGGCCGGGCACGGCGAACACCTCACGGCCCTGTTCTCCGGCGAGCCGGGCGGTGATCAACGCCCCTGAGCGGTCGGATGCCTCGACGACGACGGTGCCCAGGCAGAGGCCCGAGACGATGCGATTGCGCTGGGGGAACAGCCCGGCATGGGCTTCCGTCAGCGGCGGAGCCTCGCTGACGACCGCCCCGCTTTTGATGACGTCGAGCGCGAGGTCGGCGTGCTCGGGCGGGTAGATGTTGAGCACACCCGTGCCGAGCACCGCGATCGTGCGGCCACCGGCGGCGAGGGCTCCGCGGTGGGCGGCCGCATCGATCCCGCGGGCCAGGCCGCTGACCACCGTGTAGCCGGCCCGGGCGAGGCCGCCGCCGAGTTGTTCGGCCACCTTGAGCCCGTATTCCGTGGCATGGCGAGCGCCGACGACGGCCACGGCCAGGGCGTCGACCGGGAGGATCGCACCGCGCACGAAGAGCAGCCCGGGCGGATCGTCGATCCGGGCGAGCAGGCCGGGATACGCGGCCGAGCCCTCGAGGACGATGTCGATGGAGTGCTTTGCGCACAGCGCGATGGTGGCGTCGGCCGTGCGGGCGAGGGCGGGGGCCGGAATCGTTTCGGCGAGTTTTTTCCCCACCTTGGTGATCGCACGGAGTTCGTCGGGATGGGCCGCGAACACGCCGGCGGGCGAGCCGAACCGTTCGAGCAACAATCGACGAAACCGAGACCCGACGCCGGGCACGCAGGCCAGCCGCACGTGGTCGCGCAGGGTGTCGAGATCCGTGGACGTGAACATTTGTCACGTTCTATCGCCCGGAACAACGAACGTCAACCCGTTGCTGCTTTGAGCTCTGCCAAGTGCTGGGCCGTGTTCACGAGCCGATCCCAGTTTTGCGCGACGTATTCAGGCGGACCACCGATCTGGGCCACGACCTGGGCCACCTGCTCCGTCGGCACCATCTCGATCGCATCCCACGGGCAGACCTTGAGGTCGTAGGGATTCGACTTCTTGCCCGGGATGTGCACGCACACCTCGCAGCCCACGCACCGCTCGATGTCGATCTCGCACCAGCTCTGGAGGTTGTGAAATTGGTCGTACTGCTGAACCTTCACGATGCAGTCGACGGGGCAGACCTCGAGGCAGCTCTCACAGCCGGTGCAGTTGTCGGCGTTGATGACCGCGAGTTCCTTGGGCAGTTTCTTGCGGGGGCCGGCTTTTGCCATGGTGGGAAGATCGGTTGGGGGATGGGGGTGTCTGCAATAACGGTTATCGTAGCCCGTCAGGTCATCCCGGCAAAACTCACACCTGATCCGGTAAAAACCCTACACCGTCTCGCCGCGGACGAGGTCTTCGGGCGTCTGCCGGCGGCGGACGAGCCGGGCTCGGCCTCCTTCGACGAGCACCTCGGCCGGCAGCGGCTTGGAGTTGTAGTTGCTGGCCATCACGAAACCGTATGCCCCGGCGATCTCGATCACCAGGAGGTCGCCCACGCGGGCCGGCGGCAGGGCCCGCGTTGCCACGAAGCCGCCGTCGGTTTGCGTGAAGATGTCACCCGACTCGCAGAGGGGGCCGCCCACGGCCACGTCCTCGGTTTCGGCATCACCGGCCAGAGCGTCCGCGCCGTCGCGGGGGCAGAGGCTCATCGGATGATACGAGCCGTAGAGCACCGGCCGTGCGAGCGTGTTGAAGCCAGCATCCACGAGGAGGTATTTGCGGCCGCCCTGCTTCTTCACCGCCCGCACCTCCGTGATCACGAAGCCCGCCTCGGCGGTGAGATAGCGGCCGGGCTCGATCTCGAGCCGCAGGCGATGGCCGAATCGCTCCTCGAGCCGCTTGCGGGCGACATCCCAGAGCGCGAAGTAGCCGGAGAGATCGGCGTGCACCTCGCCCGGCTTGTAGGGCACGGGCAGGCCCCCGCCGGCCGAGATCGTGGTCAGCGAGCGGCCGATCTCGACGGCCACCCGCTCGAGCGAATCCGCCACCTCGGCCAGGTGCGCGAGATCGGTGCCGCTGCCGATGTGCATGTGCAGGCCCGTCACGGCGAGCCCGGCCCACTCGGCCCGGCGCAGCGCCTCGGGAATCTCCTCGTGCCAGATGCCGTGCTTCGAGCCCTCGCCGCCGGTGTTCGTCTTCTGGCTATGGCCGTGGCCGAAGCCGGGGTTCACGCGGAGCGTGATGCCCGCTCCGGGCGCCCGCTCGGCGAGCTGCTCGATCATGTCGGCCGAGCCGCAGTTCACATGGATGCCGAGCTTCGCGACGGCGTCGAGGCTGTCGCGGTCGAAAATGTCGGCCGTGTAGACGATCGGATGCACCGGTGGCAGCCCGTCGGCGGCGATGCCGGCCGCGGCATGGGGCGCATAACCCGCCGCAACCGCCCGGTGGATCTCCCCGGTGCTCACGGCATCGACCATCACGCCCGCCTCGCGCACCAGCGCCAGCACGGCGAGGTTGGAGCAGGCCTTCTGGGCGAACCGCACGGTGTCCCAGGCCGCCAGGTCTCGGCAGCGTTGGCGGACCGTCGCGGCGTCGTAGACGTAGAGCGGCGTGCCGTGGGCGTGCGCCAGTTCGGCGATGCGGGTGCCGGCGATCTCGCGACGGATGAGGGGACGGTCGGAGGGGGTGGTGGCCGTGGACATGCAGCGGGGAGGGTAGGGGGGGCTCAGCGGGGCACGGGGACTCGGAATCCCGGAGGCACCTCGGGCAGCGGGATGCCGCCAGGGGCGACGGGCCGTTCCGGTGCCGCCAGGGCTGCACCGGCCTGAAGCACGCCCTCGTCGATCGAGATTCTCGTGGCGAACCCGCGCTCGATCGGACGAACCCGGAGATCGACGATCCCGCCTCCGGCCTCCTTCGCCGCGGCGGCTCCCCGGGCCCTCGAGCCCTCCGTGGCCACCACGTCGACGTATTCGAGGAGCGGCACGGCGGCGGCCTCCACCACCGCGATCGGGGTGGCGCCCGCGATCGGGCGGCCGCTCGCCGCGAGCGTGGCCTCGGCCCGCGCTGCCGCGTCGCCACCAGCCAGCATGAGGGCGTAGTTCGGGGCCACCGCGAGCGTCAGCTCGACCACCTTGCCCAGCCGGGCGGCGAGCGTCTGGTCGGGGACCGAGATCGAGATCGTGTGCAGGGTCGCAGGTCCTGCCTTGCCGGTGTCGAACGTCGTCTTCACACCGGCCAGGGCCGTGCCCCCGGCCGCGAAGGTCTGCTTCACCTGCCGCTCGAGCGCCGCGCCGTCCTGCACGCGCACGCCCGCCGTCAGGTGTGGCAGCGGCTGATCCTTCGTCGCGCCGCTCGTGTCGACGGCCAAGGCCGCGTCGATGCCGCCCGCGGAGACCGCCGCGGCGAGCAGATCGTGGACGAGCCGCGACACGGTGCGCGTGAGCGGATCGTCGGCGTCGCGGGGAAGCGACTGGGCGAGAGCCTCGAGGAACTCGGCCCGCGTGGCGTCGGGAATCGACTGCGCCACGTAACCCCGGATGGCCGGAAGTTCACCCCCGGCGAGCGGCGGCGTGCCCACCGTGAGCGTGCCCTGGGCGGCCGCCGAACTTGCCGCCGCCGACACCGACCCAGCCGCGGCGACCGCGCGATTCTCGACGAACACCGCGCCCGCGGCCGGGTCGATCGCCAGCCCGAGGGCGAGCGACTCGGTCTGCCTGAGCTCGCGGAGGGCGGCCTTGAACGCGGTCGGATCCATCGGCTGGCCCTGGGCGGCCGAGGCTGCGGCGGCCTGGTCGAGCGCTGCCTCCAGCTGCTTCCGGACGGCGTCGGTCATCCGACTCGGAAAGGCTTCGATGCCCACGGTGTAATCCTTGGAGAGCGCCGCGAGGAGCGGGGCGGGATCGGCCGCCTCGAGCGTCGCCGGCGCGATCACGGCCCAACCATCACGCTCGATGATCGTGAGCCGCACCCCGCCGGGCAGCGTCAGCTCCCGGGCGTCGCCCCTGGCTGCGGCCGGCCCGACGACACCCTGAACCGACAGGAGCAATTTGTCGAGATCCTTGACCGGCACGTAGGCCTGCGCGGCGACGTCGTCACCGGCGGTGGTGACGACGATCCCGAGCGGCCGTTGCACGTCGAGGCCGGCGAGGCCGCGGCCCTGCGTGGAGAGCATGATCAGCGATTCCACCATCGCGGCGAGGCCGGGGCTGCCGATCTGGCCGCCAAACCAGGTGAGCTGTTTTCTCAGATCGGCATAGCTGTCGACGGCGGCCACGAGCAGGACCTGGCGGTCGGCGGCCCTGCCGTATCCGGCCACCGGGGCGAGGCAGGCGGCGAGCAGCAGCCGCGAGAGCGACCGGTGGCTCGGCCACCGGCGGGTTGGCAGGGAACGCATCGCGGGGTCTCCGGAATGTGAGTGAGGGATCCCGCAGTTTACCAGCGGCATGAAAAAATCTGTATTCTGCCGAAGGTATGCAGCCGATCACGCCGCGTTTTGCGACCGACTCCGCGTTCGTGCGACGGCTCGTCCGGCCCCAGTCGCTGCTGTTTCTCGCCACGGCGGCCACCACGTTCGCCGCAGGCGTGGTCGGCTGGGAGCCGGTCGTGCTGGGGATCGACGCCGACGTCGCCGGACAACTCGGCGCGCAATGGCGGCGGGGGCTCGCGTACATGCTGGCGGTGATGGGCGTGCTCGGCGCCCACGAGGCCGGGCACGTCGTGGCGGCGGCGGTGCATCGGATCCCGGCCACGCTGCCGCTCTTCATCCCGATGCCCGTGCTGCTCACCGGCACGCTCGGCGCGGTGATCGGCATGGAGGGCTCGCGGGCCGACCGCCGGCAGCTCTTCGACATCGCGATCGCCGGGCCGATCGCCGGGCTCGTGGTGGCGCTGCCGGTGCTGGCCGCAGGAATGCTCCGCGGCATGGCCGCCGATGCGAGTCCGTTTGCGACGCCGCCGGTGGCCGCGTGGATGCAGGCGCTGCTGCGGCCCGACCTCGCGCCAGGGCAGGCCCTCGCCCCCAACGCCCTCCTCATGGCCGGCTGGGTGGGCCTGCTCGTCACGGGGCTCAACATGATTCCCGTGAGCCAGCTCGACGGCGGCCACGTGAGCTACGCGCTCTTCGGTCGGCGGGCCCACTGGATCGCGCGGGGGATTCTCCTGGCGGCGATCGCGGCGATCGTCGTGCTGGGGCGGTACAACTGGATCGCGATGGTGGTGATCGTGGCTCTCATGGGCACCGACCATCCGCCGATCCGGGAGGACGGCCGGCCGCTCGGCCTGGGCCGCACGCTGCTCGGCCTGGTTTCATTGCTGATCCCGATCGTGACGTTCATGCCCGAGCCGCTGCTCTTCGAGTGAGCGGGCTTGCCCCCGTTACTTGGTGCAGGCCGTCGCATGGACACGTCCGCAAACTCCCAGGGAAGTTGGAGTGGGACGCTTCGTTCGACTACAAGGCGGAGCGGACCCGCCGGTGATGAGCCTGCTCGTCGATACGAGCGTCTGGTCACTGGCGCTCAGCACGATCGATGCCCTGCTGATCAAACTGTGCCGCAGGCACGGTCTGAAGCTGCTGACGACCGACAAAGACTTTCGGGCGGCTGCCAAGCATGTCGAATTCCCGCTCTGGGCACGGTCGAGGCGTCCGGGCTGAAACACGATTTCGTTGACGGAGGGGCCCAGCGGGCCATAATTCGAGAGTCGCATCGCCCCCGCCCAGCCGACCAAGGAGGTTTCCCGTGAGCATCGCAGCCAACTCGGCGGCACAGTCCGTCGTGCCGAACTTCGTGGAACTCGAAGACCCCGCTGTCTGGGCAGCGATCGCCGCGGAGCAGGCCCGCCAGGCCGAGGGCCTGGAAATGATCGCGAGCGAAAACTTCACGAGCCCCGCCGTGATGCAGGCCGTGGGCAGCGTGCTCACCAACAAGTATGCCGAGGGCTACCCCGGCCACCGCTACTACGGCGGCTGCGAGTTCGTCGACAAGGTCGAGGACCTCGCCCGCGAGCGGCTGAAGAAACTCTTCGGTGCCGAGCACGTGAACGTGCAGCCCCATTCCGGCAGCCAGGCCAACGCGGCCGTCTACATGACGGCGATCCAGCCGGGCGACACCGTGCTCGCGTTCGACCTCGCCCACGGCGGCCACCTCACGCACGGCATGAAGCTCAACGCCTCCGGCGTGCTCTACCGCTTCGTGCACTACGGCGTGCGGCGCGACAACCAGCTCCTCGACTTCGACGAGGTGGCGAGCCTGGCCCGCGAGCACAGGCCGAAACTGATCGTTGCCGGGGCGAGCGCCTACCCGCGAGAGATCCCGCACGGGAAGTTCGCCGAGATCGCCCGTGAGGTCGGGGCGAAATTGATGGTCGACATGGCCCACTACGCCGGCCTCGTCGCGGCCGGCATCCACGACAACCCGGTGCCCGTCGCTGACTTCGTCACGAGCACCACCCACAAGACGCTCCGTGGCCCGCGCGGCGGAATCGCGATGTGTCGGGCCGAGAACGCCAAGCTGCTCGACCGCTCTGTGTTCCCCGGCCAGCAGGGCGGCCCGCTGATGCACGTGATCGCGGGCAAGGCGATCGCCTTCGGCGAGGCGCTCACGCCGGACTTCAAGGCGTATGCGAAGAAGGTGGTGGAGAATGCCCGCACGCTCGCGGCGGAACTGGCCCGCGGCGGTGTGAAGCTCGTGAGCGGCGGCACCGACAACCACCTGATGCTCGTCGACGTGACGCCGCTGGGCATCGGCGGCAAGCTGGCCGAGGAGACGCTCGACCGCTGCGGCATCACCTGCAACAAGAACATGATCCCGTTCGACGAGCGGAAGCCGATGGATCCCTCCGGCATCCGGCTCGGCACGCCCGCGCTCACCACGCGGGGCATGGGCACGGGCGAAATGAAGCAGATCGCGGCCTGGATCCTGCGGGTGCTCAAGAGCCCGGCCGACGAGAAGCTCGTGGCGGCGACGAAGGCCGAGGTGGCCGACCTCGCGGAACAGTTCCCGGTGCCGGCCGCGAAGCTTGACGCGGCGGAGCGATGAGCCGCATCGTCAGGATCGGCCTCGTGCAGTCGGCGTGTACGCCCTCGCGGGAGCACAACGTCGCCCAGGCCGTCGCGGGCATCGCGGAGGCGGCGGCCGGCGGGGCCGAGGTCGTCTGCCTCCAGGAGCTGTTCGCCGGCGAGTATCCCTGCCAGGCGGAAGACCACGAAAACTTCCGTGAAGCGGAGAGCGTGCCGGGGCCGCTCACCGAGCTCCTCGCGGCCACGGCCAGGAAGCACGGCGTGGTGCTCGTGGGCAGCGTGTTCGAGCGGCGCACGCCCGGGCTCTTCCACAACACGGCCGTGATCTTCGACTGCGACGGCTCCACCGCGGGTGTGTATCGCAAGATGCACATTCCCGACGACCCGCACTACTACGAGAAGTTTTACTTCGCGCCCGGTGACACCGGGTTCATGAGCGTGGCCACGAGCCGGCTCGAGGTCGGGCCGCTCGTGTGCTGGGACCAGTGGTATCCCGAGGCGGCCCGGCTCACGGCTCTGGCCGGGGCGGAGGTGCTGTTCTACCCCACGGCGATCGGCTGGCTCGATGGCGAGGAGAAGCTCCACCGCGAGCAGTACGAGTCGTGGGACACGATGCTCAGGAGCCACGCGATCGCCAACGGCGTGTTCGTGGTCGCGGTGAACCGCACCGGCCGCGAGGGCCCGCTGAAGTTCTGGGGCGCGAGCGTCGCCTATGCCCCGAACGGTGAGCGGCTCGTGAGAGCCGGGCATGACACGCCCGAGACGGTCGTCGTGGAGTGCGACCTCGAGCGAATCGAGTGGTCACGGACACGGTGGCCCTTCTTCCGCGACCGGCGGATCGACGCCTACGGCGGGCTCGTGGCCCGCTGGGGCGGGGCATGATGGCCGCCGCCGCGCCGATCCACCGCCTGCCGGCCGAGTGGGAGCCGCACGCGGCCACGTGGCTCGCCTGGCCCCACCGCCGGGCGACGTGGCTCGGCGACTTCGCGGTGATTCCGGGCGTGTTCGCCCAGGTCGCGCGGCTCGTCGCCCGCTACGAGCCGGTGCGGATCGTGGCGACGGGCGCGGTGCTTGCGGATGCACGGACCCGGCTCGACGGCGTGGCGAACGTGGAGTTCGTCGACCTTCCCACGAACGACTCGTGGATCCGCGACACGGGCCCCGTGTTCGTCGTACCGCGCGACTCCGCCAGCGGTGCCGCGCCGGCTGCGGTCTGCTGGGGGTGGAACGCCTGGGGCGGCAAATATCCGCCGTGGGACAAGGATGCGGCGCTCGGCCGGGCGCTCGCGCGGCGTCTGGGGCTGGCCGTGATCGATGGGGGCCTCGTGGTGGAGGGGGGCGGGCTCGAGACCGACGGCGGGGGCACGCTGCTCGTGAACCACCGGTGCCTCGAAGACCCGGCGCGGAATCCCGGCGTGTCGCGCACGCGGATCGCAGACATCCTCCGTGATCGCCTCGGCATCGAACGCGTGCTCTGGGTGGGTGGTGAACTCGCCGGCGACGACACCGACGGCCACATCGACCAGCTCGCGCGGTTCGTCGCGCCCGGCCGCGTCGTGGCGGCCCGCCAGCCCGACCCGCTCGATCCCAACCACACCGCGCTCGAGGCGAATCTTGCGCTCCTGCGCGGCCTCGTCGATGCCCGGGGCCGGCGGCTGGAGGTGATCCCGATCGACATCCCCGCCCGGTTCTCATTCCAGGGCACCCAGCTCCCGGCGAGTCATCTCAACTTCTACGTCGGCAACGGCTTCGTGGCGGTGCCGGTGTTTCTCCGGGCCACCGACGACGCGGCCCTGCGCACGCTCGAGCGGTGCTTCCCGGGCCGGGTGATCGAGCCGGTGGTCTGCACGGAGCTCGTCCGCGGCCGCGGGGCCCTGCATTGCATCACGCGGGACGAGCCCGCCATGGCCTCGTTCCGCTAGGCCCGGCCAGGCCGGCCAGGGCGAAGCGGCGGGGTGTGGGGTTGTCGG
>Ga0214923_10003271_pt1 | contig 20447 bp, 22 predicted proteins | sample LL1510_MetaG_FD_177993 | JGI IMG/M metagenome (GOLD analysis project Ga0214923, IMG submission 177993) | Freshwater microbial communities from Lake Lanier, Atlanta, Georgia, United States - LL-1510 | ecosystem: Environmental > Aquatic > Freshwater > Lake | place: USA: Georgia | collected...
TCTTGAAAATGTCTTAGTTGAAGCATATAATTAATAGTTGTTTTTAAACATCTTTCAGGATGAATATAAAATTCTACAATAGATTTTTCATATTCAAATAAACCTTTATAAAAATCTGATTCAATAAAAAGAATATCTTTTGTAAAAGGTATTTTTTCACCAATTTTAATATAATGATATGATTTATAATGATGTGCTACTTCACGAAAATATTTTGCTAATTTATAAATTGATTCAATTCTTGTAGGTCTATACGCAAAAGCTTTTTGCATCCAATTCTCAAATTCAGGAATATTATTTAAAGCATGATAACATTCACCAATCATATAATGTGAATACCATACTTCTTCATCCCAACCACCTGCTTCAATACGTTTTTTATACATTTGAATACCATCTTCATTTTTTCCTAAACATTTATAAGTTTGTGCTAAATAAAACATATAACGAACATTTTGAGGTTCTTTAGAAAGACCTTCTTCTAAAAGTCTTTGATCTCTTTCAAATTTATCATGTTTACAACCACCATCTCCACGATCATCAATATAACATATATCTTTAACTAGAGTTGAATTACAAGGACCATCCCAATATTCATGTGTTACACCTATACATTTCCATACAATATCCATTCGAAGTATACGAGCATTATAATATTCTAGTCCACCATTCATTTGAATAACTTTATATCCAGATTCTTTCAAATCTTGTTCTAATAATTTTCCAGGAACAAATAACATATCAGCATCTAAAAGCAAACCATATGTTTCTTTAAGATTTACTTTTGATTCATCTAAATATTTTTGTGCGTTATTAAAACTTACACTTCTATTATAACCAAAATTTTGAAAGGGTTCTTCTGTTAAACATCCTTTATGAGTTTCTAAAAATTCTTTTGCTATTTCTAAAGTTTTATCTGTTGAACCTGTATCACAAATACAAAAATATTCAATTACATTTTCAAGTGCTTTTAAACATCTTAAAAGAATCTTCTCTTCATTCTTAATCATAAGAATTAAAGCAAATTTCATTCTTTTCTTGGTTTTACAATATTAATGTTAAAATGGTCTTCTCTTTTGGATGTTCAGGTAAAGTTCCTTGTAATCTATGCTCTACAACAGTATTCCAAACTTTTGTAAGGCTTTCTAGATTTTTTGATAACCATTCAGGATCATGATTTACAGTTTTAGATTGCCATTTTTCTAAGACCCAATATACAATATTCCACTTTTCAGGTTCTTTAAAACTTTTTCGCCATGTTGAAACATCTGTTGTATCATTCAAACTTCGATATTTAAGTTGAATATCATCTTCATGAACTGAATAAAATCCTTTATACTCTGCTTTACTATCCATCCATTCAGAATATGTAACACATTTAAATTTAAATTCTACAAATTCACATTCTTTAAGACCTGTACATTCCATTTGAAGTTGCATTTGATGATAATATTCAGATTTTATAGGTGTATCCATACTAAACTCTCGTGAAATAGGACATTTTAGTTCAATTAATTTTCCATATCTAAAATCTTCAGGATCATTTGTAACTAAAATACCATCTGGTGAAGCACCAAGAAATCCAACATTTGGATGAGGAATACATGTTGTATCTACAATTTTTAGACTACCATTATACGAACAATATATTTCTTTTGCTACAGATTCTAATCTAGTTCCCCAAACTAAAGCTCTTGGAGCAGGACCTTCTGTTCTTGGTTTAGGAACTAATTTTGATAATATAAGTTCATGTTTTTGACATTCTGTAGCATCTGAAAGACCTTTATAAATCTCAGAAGCAGTTAACATTTCGCTTCGTTTTAAATGCCACGCTTCAGTTCTTTGATCATCATGACCATATTTTGAAATAAGAGATTCGACTTGTGCTTGTAACATTTTAGATATTATAAGATGAACTTTAATAAATCGGTTTTAAGAGAACAATCTTAAAATTATTAATGCAAAGTATACAATCACAAGAACAATGGGTATTATATCGCCTTGAAAAATTTTATACAAATACTCAAAACTTAGAAAGAATAAAATCTATTCTTGATGGAACATCAAATCTTTCTTTAAGATTAATAGATTGGTTTGTAACAAATTATGCAAAAAAGTTTAATATAGCATATATAACTAAAACACAAAAACACGTTATTGTATATCTTTCTTATAAATCACATTTAAAAGCTTATAGTAAAAAAATGTTTGATCCTTTTTGTAGAACGAAACGAATTAAATTTCATGATTTTGAAACAACTGTTGCTCAATTAAACTTTTTTGAATGGGCTCTTACAGATGATATTTTAGATTATCTTGAAAAGAATCGTGATATAGTTCATTCAGATATGGAACAACGATTACATGATACAAAAGATGATACAGGACCTAAAAAGAAAAGACATGAACTTTCTAGATCAGCTACAAATTCATTAACTAGACACGATGTTTCAATAAAAATTAATTTTAATTGATGCGTGATCTTACTAAATATAAAATTTTACAATTAATTAAATGTTTTCTTTATTACGAAAAGGACTGTTATATGAGAATATATCTTCTGATATAACAGAACATGATTTAGAAAATGATGCAGATTCATGGGTATATGATGAAAGAGAAGTATTTAGAGGTTCTATAGATCCTGAATATATTAAATATGATTTAAATTCTTATTGGTTATATGATGATAATTCTTTAAGAATTGGTCTTGCTGAACATGAATCTAATTCACCTGAAATTTTTAAAGTTCTTTGGATTTATGAAAATCCTTATTCAACATTATTTCAAGATACTTCATGGAAATGTACAGAAACAACATTATGGTCAAAATTAACTGATGAAGCATATCAAGATTGTCTTGAAACTGATTTTCAAAGTATATCAGATAATGCATTACAAACAAATGTTCTTTTAGTTACACCAAAAATGTTAATTGATCCACCTAAATTGTATACATGTGAAAAATGTAAAACAAAAACACTTCTTCCAAAGAATATGTGTTCCGGATCTTCTCATTCTATTTTAGATTTTAATAATTTTTCTGTTTTGTTTTTAGATGATGATTATGTTTTATATGAGAAAGTTACTGCGACACAGCAGGACGACGCTTGCGACCACCTCCACCAGGAGCAGAAGGAACCTCTAGTTGAACAGGTTGGTCAACAGGAGTTGAAGGACGCTCTTGTGACTCAGGAACCTCCTCAGAATCACCAGTCTCCTCCTGCTCAACAGAATATATGTCTGCAGCAGTCAACTTCTTCTTAGCAAATGTCTGTGCAGTTTGTAGACGCCATGTAAGACCAAATCCACCACCAGCCATTACATAGATACTACCACTAAGAGTCATCATACACTCAATACCCTTAGGGAAAACTGAAAGTAGAGAATCTGGTGTTAGATACACAGGGTCCAAATTACTGTCTACAACTTCTGTGGATACACGTCCATCGTAAACAGGAACCTTAACTTTAAAGCTAGGAGGATACTTTCCGTTAGGAACATACTCTCCATCAACCTTATTGTTGGATACTCCAAGAATACGCTTCCATCCATCTAAGATTGCCTCCTCAGACCTCTTCTTACCAAACCACTTCACACTATTCTCAGTGGCCTCCTTTACAACAAGAGTTTCAAGATCTAGCAAGAAATTGTAGAAATGACCCATATCAGAATCATCTGTAGATCTCTCCTTTGCATAAGGATCACAATTCTTCATAGTGCCCATCATAGTATATGATGTTGCTCCTGAATGCTCGTCTACACGAGCCATAACACCTCCTGGAAATCCTGCTCGAGGAACTGCTAGATGTAGATTTTGTCCATTATACTTTAATGCGATTGAAGGATTACGTCCTGCCTTTGCTGGTCCTGGTACAAATGTAACCTTGCTAATATCAATATTGCGTGCACTAATTGGGTGATTGTTCATTTTTGATTGTTGTGCTATTAATACTCTTGATAGCCCTAAATCCGTTTTCAACGAAGGTTTCCATATTATTAATAATGAAGTGTGCTTCTTGTAAGAACAAGACATCAGATGAACAATGTCCAAATAAAACTTTAAAAGGTCTTATTTTTTGCGGTAAACATGCTCGTGTAAAAAATACAAGATTATGGGCTGATAATAGTAATTTAAATGAAACAGTTATTCCAATACAAAAAATATGGAGAGGATACAGAATAAGAAATATATTACATCTTGCTGGTCCAGGTGTATTAAATCGTAAACTATGTCATAATGATGAAGAATTAGTTTCAATGGAAGAAAAGAAAACAGTTTCACCTTTAAATTATTTTGCGTTTGAAGAATCTGGTAAAAACTATTGGTTTGATATTCGAAGTATTATTGAACTATCGGTAACAAATATTAATCCAACAAATCCTTATACAAGAACTCCTTTAACAATTGAAACACGGCAACGATTAAGAAAACTTACAATAAAAAGAATACGATCAGGATTACCTATATTACATACAAAACAAGAAAAGAGTTATTCGGAAATAACAGCACAATCATGGATTACAATATGTCAAATTATAGTTGAAAATGGGTTCTTTGATATGTCTCCTAATTATTTTACATTTTTAAATAAAACACAATTAAATATTTTTGTAAATTTGATTTATCAAGATATGATTATATGGTCATTAGAACATAAAGATAAAAATTCTTTACGATATAGATATATTAAATTATTAAAAAGACTTGGTTCTCATACATCAAATCATCAATCAACACAACAATATAATTCATACATAATATCTAAAATCTTATTAGCTATTTTAACAGATTATCCTGAACCATATCCTATATGTTTTATTATTATGAGTTCATTACATAGGTTGTGATTTAAAACATTTTGTTTCGTTAATTCCGCCCGGAACACTTTTTATTTCATCATGACATGTAAAAATATCATTTGAATTTTTTGGAGCGTCTTTTCCAAAAATATAATCATAAATGTGTGAAGTTATAGTTCTAAGTTGCTGAAGAGTGTGATTAGGGCCTAGTGGTAAGTCTCTACCAGAATTAGTAGAATTAAGCATAATGTCTAACAAACCAGGATCATTTTGTAAAATATCTTTAATAAATTGTTCTTCTGTTGGTTTTGTGGAATATTTATCAACTATTTCTTTTAAATCTATTCCTAGTCCACCTTGGCTTTTTGGACTATTTTTATCAAGAACCTGTCTTCCAATCACACTTCCAGCAGAAAGAATCAAACCTTGTTTATCTTCAGGGCTAACAGAAGGATCCCATTTTACATTCTTAAAATAATCTATTAGTTTTTGTATATTAGTATTTGGAGTTTTTAGTTTCCAATGACTCAGATTATTACTACCAACAATGTCTTTCAAATCTTCTAATGTAGGTATTTGATTCGAACTTCTAAAATATTCATAAGAATTTGAAAAATAAAGAAAAAATAAAAAAAGAATACATGCACTCAAAATAAAAATATCTCGACGATTCATTATTTATACATATTAAATAAAAATACATTGCGGTGTGGAATGTGATTTAAACAGGTAAGGATATATAGTAGTATAACAACCGCGTTAGAAATGCCCTCCGTAAAGTCCAATGTTAATGTAAACAATATGCCTGCCGACAAGAAGACCGTAGTAGCAAAGAAGACTGTCGAGACCCCTGCCCCCAAGACTCCTACCGTTCGCAAGGCGAAGGCTGAAGTAACTGTTCCAACTGTAGTTACTCCTACCGTTACTGAGACCACTCCTAGTGTAACTCGTACTTCATCTGAAGTTCTTGCGAGTCTACAGGAGTCTTTGAAGACTTTGAGTTCTGATGTATCTTCTCGTCTTCGTCTTGCCGTTCATGAGGCACAGGAGGCACTCAAGGCAATGAAGCGTGATGTTCGTGATTCAAAGAAGCGTCGTCGTAAGGATCCTTCTGAGATGACTCCTGAAGAGAAGACTGTATGGGAAACTCGTCGTGCAAACAACGCTTTCCTAAAGCTCCGCCCTATTACCGACGAACTTGCTTCTTTCATGGGTCTTCCTTCCAAGTCTCAGAAGTCTCAGACAGATGTAACCAAGTTTATCGCAGGATATGTAAAGAGTCACAACTGCTTTGACCCTACTTTCAAGCGTCGCATTCTTCCTGACGCTAAGCTCGCAAAGCTTTTGCGTGTAAAGGATGGACAGGAAGTAACCTACCTAAATCTCCAGAGCTTTCTCAAGGTCCATTTCGTCAAGCCCGTCGTAACCGCATAAAATATTCACATAAATACAAATGTGGTATCATTATCTAGGATTATTAGCAGGACTTTATTTAGTAGCTGTTTCAATATATCATATGGTTACGTATAGAACTATAATGGGATATGTTACAAATTCTATTTATATCTTGGTTGGTCTTGGAATTGTTTGGTGGTCTTATTCTGGTATAACTGCTCCTCCACCAAGTATATTTTCTAGCCCTATGACAGCTGGAAGACGTGGTAGATATTAAAAAATACAAATACAAAAATTAACAGAGTTGTTAAATAACACTTCTGTTAATTGAAAACGGATTTATATAATCTTAAAGTTATATTAGTTAACCGTTATAAAATGCCCCCTCAAAAGAATTCAGGTCAAAAAGCTTCAAAGCGTGATTCAGGTGTTTCAAGAAAAAATTCAAAGTTTATTTCTTCATTTATGGAAGTTGGAGATACAAATGCGTTTGTTGGACGTGTAATTGGAAAATGTGGAAGTGGACGAATGGATGTATTTTATTTAGATGGAAAATATCCAAAGACAGTTCAAGCTGTTATTCGTGGAACATTTCGTGGTAAAGGTAAAAGATCAGTATGGATAGATGTAGGTTCAATAGTTCTCTTAACAGATTCTGGTTTGGATGGTGCTAGACAGTTTGAGATTATGGCTATATTATCACCAAATGATATTCAAGAACTAAAAAAATCTACAGAATTAGATCATCGTATTCTTGCTGTTGATAATGTAGATAAAGCTGCACTTCTAGCAGAGAAACAACCTGATCCATCAGGAGGATTTGACTTTGTAGCAGAAGAAGAAGAAGTTGAACTAGATGAACTTTAAGGTAATTCATTATCTGTTAAAATTAATTCATGTGGTAATTCTAAATATAAAATTGTACTAAAAAAAGGAGTCGTTCTTCCATCTAAAATCATAGAACGAATTTTTGAATTATCTATTAAAGTTGTAAGCAAACGATAAAATAATTTTTCTTTATTTAATGTTTTATTAATTTGAACTTTACATACTTTTCCATCCCAACCACATAATTCTCCATCACATGTATCATTACAAGGTTTTCTAATTTTTGAAAGAAATTTCTTTGGTTCACCAATTTCATTAAATTGTAACATTTCATTAAACCATTTTTCTAATAATGGGTTTACTTCTGTAAGTATTGGAGGTATTTTTGATAAAGCTATTGCTATATCTTTATAATCATCTGTTTGAATATCATGTGATAATTGAAATATTAAAAATTCATATATTTCTGCAGCATATGATATATTTATTTGATTTGTACGAAGTTCTTCTGATTCTTTTCCAAATACAAGTTCTGTTTCACCTATTTCACGAACAGTTTCAATTACTTCTTTAGGTTCTTTAGGTTCAGAATCTATAGGTTTTATAGGTATACGAAGACCACATTCTAAAAGTATTTCAACTTTTTGTGAATTATTATATAAATCTTCTTTAAAATTATAACCTGGATTTGTTTTTTTTGCTATATCTAAATATTTTTTCATTTCAGAATATTCAGGAAGTTCTTCAGTTAAAATATCTTTATATCCATTAATTTTTGATTGAGACATTTCAGGTAAAGGTGTTGATTGAAATGGTATTATAAATTTTGATTTAACAAAAAAAGCTTGTCCTCTTCCAAATGGATCAAGAATAGTTTGAAAATCATCTGATTCTGTTTCTTTTAATAATTGTCCTGTAATATCTAATGCTTCTGAATAAGATGGTAAATTTGTTTTACAAGATGCATTTCTAAGTTTTTCAACTTCTTCATATGTTTCTTTTCTAAATGGTTCTTTATATATATTTGATTCAAATTTAAATCCTCTTGCTACACGTTCTGTATATGCTAAAATATCAATTTCATCATTATCTTGAAGAATAATTATAGCACAACTTCTTGGACGAACTATAGGTGAATAAAATAAACAACCAAGTTTATTTGTATCTGTATGAATACGAAATACATCACATTGAAGAGATATAGCAGAATATTCAAGATTTTGTAATGAACTTAATTCATCTTTATGAAATGCTTCATCAAATCCTGAAATAAGTTTTGATAATTCTTCACGAAGTAAATCATCATTTTCAAATTCAGTTAATTTTTTTAGATTATTATTAATTTCAACAAGATGGTCTGTTCCAATTTTATTCCATGTATGAAAAAAAGAACATTTTAAAACATTTTTAACAGAATTTCTTGGTAAAGGAACTTTATCTTTTCCTAAAAATTTATGTAGAATATTAGATATATTTCCTAATCCTACACGAAAAAATCCTTTATTTGGACTCATCAATCTTGTAGTATTTTTAAATAATTCATAATTTTCATTTAAGTGTAAAGATTCTATTAATTTTTTATTTAGAAAAGCAATTCTTTCTTCATTAAGACTTTTATCATCACTAAGAATATAATATTTATCTTTATCTTCTTTAGAAGAATTTGATTTAGATCTTGATGTTTTATAACAACATGGCATAAATTTTTTATTATTTGTAGATTTATGTTTTGTATAACCAGGATAAATAAAACCAGTATCTCTTTTTATAAGTGGAAATTCTTTTGGATTATCTGTAGAATTTGTCTGTAATTTTCCACGACATACAGGACATCTTATAAAATCTTCTTTTATAAGTTGAGATTCTTGTAAAGGTATTTGGTCTTTCATACACCAATATTCAGGACATATTGCTGTTCCAGAAGGTTCATCAAGATTTAATTTTTTACTATCTTCAATACTTTCAATATTATATGAACTTGGTAATTTTCTAATTTCAGATGGAGTTAAAATAACAGGTTGTTGATTTTTATTACATTTTTTAGGATATTTAGAATCTTTTATATCAAATGTTTCAGGATCAAATTTTCTTAATTTTTCTAAAAAATAACTATATGTAGTTGTTTGATATTGTCCTGTTGAAATTTTAGTAGGTTCTTCTACAACAGTAACATCATCTTCCACTTCTTCATCTTCTTGAATCCAACCAAACATATCTGAAAATTCTTCTTCTACTGCTGCATCTTCTTCTACAGTAGATGTAATAATAGTTGATTGAGCAGAAACTTGCTCTACTCGTTTAGGACATATTTTATCTAACTCATCAGAATTAGAATCTGATAATATATAACGAAGAATATTTGAATAATGTAAAGATTTCTCAAAATTTGATACAGCTGAAACAATTGAAAAATTAGGTCCAAATTTTAAAACTGGATATCCACGAAAAGCTCTTTCAGCTAATCCTTCATCATCATTTAGTTTATTACGAACTTGTTCAATTAAACCTTTTACTGTTTCTTCTGAAATAGATAATTCTTCTGAAATCTTTTTTGGATCAATGTTTCCTCTTTCTTCTTTTAAAGAATGTAAAATTTTTAATTCTATTGCACTAAATCCATGACTTGAATGATCTGTTCTTAAAATATTAAATTGTGATTTAGTTTTATCAAAAATATCAAAAATATTACTTAGACAATTAAATCTTAATAAATCATATCCATCAATTTTTTCAGAATAATTTGCAACATATGACATATCTTGTAATTCCCATCTTGATATATGCAAATCTGTTTCTACTATATATGGAAGTATAGCATCAAATGATGGAATCCAATCAATAATTTGTCTTTGTAATTGTTCTATTGTTTCTGTATTTCCTTCTGGTCTATATGTAGATATAACCATATCTGTAGCAGTTATTGAAACACGATTAAAATGATGTTTTGATTTTCCATTAAATAATAAAATTGTTGGAATATTTCTTGAAGGTTTAATAGACCACCAAGTTTTCCATATATCCATATTAAGATAAGGTTCTTTCTTTGAAGTTTCTGTATAAAATTTATGTCTACTTGCTTGATCTTTTGATGTAAAAAATCCTATATAGGGAACATCTTTTGAAACTGTTAAACCATAAAAGAATTGTTCAAATCTTGTTCGAATAGCTGAACCGAAATCTGTATCAACCCATGGAATATAAAATCGTGTTCTAATTATTGTAATATTTGTAGGCTCTGGAACTTTTAATTTTAATAAATTTTCTAATAACTTTGAATTTTTATTTAAAAGTTTTATCATTTCATCTGAAACTGTTGTTGGTGTTACAGAACGAAATAATGGATATAATACAAGATTTTCAGAATCTTCAGAACGTTTAAGAATTCTAAAATCAGAAAATTCTTCAGGATTATATAATGAACTAAATAATTTAGAATTATCAGGTATAGGAAGTCTTGTTGAACTTATATTTTTTGTTAATTTAGCAGTATCATCAAATTGTAATACAAATGAATTCATTTCATCAACTCCTAAAATACGATATTCTGTAAATTCTGTAGATTCAAAGAAAGGTCTTAATTCTTCAGGTTTTTCCATCCATTCAGCTTTATCATAATTTTTAAATGGAACTGATGTATTTGGATATCTATATAATGATTGATATTCTACAAATATCTCTTTTTCTATAGGTTTACCATTATACGATAACCTTTCAAATAATTTTTCCCATCTACGAGGATCTTTTGTATAATAATCTCCTGGAAGTTTAAGACCAACTAAAATAAAAAGTCGATCGTGATGACTTTCTGAAGATATAGCAATTTTTGTTCTTACTGTTTCAATTGAATCATCATCAAAGAAAGAAACGTTATATTTTTCCTTTGATTCTATATCAATAATATCTCCCTTCAACATCTTATTCATTATATTGGAGAATCTGTGATAGTCATACCGCAATAATTCGTAGGTGAGTGGGCATAATTTACAGGAGTATAAATTCCACACTGAACACCATCATGAAGAATACGTTTAAAGTTTGCCCAAAATTCAGGAGTATGTCCGATTGTAGTAGTCATTAAATGAGCCATCTCGTGTAATAAAACAAACATAACAGTATTTTCATCTGCAAAATTATGAGGTGGCGCTTTATCACGTAAACAAACTACTATTTTTTCACCTTTATTTTCAGAATAAGATGTTGTATCAGCAGTAATATCATTTTCACTAAAATTATTTGGATTAAATCTAGAAACTAATATACTTACTCTTGGATCTGCCATAGATGCAGGATCATCTTTATACATTTTTACAAGTTTCTCTAAATTCTCTCGTATTTTTGCCATACGCTCACAAGCTTCTTGTTTATTTGGTAAATTTTGTACCATATATGTATTTCCATCTGTTTGACTTTTAACAGATGTTACATTTTTAGGACCTGTTCCATATAATAAGGCTAATGTTACACCTGTCCCTACTATAACTGCTGGTATCATTATATTTTAAACAAGTTTATTCACAACTAGTTAGACCACGCTTGAAAGGATTAGGTTCAATAGTAGTATTTAGAAAAGGTCCAACTTTTGCTTGAGGATTAGGAACTTCAGATCGAACATCCCATGTAGCGTTTCTGTTTGTTTGAGATACACCTGCTACTGCCGTATTCGTGTGATATCCTGCCTCTAAAAAGTTCTGTCCCTTCATGTCTCCCATAGAAGCAGGATTTACAGCTGCCCAATCTGCTCCAAGACCACCTTTAGGAAGAAGTTCATCACCAGCCAAATGGGTTTCAGTATACATAGATTGTCCTGCAGATTTACGACTCTGTAATGATTCAGATGGCGTAACATTTCCCCCTTTAGAATATGAAGATGCATCTTGAGGTGCTCCATCAGATAAAGGACCTGATACACCTAGACTATCAGCCAATTTTTCCATTCCATCAACAACTGCCCCCTTTGAGGACGAATATGAACTAACTAAATATCCTACAAGAAGAACAGCACCGAGGGCAAGGGCGAGTCGAGTTGTCTGCGAATGTTTCATCTTTATTTATATCCAAACGAAGACAAAAAACGAGATGAAAAACTCCAATATATTCTCCATTTTTTCATCCCCTGAGTTTCAAAATTATTTTGAAATAAATATACTTCGACCTATTCTTGCCAGAGTATTTCAATATATCTATCCATACATTCTAGCTTTTACTCTCTTGTGGATTATCATGTTTCTTTCTGTCATCGTTATATTGATTATTCTGTTGAGAGCTAGGATATAACAATTCCATCAATTCGGATCTCTTTAACTTCCAAATGTTAGCGAGTCCTCGATTTTGTGCTTCTTTACGTAATTCTGTTATTGTTTTCTTTTCAAGTATCATCTCTTCTGGAAACTCTTTCATACTTAAAAGTTTTATTAGTTCCAATCTAGATTTAATGTAATATTGTTTGATTTTTGGTGTATGTTCTTTAGCGACTTGTTTTAATTCCATTAAAGACATTGAATGATATTCCATCCTTACTGAATTATTTTTTAGAGTCTAAAAATCCGTTTTACATAAGATAATGGAGTTGATAATATTTATTATAACTACTATAGTAGCGATTTTTGTATCATTGCAGGCACTTGCTATGACACAAATAGACGACCTCAAAAAAAATTGGGTTCAATATCGATGTAATCCAATATATATGCCTGCAGCAGGATTAGTAGGTGAAGATCCATTCTCTAATTTTACAAAATGTACTATGAGAGGATTTCATGATTATGCAGGATTTATGATGGATCCTATTATGGCTCAATTTGATGTTGTTAACAAAACTATGGGAGCAGTTGGAGGGACTTTACAAAATATGAGAGGAATGATGTCCGATGTTCGTCATGGATTTCTAGGTATTGTTGGATCTGTTTTTGGAAAAATTCAAAATACAATGAGTTCTATACAATATATTATCATTCGTATGAGAACATTAATGAGTCGTATAGTAGCTGTAATGATGTCCTTTTTATTAATTTTTTATACTGGTATGGAATCTGGAAGGTCTGTCGTGAATGGTCCAATTTATCAAACGTTTTCTAAGTTTTAAATAGGTGAAGATGTGGTTATTTTTTGGATTACCCCTTTTAGTTTTTCTTACGATGGGTATTGTACACGCAAGTCATACATTAGATGATATACGTGAAAATTGGATAGAATATAGATGTAATCCAATATATATTCCATTTGCTGGTGCTATTCAATCAGAATTTACAACACAAGAAAATTTTCAATTTTGTTTGAATCGTATGGGTCATGATATATTTAGTGGAATAATAGATGCTTTAATGGGTTTATTTAAACCTCTTACATTAGGATTAAGTTCTATTACAAATTCTTTAGGTGGATTTCGTGAAGTAATTGTTCGTATACGAAAATTTATGTTAGCTTTTGCAACTCAAACATTTGGAAAAATTGCTAATTCTTTAGGTTCATTTTCATACATCTTAATTAAAATTCGTGATATTTTAAATAGATTTGTAGGTCAAGGTTACATTTCAGCATTTTTAGCAAGCACAGGAATAAACTTTATTATATCTTTTATTTTTACAATTATTGCCGTCATAAAAGGATTTGTATTTGCTTTATTAGCTATTTCAATTATACTTGCTCTTTTTAATCCTATTCTTCTAGTTTTTGCAATAGTTATTGCCTCCTTAATTGGAGCGTCCGGATTCTAAAAAAACGTGTATAATTGATAAAGATGAACAAAACAACATTGGTAGTTGCCTTTTTCCTAGCGGCCGTTCTTGCTGGATTATTCGTCCATTTTAATTTGCGTTTACCCCCAATGCCTTCTACAAAAGAAACTTTTATGCAAAAAGAACTTGGTATGCCTGTGAATGGACAAGGTATAGGTCCTTATGATCAAGTTTCTTTGGCAGGTGGTGTGTCAGGGTGGTCGCATACGGAAGATTCCGCCCCCATTGGTACTTCTTCCCTTCCTTCTCAAGCAGATAATACAAATGATATAATGTTTTTGGTAGGTAATAAAGTTGACCCTGAATGCTGTCCTGCTGCTTTCACCACAGATACTGGATGTGTATGTTTGACTGAACAAAATAAACAATTCATGTCTTCTCGCGGAGGAAATCGTGCTTAAACATTAATGTATTAAATTTAAATATAAATGGATCCACTTGAAATATTTAATCAGTTTCATAAAGATGTGTTTCCAAATGAAACAATTGAAATAAATGTTAAAGAAGTGTCTAGTGAAATTGAACTATTTTATCCTGAAATTGTAAAAATAGTTCAAAAAGATAATTCTTTCTTTGATGTAGAACGTCTTGTATTTGGTCGTAATATTTCTGTTGTTACAGATCGTGATATTGTATGGAAGAATTTATTACCTTGTTTAATAGTTTCATTTTTACAAGGTGATATTCGTAAAAAGGTTGGTAATCTTTCAAGTATTATTAAAAATCTATGGAATGCGAGTGGTCAACAAAATGATGAAGTAACAAAAATTTTAAATGATGAAAAATCAGAAGGAAGATTTCAAGAAATTTTAGATTATGTATTAAATTCACGTCTTGTTAAAATAATCACAGATTTTATAAAAACAGTTGATATATCTGAATTTGAGTTTAATGTTGAAGATCCTGCTGAATTAATTGAACTTTTAAAAAATCCTGAAAATCCTAAAATTAAAAATTCAATTCAAAAAATTCAAGGAATTATAAAAGATAAGATTCGAAAAGGTGAAATAAATCAACAAGAAATTACAAGAGAAATTGAAGGAATCAAATCAAAAGTTATGGGATTATTTGGTAATATGTTTAATGACGCATTAGGAGGTCGTAAAGCTGATGTTCCATCATCTGTTATGATAGGAAATAGTCCTGAAGCTCGAAGACAAAGAATGTTGTCTCGTCTACAACGAAAACTTCAAGAGAAAAACTCAAAGTAAAAGGTAATATGTCCGAACAAATTTGGTTCAAAACACCTTCTATATTATTCGATCAACATTCTTGGAGTAGATTTGTTCCAGTTCAAAGTATGACTACCGCGGAAGCTTTAAATTCAGTTGTTAGGTTCACAACATACTTTTCAGTTATTTTATATTTTGCAACAGGTATTGGAGGGTATTTAATGGCTATTCCTATTGTTATGGGCGTAACAGTTGCTTTATATAAACTTTTTCCTAATGGTAAAACTATTGAAACATTTTTTGAGAAACAAGTTGAATCTGAAAACGTTATGATGCCATCAAAAGAAAATCCGTTTATGAATGTTCTTTTAACAGAAATACAAGATGATCCTGATCGTCCAGACGCTGCACCAACAGGACGCCGTGATGTAAAACGAGAAATGTATAAAGCATTTCAACATACATCTGATATTCATATGGATACAAGTGATTTATTTGATCAAACACAAGCAATGCGAACATTTCATACAATTCAATCTGCTAAAGTTCCTAATGATTTAGATGGTTTTAAGAAATGGCTTGCAAAAGGATTTGATGAACCTGATTATTCTTCTGCTCCACTCGCTCGTCATGCCAAAGAATTATCAGAAGGATATATTGTAGATAAAGGTTCAATGACTCTTCCTAGTTCCACGGACAAATCTTCTGGTGTAACGCCTTCTGGTCCTCTTCCCTCCAAGGGGAAGTAACATTTTAGATAATTCTTCAACTGATTGACCACCTCCTTCAATTTCTTTAACAACTTTTTTTCCTTTAACAATTTTTGCTTTTGGAAAAGATGTTACTTTTGGATATTTTGCTGATTCAATTTTATATACTTTTGCTTTTTTTCCAACTTTATTTGCTAATTCATCCCATATAGGTAACATACGTTGACAATGTCCACACCATTCAGCATAATATATAATCATTAAAGGTCCTTTATCTGTTAAAAGTTTATCGGCTTCTTCTTCTGAGTTTAACTCTTTGGCCATTTATTAAAAACGGATTATTTTAGTTCAACTTGAAATCTAGATACCAACTATAATGTTTATCAAACGCGTGAAAGAAAAGAATGCTTTAATAGAAGTAGAACTTCAAAGAATATCATCAAAACATGGATTTTCGCCAAAGATTCATAAACTTGAATTTGTAGATGATGAATGTTTGATTTATATGGATGAAGTAGGTAAAAGTTTAGCCGATATATATGGAGATACACCTGATAATATACCTGATAATATATGGGCTGATATTCGTGAAATGATTCGTACTTTATATGAAGAAGAAGGAATTGAATATGTAGATATTACTCCTTATAATTTTACAGAAAAAGATGATAAGGTTTATATAATTGATTTTGGAGATGCTCAATATGCTTTAAAAGATACTATAAATTGGTTTCTACGTGAGTTTCTTGATGGAGAAAATTCTTGGAACCCTGATTATAAATGAGCGACTTAAAAACACATTGGAGTGGATTTATAACAGCATTAAATAAAAATGCAAAACCTGAATGTACAAATTCTATAAATACAAGTTCAGAAAAAGGTGTATCTGGATTTTTAGATTTAAAATCTGATAATAATTTAGCTAAATATGATGCTATGCAATCTGGTTGGGTAGGTATTGAATCAACAAATAAAGGATTATTGAATACTAAAATTATAGGAACTGAATTCGCACCTTATAATAAAAATGTCCGCTGAAATTGTGAACATTATGATGAATTTACGAGACCAAGTAAAAATTTATCATTGGCAAACTTTATCATATTCTCGTCATATTGCTACTAATGATCTTTTACCGAAATTAGATACCAATATAGACCAATTTGTAGAAGTCTATATTGGAAAATATGGTCGTCCTATATTTAAAGGTAAAAATTCTGTAATTAAACTTTTAAATTATCATGATAAAGATGCTCCAAAATTTATAAAAGAAGCAATTAAATTTTTAACAAAAGAACTTCCAAAACATTTAGAAAAAGAAGATACAGAACTTTTAAATATTCGTGATACAATTCTTGTTGATTTAAATCAAGCTTTATATCTTTTTAGTTTTAAAAATTAAGACAATACTTGAAGAATAGTTAAATTACATAATTCAGCAGCCGTTGATGTAATATTTGCTGTATTAAAAACCCATACAGAATAATACCAAGTTCCAATTCCAGGTGTGTCTACAACTGATGCGTATGTACTAAAATTTGCTGAAGCGTATAGTGATCTCCACATAGCTAAACCATCTCCATTAATAGCATTTGATAATAATGAACTTCTATTTGCTAAATTAGTTGTATTAGAAGTAGTTGGTAAAGAAGATGAACGACCAATAGTCAAATAAACAGTTCCTGATGCTGAAGCTGTTCCTAAGAATGATGCCATAATTAATATTTTTGCTGTTGTTGTTGAAACTGTTATAGATTGCCTAGTGACAAGTATATTTGTTGATGCTGTCCCAGTTACTCCAGGATTACTAAATTGTCCACCAGTTAACCAACTTGGAGAAAGTGTTGGTCCTGTAGGTCCTTGTATTCCTGTAGGTCCAGTATTACCTGTAGGTCCTGTAGGTCCTGTTGGTCCTGTTGGTCCTGTTAGTCCTGTTGCTCCTGTTGCTCCTGTATTTGTTGCTATTCCAGGAATACCTTGTGATCCTGTTGGTCCTGTTGGTCCTGTTGGTCCTTTCAAATTTCCTATTTTCGTCCATCCTAATTCAATTTTACGAATTCTTTCATTTAATCGATCAACAACATACAAATTTCCTGAAGGATCTATAGTTATTCCGTATGGAAAATTGAATTTAGCACTTGTCCCAATAGCATCTAAATAACCTGATGTACCATCACCAGCTATAGTAGTTACATTTCTTAAAGTATCAATTTTACGAATTCTTTGATTATTTCTATCGGAAACATACAAATTATCTGAAGAATCTATAGTTATTCCGTATGGATCATTAAATTGAGCACTTGTTCCATTACCATCTACATAACCTGCTACATAATTAATACCAGCTATAATAGTTACATTTCCAGATGTATCAATTTTACTAATAGTTTGAGTTCCTGAATCAGCAACATACAAATTACCTAATGAATCTATAGTTATTCCGTATGGAAAACCGAAATAAGCTCCTACTATAGTAGTTACATTTCCTAAACTATCAATTTTACGAATTACACTATTATTTGTATCAGCAACATACAAATTACCTGACGAATACAATATTCCTTGAGGATTTCTAAATCGAGCACCTGTTCCATTACCATCTGCATAACCTTGTATACCATCACCAGCTACAGTAGTTACATTTCCTAAAGTATCAATTTTACGAATTCTTTGATTACCTGTATCAGCAATGTACAAATTTCCTGAAGGATCTACAGTTATTCCGATTGGATTATTAAATTGAGCGCTTGTTCCATTACCATCTGCAAAAGCTGCTGTACCATTACCAGCTATAGTAGTTACATTTCCTAAACTATCAATTTTACGAATTCTTTGATTATCCGCATCGGCAATATATAGATTTCCTGATGAATATACTACTCCAGTTGCATTTTTAAATCGAGCACTTGTTCCATTACCATCTACATAACCTGGTGTACCATTTCCTGCTACAGTAGTTACGCTATAAATATTTATATTTGTAGATTTAGAAACATCTCCATTATCTGTATTTAGATAACTATCACCTAAAGTTCCTGTAAATGAAGGAGTATCTGCTCCTGAATAAAAGGATATTCCTGTAGGTCCTGTTGCTCCAGCAACTCCTGATCCTGTAGGTCCTGTAGATCCTGTATTTCCAGTAGGTCCAGTTACAGTTGATCCAGCGCCAGTAGGTCCAGTAGGTCCTGTATTACCAGTAGGTCCTGTATTTCCAGTAGGTCCTGTATTACCAGTAGGTCCTGTATTTCCAGTAGGACCAGTTACATTTGAATTAGCTCCAGTAGATCCTGTATTACCAGTAGGTCCTATATTTCCAGTAGGTCCAGTTACAGTTGAATTAGCTCCAGTAGGTCCTGTATTACCAATAGGTCCTTCCGATCCAGCTAAATTAATAAAGTAAAATTGAGTATTGTTATTTGAATTAATTAAATTCTTAATATTTGTTATCGTTAGTCTCCCAGTTCCAACACCTGTAACTGTGTAAGAAGTCACTGTTCCAAAAAAACTATTTGAAGTATTTTCAGAAACTACACTAACACATGTCCCATATTGGTAAGCTAACCCTAATGGAACATATTCTATAAAAATAGGATTTTGTGAAAAATTTGGCTGAATAGTTTGTAAAGTTTTTGAAGAGAATATAGATCCTGTAGGTCCTGTATTACCTGTAGGCCCTGTATTACCTGTAGGCCCTGTATTACCTGTAGGCCCTGTATTACCTGTAGACCCTGTATTACCTGTAGGTCCTTGTATTCCTTGAGGTCCAGATAAATTAATAAAGTAATATTGAGTAATATTACTTGTAATAATTAAATTTGTAATATTCATTAATGTTAGTTTTGCAGCACCATTTGTAGGTGTATAAGAATACACTGTTCCAAAAAAACTATTTTCATTATTTGCAGAAAAAACATTAACATATGTACCATATTGGTAAGATAATCCTAATGGAACGTAATTTATTTCAATAAAGGGGCTGGCGTTCAGATTTGGTTGAATAATTTGTAAAGTTTTTGAAGCAAATAAAGCTCCTGTAGGTCCAGTTACATTCGAGTTAGCTCCAGCTGGTCCTTGTGGTCCTGTAGGTCCTGTATTACCTGTAGGTCCAGTTACATTCGAGTTAGCTCCAGCTGATCCTTGTGGTCCTGTAGGTCCTGTATTACCAATAGATCCTTGTGATCCTGTAGGTCCTGTATTACCAATAGATCCTTGTAATCCTGTAGGTCCTGTATTACCAATAGATCCTTGTGCTCCTGTAGGACCTGTTGCTCCAGCAACTCCTGATCCTGTAGGTCCTGTATTACCAATAGATCCTTGTGCTCCTGTAGGACCTGTTGCTCCAGCAACTCCTGATCCTGTAGGTCCTGTATTACCAATAGATCCTTGTAATCCTGTAGGTCCTGTAGGTCCTGTATTACCAATAGATCCTTGTAATCCTGTAGGTCCTGTAGGTCCTGTATTACCAATAGATCCTTGTAATCCTGTAGGTCCTGTATTACCAATAGATCCTTGTGGTCCTGTAGGTCCTGTATTACCAATAGATCCTTGTAATCCTGTGGGACCTGTTGCTCCTGTAACTCCTAATCCTGTAGGTCCTGTATTACCAATAGATCCTTGTAATCCTGTAGGTCCTGTTGCTCCTGTAACTCCTAATCCTGTAGGTCCTGTATTACCAATAGATCCTTGTAATCCTGTAGGTCCTGTAGGTCCTGTATTACCAATAGATCCTTGTAGTCCTGTAGGTCCTGTATTACCAATAGATCCTTGTAATCCTGTAGGTCCTGTATTACCAATAGATCCTTGTA